>Ga0247610_10003191_pt1 | contig 18244 bp, 17 predicted proteins | sample 174DNAGHGhighgp2_FD_193483 | JGI IMG/M metagenome (GOLD analysis project Ga0247610, IMG submission 193483) | Sheep rumen microbial communities from Palmerston North, Manawatu-Wanganui, New Zealand - 1742 DNA GHGhigh gp2 | ecosystem: Host-associated > Mammals > Digestive system > Stomach > Rumen... | reverse complement strand
CTTTGGACTTTCATTTATATCCATCGCATACCTATTATATATTATGATGTGGCATCCAAATGGGGCAGGTCAACCTCTTGACTGGTATCTATTAGGTGGGGTAGGTGTCCTGGCTGCTTTGGTGTTATCTGGTGTTGGGTTTATGGACTTGGTCAAGCCAATGACCAATACTGAGCCAATAGAAAGTCGAGTAGATCCTTCAATCCTTGTCAGCAATGAAAACAAGCAAACGGATACTGATACAGTGAGCACTTATGCCGACAGCACTGATGAAATAAACGCTGATGACATAAACACAGATGCTGACAGTAAAGAAGAAATGGTATCAGCAGATGCGACAGAGGCTGAAGATAAAGATGATGCCGAGAATGAACTCGAGGAAGATGCTTCAGTTGACGCTAAAAATGATGCCAATAATGATGCATTGAATGAAGCTGAAAGGATACAAAGGGAAGAACTTATAGGGAAAGTGATGCCTTGGTTTTTGGATCAATTGAACCAGTATGATGAGAAGGAACAAAATTCTATTAAGGTATGTGCTATAGAGTTTGTATATGAAGGCACTATCTCAAATCCGTCTATCGACATCTCAAAGAATACACTCTACAGTCAGCAACGTCTTATGGAACTATGTAGTGCATTTGTTCTGTTGGATAAAGACCGCTCAGATTGTGCCGAGTTTGCCAAGACGGTCTTCTCTTCGACGTTCTCTAACACGGAGATCTCCACTTTGGAGAAGAAAATCAGGGGTAGGGACAAAATGCAATTATTAGTCGATTCCTATTGGGAAGCTATTATTAGATGATACCTTTTTTTGCATATTTTCTGATTATTAGTCCTTTATATGCGAAAAAATGATTAACTTTGCAGTCTGAAAGCCCCATGAAGTTATGCATATAGCGTATCATGTGGGATTGCAATAAAAATATGATGGGTTATGGTTGAAAAGACATTCAATATTTATTGTGACGAAAGTACTCATCTTGAGCACGACAGACATCCTTATATGCTATATGGTTATATTAGTATAGCCTCTAATCAAATTAAGATTTGTAAGGAACAGATAAAAGCCATCAAAGCAAAACATGGATATGACGGTGAATTGAAGTGGACCAATATTCATGATAAGACGTTTGAAATGTACAAGGAACTCGTAGAATATTTCTTCATGACTGATATGAATTTCCGTGCCGTAATCGTCGATAAGTCACAAATTGATGAAACACGTCCGGAATACACTTTCAACGACTTTTATTTCCGTATGTATTTTCAACTGCTTCATCATGAGATAGATTTGGAGAACACCTACAATATCTATTTTGATATTAAAGACACGTGTAGTCAGGAGAAGTTACGAAAATTGAAGGACATCCTGAAATGGAATGCTTCTATCAGGAACTTTCAGTTTGTTAGGTCACATGAAAGTTCTTTTCTCCAGTTGGCAGACGTGCTGATGGGGGCGATTAACTATAATCTCAGGATGGAACGCGGTGATATTGAAGGAAAGGTGGTTGCTAAGCGTAAAATAGTTGAGCATATCAATAACCATACCAGTATATCATTGAAACGAACTTCGCCACTGTCCGCAAAGAAATTCAATCTATTCTTCATTACTTTAAAATAGTCAGGATATGCCATTGAACAAACTTAAGAAGTATCCAGAATTGCTGGTTCTTAGCAGTCTTGACGAGAAATCACGGACTAAATCGCTCAGGGGAATCTTTGATAGGGATATCGTCGATAACGAGAATTTCAAATTCATGGGGAAACGCATTTATCCCATCAAGTCGGATGGCATCCTTGATATGGATAGAGAGTTTATGCATCTTACTACTGAGGAGATTGAGGAAGTCGATGAAAAAGGCGTTGTGGTTAAACGTCGTTTATATGATAGCTTCCGTTCTGAGCGTTTGCATTGGATTAGAGCACATACCGATGGTCAAGTGAAAGATAGCGACATTGTGGTTTTTAGTGTGACTGAGCGTAATCAGTGTAAACGTGTGGACGTAGTTCGAACATATATTTACAACAAGACACGAAAATATGTCATCGTCTTTGAACCTCAGACTCGAAATGGCAATTCCTATTACTTGCTGACAGCTTACTATCTCAACAAAAAATATGGTGAGAAGCAGATGAAAAAGAAACTGGCGGCGAAGATGGATACAGTGCTTTAAATAGACGCAGGGCTCGATATATGTCAAGATATACCGAGCCCCGAAACTCCTTCTGTTTACAGATGAGCGGTGCAAAGTTAGGAATAATTTCCAAATAAAACAATTTTTTTTAGTTAAAAATGCATTTTTATGGCATATATGCTGCTTTATGACATGGTTTATGCTTCTTTTTTTTGCATTTTTAGAAAATGCCATGGCGATGAGAATCGCCATGGCACATCCTAAAATCACTTCTTTTGGCCTTTACAATCGCTACGATTGCTTCTAATATGAGCAGGTACGTGGATGACCTTGCCGTCCTGTACTCGATCATAGGCAGGAATGCGATTGAACTTGCGGCCTTCGCTGTCTTTTGCCATAATCTTGTAGCCCGTCCTTTTGCGGGGATCCCTTGGTGGTTGCATGTTTCAGGCAACCGTGCTACTTTTTGTGCTATCCATTTATTAATTCTGCAATTTCCTCTGCAATTTCTTCAATAGTATATGAAGCTGTATTACGGGCTACTTTGTCAGCAAGTGATGGTGAATAGTCTAATACTTCTTGTTTGGTGATGCCATGCCAGATAGGTAGTATAACCTGCTCTCCAGTGTTGGCTTTAGAAATAATACCATCTAGTTCATAGTTAGTCCAGCCTTTTTTGATGAAAGACTGAGACAGAACTACTATACCAAATCTGCTCTTAGCTAGGCCTCTATCTATCTTTCTGCGAAGACTGTCACCAATCTTTAGTTCAAACTCATCATACCAAACTTTCAGACCTCTGGTCACTAATGCCTGCGCTAATGGGCGCACCACACTATCTTTGTCCTCGGAGGCATGTGAGATAAACACATCATATTTCATATAACTGTCTTCAGAGTCACCAATAGTAATAGGCTCTTTATGCAACAATGAGGGAACTGAAGATAAAGGAGGCTCTCTGTATTCAGGTAAAGGACTGGGCAGTTTACGTACAGAAGATCTTACAGAACCTCTTAAACCTCCGAGGTCAATGGTCACATACCAATGACCTGAACGAGGAATCGTTAGTACAGATGGTGAACGTCTCATGAGTCCGCCATAATAACTATGGCGGCGCCCATGTTTGTAGTTGTTATAGTTGGAACTGTCCATCAGTCTCACGTTGGCAGCATTGCCACTGAGTGTTACTTGGACCTGTTCTCCCTTACTGCACTGATGTAGGTCATAAACTTGATACTGCATGGTTTTTACTCTTTAGTGGTATTAGTAATTTCATAGCAGTACACATACACACTGTCATCAGTACCTCCACCAGTGTCACCTTCCATGCCCTTGGCCAGATAGTACTCCTCCACCTTTTGGGCTGTAGCCTTGTCAGTAGCAGTACGGTATATCCACCAGGCATTTTCCTTACTTACATTGTGCTCAGTAAATAACCTGCGCTCAATGTCATTAGTTATTCCAACATAGAAATTAGAATAATACTGTTTTGAACTCTTCTGAAGATGAGCATCAAAATCTGCAATAATTTCTTTTGCGGTCAATCTCATAATTCAATCTTTTAAAATTGTTATTAATTCAAATTTACACCGCAAAAGTAGGCCCTAACATTGCAGCCTTACTTCATTGTTATAGATATCGCTTTCTTATTTGCAATTTTTAACTATTTTGTCGGCTCTATTTTTTATTTTGTTCCGCAAACTCTTTGGCTCCACTATCTGGCAGTTGTTCATAAACCCCAGCAGTGCAGTCTCAAACTCATAGTTAAAAATTAGGCTCATCTCTATCAGAACATATTTCTCATTTTGCTCGATTATCTTTTGGCTGCTATGTAGCGGTTTGGATATCATATACTCTGCATCAGGATATCCCACCTTTAACACGACTTTTTCCTTCTTTGCTTTGATATTGACAGAAACCCCTACCACTTGGCTAAAGTACTCGTCTAAGTTCATACCTTGATAAGTTTGGTATATCACATCTTTTGCTATCTCAAACTTATCTATACGGTCAAGAGGCAAGTTTACTAATGGCAACTTATCTGCCATGTTTGGTTCCATTCCTATTAAAAACCATCTGTTGTTGAATTGCCTTAATTGGTAAGGATGTATTTCCCTTTTCTTGGTGGTTTTTCTATACTTATAGTAATATACATATAGTACCCTCTGATTCACTATAGCATCCATCAGTGGCTCAAAGTGCTTCATGCCTCTTAAATAAGGATTGTGATCGAAAGCAACAATGCCATCAGGCCTTTCGCCTAGATGGAATGTATCTTCCAGTTTAGTCAGCGTTTCTTCTATCCAAAGGTAGTTGGGTAAACCTTTCAGTCTGCCAAGCATTTTTATCATATCCTCCAACTTGCCCATGTCCTCTTGGGCCAAGGGCATATTCATAATTGAATAGTTTGGATCAGAATAGTAATAATAAGCCTTGTGTCCCACCATTCCTTTTTTGATAGGAGATGAATAACCCTCACTATCCATCATATAGCTGATGTCTTTCCTGATGGTCCTATCAGAGACTTCAGTCCCATAATAATAGTAAGTATCCTCATTGACAATCCTTATCAGGTCATCCATGAAGTACTTCTTGCTTCGGTCTCTGAAGCATTTGTCTAACACCTTATGCCTTTCAAAGGCATTCTTTACTATTGGCATATAATTATTCTATTACGCAACTCTCATCTTCCAAAACCTCCTGTCCCATCATCATTTCATAATGTTGAGACTGTCCCATTGCATAAAATATTTTCTTAAACACATCCATCTGCTTAACCAGATAATCCTCTGATTTTTCTACATATAAATCTTCAGGCAAGGTATGTGATCCATCATTAACCCATGTTAACAATGAGCGACAAATCTGGCGCTCTTCGTGGTTAGTGAATTTATCAAGTATTACATCATTAGACATTCCCCCAAAGTAATGGAAGTAATTCTCAATAATTCTTCGCATCACATTTTGAACAACAATACATGAATGCAGTTTCATGTTTTTTAGTTCATTCCACATTAGTTCATATGAGCTTTTTATTGGGTTCCTTTTTCCATACGCTTGTATAGAACTTATGTTGTCTTTCTTTCTAAGTACATAATGAGCAATAGTATCTTTCCAACTACAATGATTCCCCTTAAATGCAACTTCTTTTTGGAAATAGACATTATGAGTCAATAGAATTACCTGCTTAATTGGGCCATTACCTTCGTATGCTTCAGCAAACATATCTCTCACTAATGTACTGACCACAAATAGCACAGAACTATCCAAGCTCGAAACTGGGTCATCTATTACAAGAACTCTGTTGTTAGAAACGCTATCGCGCGAGAAGCTTCCTTTAACAAGCTGACGATAATATAAAAATGTAACAAACGTAACCTCTCCTTCACTCAATGAATTGTTGGCAACTTCACCATTCTCTCTCACAATCTGATAATAGTTAGGCGCATCAGATGCCTCTTGAATAGAGAAATTAGTAAATCCAAGTCCTTTAAGAAGTTTATTGATTTCATCCACTGTTGGCTTTACACTAGTTACATTAGTTTCCCTCGTCTTGATCTTTGCCTCTAACTCTCTATATTTAGCCAAAGCTACATCTTTCTTTTTACCAAGATTCTCAATAGCTTTATTGCATCCTACTATTTTCTGGTTAAATTCTTCTATCTTTCCTTTTGCATTTTTTGTAAGGAACATCCAGATGCTATTAGATATATCTGATTTTTCTTTCTCAACATTGCTAACTAATTTGTTATACTTTACAATTTCCTCATTAGCTTTTTGCACAGCCTGAAGAATTGCTACAAAGATATCTTTCGTCATAGAGATATTTGCCTTTTGACTAGGCTCTTTCTTTTTCTGGATCATGATATCAATATTAGACTTTACCATGCTTCTTAATGCTAGCAATTTTGATTCCACCAACTCTACTTCCAAAAAGGTTTTGGAAGCTATTTTTTGCATACCAACTATGTGTTGTAGGTCATCAATCATTGCATTAGTAGCATTTTGGTATGCCTGTATCATTGATTCTATCTGACGAATATTTATCTTGTATTCTTCATCAAAAAACGAGTCCAGTTTAGCCTTAAAATCTTTTGTAATTGTATGCTGCTGACAGAAAGGACAAACATTACTATCTTTAGTTATATACTTCTGTCCTTGGCTCACCCAGTCCGAAATACCCAATCGTTGGATTAATGCTGCTATATCTACATTCTGTTTACCAACAATCACTTTATTCCAAATCACATTATTTTCGAGTTCGTCAACATTTGAGTAATCACCAACTGTGATTTGAGGTTGAGCAATAAGTGTTTCTCCAAACAAGGTTTTATATTTGTTTTTCAGTTCATCATAGGTCACATTTTCTTCTGCATAAACGGCGTATGTGTCAAGGATTTTTTTCTTAAACGATTCTTTTTGTCTGCTACCAGACATAGCGCTACTAAATTCTTCATACTCCTTATATACATATTTCCACAAATAATCTTTTAGGCTGTCACCTTCCTTTTTAATCTCCTCTTGCTGATTATCTATTTGTGCCTTATACCCTTTTCCTTCATTCACAATCTGCTTCAAATCAACACGCATCTGAGATAACTCTTCCATTTCCTCTTTGGTAGCTTTACCTAAAGTGAAGATACCTTTAAGATGCTCTTGAAAGTTTGCTTCTTTAAACTCTTTGTTATATGCCATTATTTGAAGGGGAGTACCATCCTCCCATTCTACCTTACAGTCTGGAATACTCATTGGATTATCCAAAACTTTACTGATTGTACTTTTACCAGTTCCATTTGATCCATAAATGACATTAACCTTCTGAAGGTTATCTATGGTAACGCCTTCATAATTGAAGGTAGCCACATTTCGGATTTTTATAGACTTTATCATAATTCATCATATTTTTCGGCAAATATACGAATAATATTCAAAACATACAAATAATCAATGAAATCTCAACCCTGTGTTAAAGCTTTTAGCTGTATTTGCGCTTTAAAGCACCTTATTTTGGTAAATTTTGTGTAAAAATGCATTGTTTGTTGTTGGAAATTCGTTCATTTGAAGAATTTTGTGTATATTTGCATCGTGTTTTTATGTACACAAGACATTGTTGGTTAAGATTTAGCGTTCAGCTATCAATCTTGGTTTCGAGAATGTAGGAGTTTGAGAAACATGTCATAAGATAGATAGAGTGAATGCTCATGCGATAGGCGTGGGCGTTACTTATCTATGACATGGGCATCTCCTACAGCCTTCGAACCAGATATAGTAAGTTCACGCTTTTTCTGTGTTTTTTTACTAATGACTAAATGGTTCGAATATGGCAATTATTGATGTAGTAAAGTATGAAGTTAATGAACGAGAACTAGTATACAAGTTCCCTTCGGATGATTTGCGCATCGGTACACAACTTATCGTGTATACTGGTCAAGCGGCTTTTTTTGTCAAGGATGGTATAATCTGTGACCAATTTGAAGCAGGTAGTTATACCATTAATACTCAAAACATTCCACTTCTTAGCAAATTACTTAATCTTCCTTTTGGTGGAGACACACCATTCAAAGCAGAAGTGTGGTTCGTTAATAAGCTTGTAGTTCTTGATTCAAAGTGGGGAACACCCTCTCCCATCCAGTTAGAAGATCCCAAATATGATATTATCGTTCCTGTACGGGCATACGGGCAATATGGTATCAAAGTGGGTGATCCCAAGAAACTAATTGAAACATTGGTCGGTAATATGCCAGTGTTTTCAAGGGATCGTGTTGACTCATATTTTAAGGGGAAGGTGATGTCGGTTATTGCCAACCTCATTTCTGACAAATTGACCAAAGACAAAATATCAATATTGAACATCAATTCACACCTAAACGATTTATCAGAGTTTGTTTTCGATAATGTTAAAGCCGATTTCGAGAAATATGGAATAGAATTGGTCAATTTCTATTTCCTTTCTGTTAATGTTCCACAAGATGACCCAAGTTTCTTGAAACTGAAAGAGGCAAAGGATTTGGCAGCCAGGCTCAAGATTACAGGAAAGGATGTTTACCAAATGGAAAGAAGCTTTGATGTGCTAGACATTGCGGCTGCGAATGAGGCAGGCGGTGGTAACATGTTAAATATGGGTGTCGGTCTAGGTGCCGGCATCAATGTAGGGAATCAGGTGGGCAATATGGCTGCCCAGAATTTATCGACAAATAGCGTACCACCTATTCCTCAAATGAATTCTTTTTACGTTGCAACAAACGGCGCTCAACAAGGTCCTTATGATTTGGCAACATTAAAAGAACTAATCAGTCAAGGAAAAATAAATAGCAATACGCTTGTTTGGAAACAGGGTTTACCAACTTGGATAGCTATTGCATCAATTCCCGAACTTGCATCATTATTCAATTGTCCACCTCCAATCCCTTCAATGTAATAGTTATGAAGAGTTATGTTTTATCAATAGGAATTGCTTTCCTCATATTGAACATCCTTATCGGATTAATTAGCTCATCGCTGAGTTGGGTCAATATTTCTGCTTCAAGCGTTGCAATACTCTTGAATACAGCTTTAGCATATTATATGTCTGGCGATAATGTCAAAACGCCATTTAAAATTTCATTAATGTTCATTATTCCTATAATAACCATTATTGAATACCTCATTGCATTATTCATGTCTAACAAACTTGAAAACAATTATGCCTTGATTATCATTCTGATTCTTCTGTTTTTAGAAACAATCATCTATTTGACCATCAAGAAAGTAAGCATAAAATAGGATATGCAAGACAATCAAAATATTTGTCCCAACTGCGGAGCCACAATGCAGCAACATAGTTTTACCTATGAGTGTGAATACTGCGGTACTATTGTCCTTAAAGATGGTCTCTCGGAGATATACTGCAAAGATGATTTGGAAAGTAGTATAGAGGATAAATACAACTATCTTAATAAGAACTACTCGTATGCTTCTCAGAGCAAGTACCTCTCTTGTGTTAAAAACGACAATAGTTATGAGATAAAAACGGCTACGTTATTTTATGCAAATGACGGCAAGTATAATAAGATTAATGATTTTAGCTTTTCTCTTTATTATGACAATAATCGAGAAACGGAACATCTCTATCTATGTGTCTATGAAAATAAATTTTCTAGCAATCCTCAGTTGTCAATATTAATAGACTGGGAATTCTGTGTTCGTCCCATTTTCGAAAAGACAGTAGAGGATGTCATATTCTTCAATATAACACGTAAGGAACTTCAAATAATATGTGAGGCACATTTTGTTCAGATAGCTTCAAATTGTTTTGAAACAGGAATTGCATTATTTAACGAATTTCCGTCATTTTGTAGTAGATTCTATCATTTTACATTTGACAAACGTAAATATATATATTCATTGCACAAATATTTAATAACAGATAAATAATATGTCAAACAGATTTCTTAAAGTCGATTACGACAAATTTGCAAACAAGACAGTTACATCCATGAAGGATGAGTACAATGTGAGAGCTAATGTCATTAAGCTAAAAGCGATGCTAAGACATGTGTCTATGCCAGACTTGGACACTCTAGTTTTGGACTTGAATTATGACGGGCTAGAATGGTTCTTCCTTAGTCATGGTAATTTAACCATCAATATTAACGATGTGGAAAATATCGTTCTAGAGCCACATGAGTCATATACAGACACTTATACAGGTTACGAAGATTGTCATTGTGTAGAGTCTGATTGGTACCAACTTGACCAAGAACTATTGAAAAAGATTTGCGATGCAAAAACTCTTGATTTCAAAATTGCTGGTGCAACGACGTATGATATAGCAAAAGGAAATAGATTTATTGAATATGCTCAGAAATTCTATAATGGTTTTTATGACGAGGAGGCCTATAAAGAAGTAGTTGCTGAGCCAACTCCTAAACCCAAACCTGCAGCAACAGAATCTGCACCATCACAATCTTCAACGCCGGCTTCATCAAGTGGTTGCATGGTAACATTACTAATGGCCTTTAGCGCATTATCTTCTTTGGCTGTTTGTGTATCTCTTCTTATCGGGCTATTCTAACATACTTAATCGATTCTTGATAGGCGACTACATTAGTGTTACATCTGAACACTAATGTAGCTTTTTAATATTTCCTCTCCTTCAAAACCTTCAATGAGGACATAAGGCTGGAGAAGACAGAAATCCTGTATATCTTCTTCGGCATTAATACAGGATCATGGTTTACCTGACAGAGCGACTCAGAGCGACCGGCAGAACAGAAAGAGAACAAAGTGGCATAAAAAACAATTTAAACGGAATAAAATGGAGTCCTCCAAAGAGAACTCTATATTTGTCATTGAGAAAGTCCGCAAAATCACAATATAGGTACGCTGCTCAGTAAGGAAAAATAATAGAAACAGGTTGCATAGCCCAACAGGAAGATAGGATAACCTATAAGCAACTACATTCGAAAGAATAAACGACAATCTTTATCATAGTTTTAGACCGTTGCTGTTGGTGTGATTAAAATACTCTTTAGTTCGCAATTCTTCAAGCGCATTGAAAGTACCATCACGCCAGTAGTGATCAATCTTGGGACTGGCAGCATCCCAGAGTTCTACGGCAAGCAGGTCTCTATCTTCTCCTTCAAGACTCAGGAAGGCTTCGATGGCAGCAGCCTGTTCCCTGCTCAACCGCCTTTGGTAAGAACAGTTGCCCATTGCTACCAGAGCATTGACTGCCGCATCGAAATGCTTGTCACGCTTCTCATGGTATGTGTCCCATGTTCCGTCTACAATACGATTGGCATCCTCTTCAAGAGGCTTCAGTTTCTTTTCGTCAACCATCCAGTCCGCATCAGTCCTGGCAACAATCTTTGCAAACCAGAAGGCATCGTTGACATAGGACTTACGCCCTTCTGATGATCTTTCTCCACACATGGCTTTCCACAGAAAGTCTTTCAGTTCCTTGGTGAAGTGCTTGGCTTCAGCCTTCCACTGGTCAACGATAATCTGTATCACCTTCTTGAAATTCAGACTGAATCCTGCCAGTAGGATGTCCTTTATAGCGTTTAGCCGCTCTTTTAGGAGACTGTTTGACTCATCCTGCCTGGCAACTTTACCATTAAGACTCTTGATCCTATCATCCTTAGCTGCCAGCCAGTCTTTCATTGTACGAATCTCTGCATCAGTCTCAAACTTTATCTGTGCTATGACCGATTCTTTGTCTGCCTTTACTTTGGCTATCTCGTTACTATGCCTCTTTTCGAGAATTTTCATGTATTCTGGCCAAGTGAGTAGCTGTCCCTTCTTCGTGCCATTAGTCCATTCCAAGTTACGCCCCTCAGAATCTACGGCTGTGATAGCCAGACGTAGTTCTTCCTTGTGTGCAGCGTCCTTCTCTTCAAACGCCTTCCTGACATCAGGGCTCAGACTGGAGTTGAACAGTTTATCGAACAGCGAGGCATGAGCCATCTTATCGATTTCCTTCTTCTGTTTCTCTATCGCTGTCTGGTTCTCCAGTTTCTCCTTTTCCTGCTTCTGCAAGATGAAGTCGTTACGCTCCAGGTGCTCGGCTCCAGTCTCGGACTTACGCTTGCCACGCTCCATCTCCAGTGTCTCTGCTGCCAGATCCTGTAGTTCTTCCATATCCTTCTTGCCGAGTTTATAGGATTTGCCCGTATCATGGTTCATCCAGTCCCAGATGATGTGTGCATGAAGATTGGGTTGCCAGGTTGACGGATCATCAGGGTTGGTAAAGTGCCCCTCGTCCTTGTGGATGTGTATCTGGATGGCTCTGACTCCCCATCTTTGACGCACTTTATCCGTGTACTTCCGGAGGTCGGCCATTGTGGTGTCAGACTTGATGTTGACAACACTCTCGCGGATGGGACTGCTGCCGTTGCGTTCCTTCGGCTTGCCATTCTTGCCAATGACCGTCACCTTCTTCTCCTGCATGGCCCGGCCTGTCTTCTGCTTCACCATCGCTTTGATGGCATCATAGTGCTGCTGGAGGGTGACACCCTTCAATTCGGGTACCATATACGATTCGTTGTTATGACTCAGTTCGGTGCGCACATACAGGGTGCGCGGGTTCAGCGAGGCGAGATATTCTGCGTCCCGTCTGTTGTGACGTTTGCTCTGCTCGATGTTGCAGGGCTTTACGTGGTCGGATGCTTTAGCTGTTTTACTCATATCAAATTACGATTTTATGTTTTTATGAAAATATGAATTTATGTAATTACTGTTTTACTGTAATTCAGAAATTTGTAGTTTTGTATTTCATCCACTGGGGTATCGGGGCATAGCCCTGATTGGAGGGTGCAGGGAGAGAGTCACTTCCTGCTCAGGGTTGTTAGGGGCAGATGCCACTGAGCGGGGCGGTCAAGGGGGAGGGTCACCCCCTTGCGAGGTTCCATAGGGCAAGCAGCCGTTGGTGGGTTCTTAGGGCAAAGCCCTGAGTCCCTCGGAAGAGCCCACAACTACGGAAGCGAAGCCCGTAGTTATAGTGGGCTATATCAAGGGCAAGCCCTTCATGTCTCTCCGCAGCCACGTTACGGCTTACGGCACTTGCTGGTTATGGATAAAGTCAATAAGGTACTGGTTAATGTCTCGGTGGGTAAAGCTGTCATCCACCTTGAACTTGCTACCGAAGCGTTCTGACCAGACCTCACAGTTGAAGTCATCAGGGAAGAGGATAACCTGTCGGCCTGTTAGCTTGTCCATCATCCCATCGGTCAGATTATTGCCAACACCAACTGCCAGCCAGTCAAGTTCGGGATAGGCCAGCAAGCCAAGCATAGCGGTCTTCTCTTCCTGAACGATGGCGGTCTGTCTGCCACGATACATATGTTCACCATAGAACACGTTAGGGTCAACATAATAGTCGAAGGCATACCAAGGATAGAGGTGGTCGATAAGGGCATCTTTATAGAGCATGGTCCCATCATCGGCACTGTAGTAAATGACATTGCCACCGACTATCATTCCTTTACGGTTGATACGAGGAAGCACGGTTCCATAATGCCCTCCCATCAGTTTGCTAGATGCTCCCATCCGATAGCGCATAACGAGCCGGTCAATGCAGCCAAGTTTCTTCGCATCGTACCCTACCACTTTATCCAGATAGTCAGTCAAAGAGGAAAAGCGAGGCATAAAACTATCCCTTGGAATCTCTATGAGGGAACGCTGATAGGCAGGAGCCTTGGTAGCGAGTATCTGTTTCAATTCGTTTTCATTCATAGTTTTCGGATTATGCAATTATGCAAATTATGCAGTTATGCAGCATGAATAATATGAATAAGTGAATAATGAATAAGACATCAGGACTGTTCTTTCAATAGTCTCGACACCTTGCTCTGTGATGTTTTGAGCAGTTCTGCTATAGCTGTCTGAGTCATACCCTTGGCAGAAAGTTCCTTCATACGAGCAATCAACTCGTTCCTATCGTTGCCACTTTCTGTACTTAGATGCTCCTGCTCGGTTCCGAAGCCGCGACTGATAAAGCCCAGATTGCCGTATTCATCCTTGCGACGCTCATAGACGGCCACGTTGTCGGCTCCCATTGTCAACTCACCGTTTCGCCACTTGCACTGTTTGACGTAAACCAGATTAGAGTCAATACTTGACTGGGCAATTCCGATAGCATCGTCGATGAGCTGGTTTATCTTTGCTGACCCTTGCATGGCCGAGAGGGAAAGAGGGACATTGCCTGAGAACATCTTGGGTACATGGTTGAGACCCACCAGCGTCCAGTTGTATTTCTTCTTCAAGGCGTTGAGTGAAGCCATCAGGGTACCGGCATCGGCACTTCTGTCGAGTGACTGGCCAAGTGCCGTGATGTTGTCGATAAATACTACATCTACATGGTTGGCCACAGCCACCTCTTCTATTCCCTTTAGTACATCCTCTGCAGGATTTTCTCTGTCCATCTCTGCACGAAGGAACGTTGGAGGAAAGTTGGCAGTCTTATAACGGTTTCCAAGCTGACGGGGAGTCATCTCGCAGTCCACGTATAATACCCGCTTATCATGTTCGGCAATATATCGGGCTATCTGCATGGCGAAAATGGTCTTACCGATACCAGATTGCCCGAAGATGATACTGAGATCACCTTCGAGCACCATGTCTGGATAGAGCGAAACTAACGGAGGTAACTGGTGTGCCTCGTCAATGCACTTGTTCATTGACTCAACGAGAAACCCTCCACCATCTACAGGTTCACTCTCCTGATAGTCCTTGAATGACTGGTTGATTAAATCATCCATCATAGCCTCCCTCCTCTTTTCTTAAGGGTTACAAACTCGCCAGCCTCTCTCATTAAATCATCTGTGCTCTTTCTTCTACCATTATGGAGCCAGTCATCAATTTCAGACTTCTGGAAGGTCAACTTCTTTGAAGTCTTATAATAAGGTATAGCCTTATCATTGACCCACCCATAGATGGTTTGCTTCGCAGGATGGGTGGGGAGATACTGGCGCAGTTGGTCAATATCCATCCACTCAGGCTGTTCAGGAACGTCCTTCTTAACGCTCAGTTCGTTCACCTTCTCTTCTAAACTCTCTACCTTAGATATGAGGTAGTTCAATGCCTGAGGCATTTCTTCTAATTTATTAATGCGCGTCATAAACAATAAATTTTATTTTGGCGCAAAGGTCGGGTTTATTTCAATGGTGCGTATTTTTTTTAACTCGCCACCATTCCATCACCATTTTCTTTAACGGTGGTTAGGAGTTTGTTCCCGCAATATCAGGAGAAAAGAATAAAAAACAAGGTTGTTTTCGCCTTAACTCATGGAAAAAGGGGGAAAAAAGGATAAGAATCAAGAAAAATGGTGGTGCAACGAGTGGTGGGAGTTGGTGCTGACATGCTCCAAACTCCCACCAACACAAACGTAAAGTGCTGATAATGAATAAGGTGCTAACAAATTGGACTTATTTTTCAAGATTCTCTATCTTGATAGCATTAGCAGCCTTCTCTTTTTTCTCATCAACCACTTTTGCGTAAATCTGAGTAGTCTTAACGTTGGTATGACCAAGCATCTTACTGACCGTATAGATGTCTGTACCATTTGTGAGTTGAAGTGTTGCGAAACTGTGTCTGAAACAGTGAAACGTGATGTGCTTAGTAATGCCTGCTGCTTCAATCCACTTTTTCACAGGGCGATTTATCCAAGAAGGATCGGTAAGTCCTTCGAATACCAATCTGTCTGGGTCTCTCCTTTTACCACACATTTCATAGGCTTGATCAGATATGGGCATGTATTCTACACCATCGGTTTTCTCTTGGTCAAAGTTGATACGCCACGAATCGTTATGCCTTACAATTTGTCCCCATTTGAGGGCCTTTATATCACAGTGGCGCAAGCCTGTAAGGATCGAGAAGAACGAAGCCCGACGTAATGTGTCATTTGGACAAGGAGTTTCTGCTAACTTGTTGATTTCTTCGATTGTGAGAACTTCACGGCGGCTTTCCTTGGGAGGGATATTCTTTACTTTCTCGCTAATGTCAACTGTTAGATACTCGTCAATGAAAGCCTGTTTGAGTCCAGCTTTGATGATGGAGAGGTAAGTTGATGCTGTGTTTTGTGAGATTGGGCCTTTCTTGGAACCGCCTTGTGGGGCAGTGAGGAGGAACATCTTAATTTCTTCCATCCATTTGACAGATATGGTTGAAAATGGTATGGGCTTGTTTTCCGAGAAAATTTCAAGAAGAGCAGCCACACGATTCCAGTTGACAATGATGGAATCAGAAGAGTTGGGATGTCGAGAATAAGTGATTTTCTTGAAATAGGCAATGAAATCCTGTTCTGAACGCTCATTTTGTGCGGCAATCTCACTTTCTTTGTCTGTATAGAGGGACTGATTGTCGTATTCATGCTGACGTAGTTTCCGTACGTTGTCAGCATAGATACATGATTCTTGGTCAATGGTGGAGCGACACATAATAATACCATTGATGTCGCGCTTGGGCTTATAGCCTGATGAACGGGTAGATGATGATTTGTCCCAAATAGGAGTGGTTATACTCCTATTGACAGATTCAACTATCCGTTCTACCTTGTTACCGGCTTTTACCACAGGGTAGGCTTCAACAATAAGATACCACTCCTCTTTATACTGTGACTTGCGGAGTTTAACCGTAACTTTCGTATGTGCTAATGGTTTCTTCATAAGCTCTTATAAAGTTTGTCTATTTCCCTTTTGGGGGCATATACATAGTTGCCAATCTGACGGGTAGGGATAGAGTATTTCCTGATATGTGCCCACACAGAACTATCGTTAAGCCTGTACTTTTTACAGATTTCACCAATGGTATAACAATTCTCTGGTTCCATATTATATAATGGTACGAGATCTTTGTCTTTCTTCGGTTTCTCGAATCGCTTGGGAAACATCTTATCTATGTCTTTCCTGTTAATCCGGGTCAGTCTGGTACCGAGGTTAATGCTTTGTATTTGGCCCACGCGGATAAGGCGATACAAAGTATCTCTACCAACGCCATACATGGCTACGGCCTCAGGTATGGAAATATAGTCGCGATAGTCAGGCACCTGGTCTGCTATTGCTTTGAGCCGTTCTTGCTTTTTCTCCTCATCCTTTCTCCGTTTCCATGCAACCTTCATGCACTTCTCGGAACAGCACTTGGAGTCGAGTGTCTTGGCAACGAAGATGCTGCCACAGACTTCACACTTCCTTTTGATTTCAAATTTCAATGCTGGCATATCTTTTCTACTATTTAATTTGTCTAAGTAGCGACAAGTTGATATAAGTTTAATCTTTTCTACCAATAAGTCGTGTCGCAAATATGACGCAAATTTACGGTAAAAATCCGAAATTAGTAAGAAATGAAACAAAGTTTAACAATAACAAAAAGTGGTGTAACCACTTGGATTACACCACTTTCTTGTGATTTTCTTATCATTGCTTATCTAATCTTACTTTACCTCCTCGAAGTCGGCATCCTGGATGTTGTCATCCTTGGGGGCTTGCTGCTGGCTATTAGCCTGCTGGTTGTAGAACGGGCCTTGCTGCTGGTCAGCACCTGGCTGAGGACCAGCTTGGGCACCCTGATACATCTGCTGTGAGGCAGTCTGCCATGCGTTGTTAAGAGCAGCAATGGCAGTGTCGATAGCGGCGATGTCACCAGCCTTATGAGCGTCCTTCAACTGCTGGAGGGCATTCTCAATGGCAGGCTTCTGATCGGCAGGAATCTTGTCGCCAATCTCCTTCAACTGATTCTCTGTCTGGAAAATCATAGAGTCAGCCTGGTTCATCTTGTCAACACGCTCACGTTCCTTCTTATCGTTCTCGGCATTCTGCTCAGCCTCAGCCTTCATGCGGTTGATCTCATCCTGTGACAGACCAGAGGAAGCCTCGATGCGGATAGCCTGCTCCTTACCGGTAGCCTTATCCTTGGCACTAACCTTCAGGATACCATTGGCATCGATATCGAAGGTTACCTCAATCTGAGGGATACCACGACGTGCGGGAGCGATACCTGTCAGATTGAACTGTCCGATAGACTTGTTCTGGGCAGCCATTGGGCGCTCACCCTGCAGAACATGGATAGTCACTTCTGTCTGATTGTCGGCAGCCGTAGAGAACACCTCACTCTTCTTGCAAGGAATGGTCGTGTTAGCCTCAATCAGTTTGGTCATCACACCACCCATCGTCTCAATACCCAAAGTCAATGGTGTAACGTCAAGTAGTACGATATCACCTACTCCACCTTCTTTATTCAGGATAGCACCCTGGATAGAGGCACCAACGGCAACCACCTCATCAGGGTTCACGCCCTTTGAAGGCTCCTTGCCGAAGTAGTTCTTCACGAGTTCCTGCACAGCAGGAATACGGCTGGAACCACCTACGAGGATAACCTCGTCGATATCGGAAGTGTTCAGCTTGGCATCAGCGATAGCCTTCTGACATGGAGCCAGACAAGCCTGAATCAGTCCGTGTGCCAGTTGCTCGAATTTAGCACGTGTCAGAGTCTTTACCAAGTGCTTAGGTACACCGCCTACAGGCATGATATACGGTAAGTTGATCTCAGTGCTGGTAGAAGAAGACAACTCAATCTTAGCCTTCTCGGCAGCCTCCTTCAGACGCTGCATGGCCATTGGGTCAGCCTTCAGG
>Ga0247610_10003190_pt1 | contig 18245 bp, 13 predicted proteins | sample 174DNAGHGhighgp2_FD_193483 | JGI IMG/M metagenome (GOLD analysis project Ga0247610, IMG submission 193483) | Sheep rumen microbial communities from Palmerston North, Manawatu-Wanganui, New Zealand - 1742 DNA GHGhigh gp2 | ecosystem: Host-associated > Mammals > Digestive system > Stomach > Rumen... | reverse complement strand
TGATAAATGGGTTACATTAATTAACCTTAGTAAATCATACATAAACTAATTATATTCAAATAACACTATTACCTACAAAATTAGATGTAGGTCTTTTTGTGTTACTCTTTTTTGTCAAAGAACTTAAGTCAAATAAGTGTTGATGGCTCAATTGTGCTTTCACAATTAAATTTGTCATTTACCTACATTAAATACGTACCAGTTTTCATAACTTATTTGACACTACCTTAAGAACAAAAAAAGTTTTCTAGCTAAAAAGACTAGAAAACTAGTAATATCATACTTCGGTATTATTATATTATTCTATTCTTGTTAGCCTCTCTGGACTATCTTAAAGTTTCCTTAAAAATAATACCACCATATTATTATTAATTCAATATTTTTTTTATTATTTTTCAATTTGTTATAATGAACAGTAAATTGTTTTTTTTGTATCACCACAGTGATATAGTAAGTTAACGCACTACTACGCCGACAAGCTTTAAAATTATTTAATATATTCAATATATGACATTACAAATGGTCCAACGCCTTTCGCATCATTTGAGCCTACAGGCTCTGCTAGATAATATTCTGGTGTTCCATCTCTATATATTTTATCCTCTGGTCCTAGTCCTGCAGTAATACAAATATCATTTAATGTATTCGTATTTTTATTAAATGAATGATTATATGTACCTATAAATGTATCTATACCAATATTTAAATATTTATTATCTATATAATCATTTTTAGCTGCTTTAATCATTGTGTAAGCAATCATTGATGATCCTGATGATTCTAAATAATTAGATATTACAGCATCTTTTTTATAATTTTTATTTAGATATTTTAAATATTTATCATATGAAACATTATAAGATACATTTCCTTTATCTGTTAATTGATAATACATTTTAGAATTCTTATCCATGTATTTATATATAGATTCCAATCCTTCTTTTAACATATTAATTAAATCTGTTTTTTTATCATTAGGGAAATATTCTAATGAATCTACTATAGACATCATAAACCAACCAAGAGATCTTGTCCAAACTGATTTTGATACTCCAGTTTCCGTATCAGCCCAAAAAATTAATTTTGATACATCCATGCAGTGATAATATAAGCCATTATCCTTATTTCTTTGGTTTTCATATACATATTTATATTGATTAATTATATTATCAAATATCTGATTATTTTTTTTATATTTAGCATACCTTGCTAAAAATGGAACATACATATAAAAGCCATCTAGATATATTTGGTTATTATAAACACTTTTATGACAATAATTTATATTATTACTACAAATAGGCATTTCTAATAAATAATTATATGATGCTTCTATAGCATTTAAATATCTTTTATCATTTGTATAATCATATAGATCAAATAATATTCTAGATTCACAAAAAGAATCTAGCTCTGCTTTTCTAAACGCATTTTCAGTAGTAGGCTCATAATTATTTTTATCAGCGATATATAAGAATTCACCATTATCATTAATATAATAATTTACATATTCTTTTACAAAATCCATGTATTTATTATCTTTTTTTATTTTTGAATATTCAATAATCGAATTTAAAAATACTCCATCAATGTAATTCCATCTACCTTTGAAGCTTTCTTTATTCCAAGAAGGAACATATGATGGAGTTTCATTTATTAAATTATCTATATAATTATCTAGACTATATTTATCATCTATAGTATATGTGATAATATTTGTTGTTTCTTCATTACTTGTTATATCACTTATATTTGTATTATCATTATTTTTATCACAAGATACTAATGCTAAAGATAATATTAATAATGTAGATAATAAATTAAGCTTTCTCATATTCTTCTCCGTAAGATTATATTTATAATTCAGCATAATTATAGCATTAAAATAATATAACATATAACAAAAAGTTACAAGAAAGTTGCAGGTTTGTGGCTAACAAAAATCCTCAAAGAACATGTCCTTGAGGATTTATTATTATTTTATTTTATTTGCAAGTAGCTTTTTAATTTCTTCAATATCTGAATCCTTAACATCAGATTTCTTTATAGGAAATGCTTGAATTTGATTTAAATATAAATAAATATAATTATTACCTATATCTACTTTCTTTAGAGCGGCATATTTAATCTTATTATTTGATTCTGCAGTAGTTAATTTTTCTATTACAGTAAATTCTTCTTCTTGAAATATATATGTATATTCTACTCCGTCCTTTAATGCAGGATTAACCTTTACTAATCTCTTTTTAAAACCACTAGGTCTTAGATTAAATAATAAAAGACTAAAGAATATTAATAAAAATGCTGATAAACCTAATAAAAGACTAAAAACAAAATTATCATTATTCATAACTAATATAAATAATGGTACTATGCTAATAGCGCCAATAATAATACATATTATTGATATTATTTTAAATTTATTTTTTGCTTCAAAATTAGATTTAGCTATTTCTTCTACTGTGAAATTAGTTTTTATTTCTACCATTTTAACTCTCCATTTTAAATTTATTATCACTATTTTCTATTCTATCGAAAAAATGGCTCTAAATCAACGTTTTTTTAACTCATCCGCAAAAAATGAAACGTCAAAAATGCCAAAATCCGCAAAAAATGAAACATTTTGGGGGTATTTAAGGATAAAAGCTTCTAATCTACAATATAGAGCTATCGTAAATTAGAAGCTTATTATTATTTTAAAACTTCAATTATTTCATCCTCTGTTAAGCTATTTCTTTCAAGTAAGGCATTAACTAAATTATCATATTTTTCTTTATTATCTAAAATAAGCTTTTTAGCATTTTCAAATTCCTTATTTAATATCTCATTTATTTCAGGAATTATATTAATATCCTTAAAGCCTCCTAAGGCACTTAAACAAACTAATGAATTATTCATACCATAATCAGTTATTAAAGCTTTAGCTAAAGATGTTGCAGTGAATAGATCTGCTTGTGGTCCTGTTGTAAGACCTAATTCATTACCATATTCAATTATTTCTGCTGCTCTACCTGCAAGTGCGATTCTAATTCTAGCTAATAATTCATCCTTAGTATAGCTACTATGACTTGCATCATCAGAATATGCCATATATCCACCAAAATCACCACGAGAGATAATAGTTAGGTATGCAGGGATTTCTCCTGATAGATATGATACTAGTGCGTGACCTGATTCGTGTATTGCCGTTCTTTTAGTATCCTCATCACTTCTTTTATTAGATTTACCGTGCTTATTTTCATCTACTGTGTTAGATAATATATCATCAGTTAATTTCATACCTAAGGTATTTCTAATAGCGTGCTCTATTAATTGTTCTAAATCAGCAGGACTATAATAAATAGTTCTATTAGCGATATTTGTAATACAATTATTAGATATAGTATCAATATTATGCTTATTTAAATAATAATTAATAAATTCAATTCTTTCATCCTTATTAGGAAGATCTACTTTTATTTTTCTATCAAATCTTCTTACAAAGGCTTTATCTAAAATTACCGAATTAGGGCTATTTTTTTCAATAGGGAAATTAGTAGCTGCCACAACTATAATCGGGCGTTTAACGTCAAATTTGAAGCCATCTAGCTCAGATAAAAGCTTGTTTAAGACACTTTCATTAGTGCTAAATCCCATTCTTTCCTTCGCAATGGCATCAACCTCGTCTAAAAAGATAATTGCAGGAGCGTATTTTCTTGCTCTATTAAATAATTTAGCAATTTCATCAGGTGATTTATTAACAAAGTCAGATGCGTTTTTATGAATAAATGAAACAGTAGATTCACCAGCTAATGCTTTAGCAAGCATAGTCTTACCTGTACCAGGAGGACCATATAATAAAATACCTCTTGGCGCTCTAACACCATTTTCTAGGTAAGCTATAGGATTATTCAAATATTTAATAAAATCCCTTAATGTTTCTTTAGCATCATTAGCTCCTATAATATCACTAAATTTAACATCTGGTCTATCTACGTCTAATAAGAAATCATCATCTGATGCATTAAAATTAGTAACGAATTTTAAGTTATACATTTCAATTTCAATTGTATCATCATATAGCTTTTGTCTAGTTCTATACTCTAATATCTTATTTGCTCTATTTAAGCTATAACAATTTTTAGCCATTGATGCTTTACTTCTAGCTAGAATACAATCATTATCAAAATCTTCATTAAATCTTATTAATCCTTTAATACCTAGCTTATATAATGAAGAAAATTCAGTATCATTCCTATTTTCATTTAATACATAAATAGGTAATTCATTATTATATTTAATGCAATAAGATATTAAATCTCTACCATCTGATTCTACATCCTCAATATCAGTATAAACATTATTTTCTCTAATATTAGCTAATAAATCGACAATAATTAAATCAATATCCTTTTTTAATAATTCTTTAGCTTTATTAATATCACTTACCTGATAAAAATTAATTCCATCAATATTAGTATTTATACTATTGTATTTATTTTCTTCCATAAATACTAATATATTAGATTTCTTATTACCAAAATATTCTTCATTATTAGTTTTATCTATACTAAATTTAATATTTTTGATTTCAGCAAGCTTAGCTTCATCTAGCTGTCTTAAGGCATTTATAGTTTCATCCTCAATATATTTATCACAAAGTCCAACTAGATTTCTACCATCGGCATTACCACCAAGCTTATAAATTAATGCTGTAATTAAATCATCGTCATATGTTATTTTTGATAGCTTATTATTTTCAAAGGCTTTGGCCTTCTTATCAAAGCCATCCTTTGTTATTTCATATAATGTGTATGGCTCTAAATTATTAAATACTACTATACCACCAGCTGAAAATCTTGATAATAATGAGCTTGGAAATAATGATTCACCCTTTGGATTTATTTCTTCCTTTAAAGCATTAATAATCTTTTTATTTGATAATGTTGATAGGTCACCTTCAGTTTCTTCATATAGCTTACTTCCGGCATTAGTTGTATAAATTAATATCGTATTTTTAAATGATACATTCTTTTCTAGCTGTGGATCATTAATATATCCATCATTATATAGCTGTAATAAAATATTTTTTATACTATTATCTGCCTTATCTACCTCATCAAAGATAATAACTGTATTAGGATGCTTATCAATATATGATGTAACTAAACCAGGACGTGAATTCTTAAATGTCTTATCAAAGCCTCTAAATCTAGATATAGCATCCTTATCAGAATATTCAGATAAATTAACTAATAACATATCCATATTTAATGTTTTAGATATAGCTTTAGCTAATAATGTCTTACCTGTACCTGAAGGTCCTGCGAATAAGAATGAGCCCTTTACCATATTATCTTTATTATTAAAGGCATAAATATCAAATAATCCAGATAAAAATCTATCTATAGCTGCATCCTGTCCCTTAACAATACTTGTTAATTCTAATCTTGCAGATTGTAGCTTTTTCATTGTATTAACTAATGAATTAGCTTCTTTTTCATCTTCTTTAGTTAATTCCTTTAATAAATTTAAATATGCATTATCTAATTGCATTTCAAAGCCATCAGTACCTTCTACCTCCCTAGGCTCACTAAACGCTCCAGATTCAATTTCCCTTTTGATTCCATTAATTAATGGATAATCTAAATCTAATTCAGTTGATTTAGATAAATCAGTAATAACTTCTTCAAGCTCCTTATCATCAACCTCTGATCTAGGCTTTAATTCTTTACCATTGTATAAGAAATGTAAGTCACCATTATCTAGGTCATAGCCTCTAGTAGGTACCATAAATAGATGGTAATATAATTCTCCCTTTAATGCTTCAGAAAGAATAACATCACCATTTTTAATATTTATTTCTGAATATTTATTATCTAATTTATTAACTATTCCATCAACTAATGATTTGAATTCATTAGTTGATAGATTAGATAAACCATTATTTGAATTATTACCTTGTGAGCTATTATTAGTATTATTATCTGATGATTTATTATTATTCTTTTTAAAATTAATTCTTTCAGGTATAGATCTATAATAATCCTCATCAATTTCTCCTTTTATATAATCAGGATAACTTGAATAAGGTCTTAAGAAGCTTACAGTAAATACCCAATATTTTAATTCATCATAGATTTTACCTCTTAATCTAATAAAACCATATTTAGAGCCTCTTCTAATAGTTTTAATAGAGAAGTCTTCCTTTTTATATGAATAATGATTTATTAAATATTCTTCAATTATAGTATAAATTGTTTTAAAATCATTATTTGTTAAAAGGCTATAATGAGGGTCAGTGCTATTAATATTTTTACAGATTCTTTTAGCTCTTGCTTCGATTTCAGCTATATCTACATTAACTAAAGATACAGGACCTAAATCCTTAAGGTAGTTAGCTGTAAGCTTGAAAAGAGGTAATAAAATATTATTCCCTTCAATCCATTTAGAATATATTTTATTCCTAAGAGGACAATTATTAAATTCTAATTCATAAAGTGTATAATTGTTGCCAATGGCTATAGTCTTTAGTTTGATATCATCAACTTTAATATCTAATATTTCAGTTGTCTTCATAAGGATATCTCTATATGTAGCTATATAATTACCATCTAAGTTATTGAAATTAACAGTAAATGGTGTGTATTTAGGCCTTGCAGGCTCACATACATCTATGCTAGACATATTTTCTATATTTAATTTTTTATTAATATCTTTAAATAAATCTTCTAATTCGATTGGTTTATTTATGCGATATTCTTTTAATAATTCTTTAGTATCAGAATCTATGGCATATTCATTAAATAGATTATCATTATCAAATCCCCATAATAGGTAATCATCATTAATGAAATCAATTAATGACTCTATTACTAATAAATGGTATTTATCTATATTTATTATTCCTCTAAAAGAATAATAATCCTTATCAATACCAAGGCTATTTAATTCGTCTTTAATTCTTTTACAAATGATATAATATTCATTTTCTGTTAAGTTATTTGATTCAATTTTTAATTCTTTTAAGCTAATAATTTTTTCCATAATTGGCCTCCCAAAATAATTAATATATTAAATTTATTGTTTTAATTCATCTAGCTTATCTAGGTTTCCATTAATTGTTAGTGATGTAACATTTAATTTATCCTTTACTAGAGTAACTTCAAAATCAAGTACTAGGTATCCATTATATGAATAATATTCATTGATATGTCCATTATCATATGAGCAAAAGCCTAGGTATTCGCATTTATCTAGCTTTGATATTATTATTAAGATTTCTTTTGCATTATCTGATACGACATATTCTTCATCGCACCAAAAAGAATGATTGATATCATCTAATGTAGGTTCTTCTATATCATCGATATCGAAGAAGCTTACATTTCTTTTTGGCTCTGAAACATATTCTTCAGATTTATATGCATATACATTTAATGTTTTATATTCAGCATCTAAGCCATCCTTTAGCATCTGATATTCTGCAGTTGCAGATAATCTTTTATATGGCCTATTAGGTAATATAATTGGTGATTCTTTAGTAGATGTAGTTTCTACCTTTATATTAGTTTCATTATTATTAATATAAGAATCAAGTAATAGCATTATTTTGTTTTCTAGCATTTCGTAAAAATAATTGTCACCAACTATTTTTCTCATGCCTAATTCTTTTGACAAAGAATTATCAATGATTTCTTTTCTTGATTTACTTTTAGAGAAATAATCTGAATACATTGCTTCAACTGCAATATCCTTTAATTCATTAAATTCATTGTTCATTTTTTCATATAATTCTTTAATTTTGTCCATAATTAACCTCGCTTTTAGACTATATTTATTTCTAATATGTAGCGTCAAAAAAGGACCCACTTATGGCACTACATATTAGTTTTTTTACTTAGTCCCATGAATGAGTCCTTCATTCTTTTTTCTATTCAGTTATAATATGGTATTGTTTTTTTAATCTCGCAACTAAAAATATAATTTTTTTTTGATATTTTTACATATCTAATATGTTCTTACAAGATTCAATTGCGTCAATATATTCTTTTAATTCATTCTCAATATCTACCTTATTAGGATTATCAATATTTTGAATATTATACATATCTATTAATACTTCATCTACATTATCACATACTATTTTATATACAATACTATCATCATTCGAATTTGGATTATATATTCTTCTTAAGTAATTTATCATACCACTTTGATGAACAATAGTATTTCGTAAATATAATATATCTCGCAAACTTGTTATCATTTTATCACTAAATTGGTTTTCTTCATTTACAATTAGTCTTAATAAATTATCATATGAAATTTGATTTTCATAAACTGTAACTAAATTTATGTCTTTGCCATCAAGTTTTAAATATTTTTTGCCTTTTACTATATTTGAAAATTTAATATCTATATCAGTTGGATTTTCTATATTTTTGGCTTTGTCACTATAATTTAATATTTGAGTTTCAAATAATTTTTGATATAAAGGTTGTATTCCTCTAACACAATTGGAATAATCTATTTTATTATTATGATTATCGTTATAAGCTTTTATATGTAAATATCTTAATTTATACCTTTCTATTTCAAAGCTCAAATCATAATTATCAAATTCTTTAGAAAAAGAGCCATTATAAATTTTATAAGTTTTTTTAAGAATTTTATCTAAAGTACTATCTTTTTTGTTTATTTTTAGTATATCAAGTATTAATTTGATTGTTACAATATCTCTATCTTTAATTGCTTGATTAAGCATATTTTTATATCTAGCATTAATATAAACATTGTTATAATCAAATACTTTTATGTATTCAGCAATTACCTCTTCTCTAGGCTCGTTTTCTACGTTTCCTTTACCATCAATTTTTCTATAATAACAGTAAGTATTATCAACTAATGATGGAATTATTTTCATTACATTTTGTAAATCAGGTGCACCTGATGAACCCGATAAAACAATTTTATTATTTGATTTAATTTTCATAATAAAATCATATATTCTATTAAATAAAATACTCTTGTCACTAAAATCGTCATTATCTTCTGTATCGTAACATAAATTCTCATCAATATTCTTATTTGCGATCATATTATCATCAAATGGAATAATATGAACGTAAGAATCATTAAAGCTTTCTTTAAATAATTCTAATATAGATTTATCTTTAACTTCATCCTCTAAGCATATACCTTTATATATGCCATTTGTGACAATTAAATAAACATTTTCGATTTTAACATCATTATTTTTTAATGTATTATAAATATTTAATAAAGAGCCTTCGCTACCATCTCTTCCATTGTATGGATCATTATATCCTGCAAAGCCAACTAAATCTATAATGTCATCATTATCAATATCTGTTGCTTGATTATATGATTCAAATATATTATACGTATTAATTTGTTCTTCTATTCTATCATAATGATTAATACATAATTCTCCTGGAATTTGATTAAAATTACCTATTAGTCTTTTCACATGAAATTTCATATATTGAATATGATTTCGATTATCTTTTGTAACGCCATGATTTGAAGAGTGTCTAATGCGAACTAAACTAGCAGCCTTCATATCTTCTGAGCTTAACTCTATATTTCCATAGATATCTTTTAAATTACTTTTTTGGTCAAATTTTTTACCATAATTTTCAAAAATATTACGATAAAAACTTTCAGCATTAGGAACAACAATATTTTTTAACTTATAAGTATTATAAAATGTACATGCATTAATAATATTTGACATTATTTCAATAGAATTATCAGTTATTTCTTTTTTATCATTCGTTAAATATTTATTATATAAAATATTAATTTTTTCTCTAAAGTTTAATTCATTTTTAGATTCATCCTTTGATATGTATTCCAACTTAAAATTCTTACTGTCATCTAAAAACTGATTTTCAATTAAAAAATCTAATGATTCTTTAATTATTGAATCACCACCAAATAAATTATAGGTATCAAATATTTTTTTAGCTTCATTAACATTTCCTGTTTCTAAAGCTTGTTTAAATAATTCAGTATAATTATAGCTGTTTTGTACCTTTAGTTTATATAAAAAGGAACTATCGGTATGATTGTCATTCTTTTTACTAAATCTATTTTTTTTCTCTATTTTTTCATCCCTTGGCTTATTATAATCAATTACTTTAGTATTAGAATTAAAGCTTGCGATAAAATTAAATACTTCTCTTAATGTTGGAGAGCCTGTTTTACCATTAAAATATACTTTACTATCCTTATCATAAATATATTTTTTATAATTATCATATATTTCTTCAAAGAAAGAATCAGAATTATTATCATCACTAATTTTAACAATTTCAATTTCTATATTTTCTTTTGAAATAAAATCTGAAATTGTTATTTCAAATTCTTCATCAGTTATTTCAAGCTGATTAATCAAGCTTTGATTATAAAATATAACAGCTTTATTGAAATTAGTATATTTCATAAAATTATAAAATAGTGATTTTTTTAATTTAGCTTCGCCATTATCCTTTATATAAATATAATCCCACTTATTAATAAAAGAAAAGTATATATTATTCATAGTGATCCTCCAATAAATTAAACTAAGATTATTATATCAAAAAACAAATGCTATTTTAATGATTTAATATACTTTTTCTCGCTTTCTTCAGATATAATTTCAAATTCGGTTGTTTCAGTATCTGTTAGAATAATTGGATAATCTACATATATGTCGTTAGCAACACTTGATTTTATAGCCTTTATTATTCTTTCTTCAGCTGGTTCGCCTAAAGTTGATACTAAGCTTCCAATCGCAGCTGATTCTCCAGATCCAATAGATACGAAATCATCATTTTCAATTACACTGCCATAGGTTATTGTATACATTTTGTCCCTATAACAGAATATGAATCTAGAATCCATATCTGTATATGGTTTATCCTCACTAATAAATCTATGGTCTATTAATTCTTCTCTTATCATTGGTTCAATTCTTCTTACAACATACTCAAAATCAATTTCATCATGAATTACATCTATTTCTCTAACTAAATCATCCATAACTCTAATAGCACAAGCATCTCTTAGGTTTCCTACATGACCCATAATACAGTTATCTACGCCTTTAACCTTCCAAATCTTGTAATTATTAGGATTTGATAATGAAGCTCTACATCCACCTCTAGTTACCTGTGAATCGGCTCCAATATAAATTTTATCATTTTCTCTAATTGCTACTATAACACTCATTTTTCTATTCTCCTTTATTAATTAGTCTTAATGTTATACATCATATTATAATAAGATCTATGATCAAAAGATGTATTGTTATTTCCCATTGGAACTTTCATCTTTGTTTTAATGTTATACATCTTATTATAATATGAGATACGTTTATCAACTATTTTCCTTACATCAAGGTCAACATAATTTGACACATAGTTCTTCCATGCTTCTAACTTTTTTAACTGTTTTTCCTTATTAGAAATATACTTGATTAATGAACTAATATCAGTACTCATTACTCCAAAAGAATTTATAACTGCTGATTTCCCAGATTTTACATCAAATATTAATTCATTTTGTTTAACAATAATATTATTTATTCTATCAATTTCATTTCCTAAGTAATCATATGCCAACTTCATCGCCTTATGTGTTTTTCTATATTTGCATAACTTGCTGATTAAACAATTTATTTTATGCGTACATTTACCTATATTAACCATTACATCATCTATTTGTTTAGACATACTTACACCAGATCTTTTAACTTTTTTTGCTAATATCTCTTGTTGTTTCTGGTAGTACACTCTTTTTGATATTGCTGCCTTCATTTCATCATAAATATCATTAATATCAATAGTTCTAGTTGTAACACCTTTTTTGTTATTTTGATTATTGCTTATTTTTCTCATTTTAATTTTCTCCTTTTTCTTTCTTAATTATTTTTTAATCCATCCAAGTATAACCGCCCTTGGCAAGCCCTATTGCAGCACCACATGTGGCTGTAGCAACCACAACACCGCCAATTATTAAAAATATAATCATAATTCTGTTCTCCTTTTTTTAAAAATATTTTTATTTAATTGGTTAAATACCAATTAGTTAAATAAGGAAATCCTTATTTTGGTTTGTATTCTATGAAAATGATAATAATTTTGTCGATGTACCATTTGCTTGTGTTAATTTTTCCTTGTTTTAATATATTTTTAGGTACATCGACTGAAGAAAATAATTTAAAATAGCTGTTTTTGTGGTAAAATATAGATGAAAATATAAGATTTTAAAAGTTTTTACACAAAATGGGTGTAAAATGTGTTATATTTTCAAGGCCTTATCGTACCTTTAGGGAATAGAGACTATTCTTATTATTATTGTTTTTCTTTTTCTTTTGTTTTTGGGCCTTATCGTACCTTTAGGGAATAGAGACTCCAAGTGTATCCGCCCTTGGATAATGCGCGTGCGGCACGGCCTTATCGTACCTTTAGGGAATAGAGACTCAAGCTTTTGCTCATTTTCAAGTTTTGTTGGTTTAGGCCTTATCGTACCTTTAGGGAATAGAGACATACGATTGTATAGCTCAACTTCTTCCTTTGTAAAAGGCCTTATCGTACCTTTAGGGAATAGAGACCACAATACTACTGTTGAGTCCATACCACCACTAAAGGCCTTATCGTACCTTTAGGGAATAGAGACAATACAATGTTTTCATTTTTTTACCTTCCTTTTCATTTTTGGCCTTATCGTACCTTTAGGGAATAGAGACTAGTCACCGCAAACATTCTTGATTTCTTTAATCATGGCCTCATCGTACTCTTAGAGACTAAAAAATCCCTATATCATAAACATATGGGATATAAGCCATTTTTTGCTATATATTATGCATTGGTATACATCTACCATAAACTATAGTAATAATTAAAATAAAAAGCATTGCTCAAGACCATAGTGGCTAAGCAATGCTTTTTTCATATAATTCATTTAATTTTAACAGTATTTATTCTATATTATATTTATATTTAATCTCATTTATTACATCATTTATTTCTTTTTCATATTCTTTTATATCATTAACTCTTAATTCTTCAAAATCACATTCAGTAAATAAATTATAAATAATATCATATACTTCTTTTAATTCGACAATACTTGTACTAGCTCTTTTCAATCCCTTTGGATGTATAATTTGGTTTCTTATTTGAAACACATCATATAACTTCTTTAAATTACTTTTACCACATCCTGTTTTTTTATATAAATAATAAAAGTAATATGGCTGTTCTAAAATGTTATTACCAATAAAACTATCGCTTTCAGGCTCGTCATGAATTGTCCCATCGCCATATTTATATGTAATCCTTAATACTGTTTTATAGAAGTTTTTAACATCGACTAAATCAAAATCATTATCTTTTATACTTCTTTCTTTAATTAGTTCATCAAATGATATTGAAGGGTCACTATATTTCTTATAAGCACATTTAACAAGGAATGTTATTACACCTTCTATATCATTAATTGATCGTTTTATTTTTAATTCCTTCAAATATTCTTCAGTTACATTATCATCTAATGCTAAACGATTTATAATTAATCTATTTAAAATATCGTATTTTAAATACTCATTACTATGAGTCTTATTTAAAATTAAATCCCCAAGCTTTTTAATTTTATCTCCACCATCATAATAAGTAGATAATTTGTAAGAGCTAGGATATTCCTTTTGTTTTATCATTTCTCTTACTAAATCATAGATATTAACAAAAGAAAAATTAGCATCTGACATACTTTTTAAATTATATACCGTATCTTGTGGCTTATTATTACTTTCTATAGTAGATTGTATTTTACACTTGTAATTATCATCATTTTTATTAGACGGCTTATATTTATCATATGTTCTATTTCCGGTTTGATAATTAAACACTTTAGATTCTGTTTCTAATAGCATGGCAAGTATAATTGAAATTCTTAATAAAGGTAATCCTGATGAATTATTCATTAAATAATTTCTTTTGTTATTATGGAAAAAATCTTTAAACTGATTAAACATATCATCATAATTAAATTCATTAAAATTACCTATAGAATTATTAATTAATTCATTTAACGAATTATATAATTTAAAATCTGCAATTGATAAATATCTAATATTTTCTCGAACAAATTCAATACCAAATGCTCTATTTAGTTTTTGTTTAAAAAGATTTTTAGCAAATTCATTTTGTCTAAACAATTCTAAATAGCCTGTAGAAATAACATAATAAATATCACATTCTTTATTTAATTCTCTAACCTTGTGATATACTGCAGTTGCACTACCGAATGCGTAGGGATCAGAGGCCCCAACAATTGAAATGATTGTAGGCTTAGAATCTATTCGTTTAATATCAAAATTTGAATATATCCTTATTTCTTCTAGCAATTCTTCATTAATTGTGTGATTAGATTTATTTTTATAATTTGTCTTAATGAAATTAAATAAATTCAAAAATTCTTCAACAATAGTTTTATTACTATCCCAATTATTATCATTAACTTGGATATGTTGTAGCTTATTTCTAGCTTCCTTTAATCTAACTATAAAAGTATTAGAATTATTTCTTAACGCCCCAAAAAACCCTTCTAATTGAAATATTAGTTTATTTTGTTTTTTTAAATATTTGCTATATTTATCATTTAATAATATATTTTTTAAATAATTAATATTACTTTCTTTTCTTTCTTTTTCTAATTCGCTATTCAAATTATTAAAAATAAATGAAGAATCACACAATTTATCTAGATCATTCTTTATGCTTGTTTTAGTAATATCTAATAATGCTTTTTTTATGAAAAATTTCCCTGAATTACTAATACACTCAGGTACAAGTTGAGTCTTATTTTTATTAATTTCATCAAAATACTCATTTATTTGCGATTTAATTTCTTCCCTTTCAACTGGATCATCGCTAATATAATATGCCCAAGTACTACTAGAATTCTCTTTTAAAAATATATAATATGATGCGTAATATAGATTATGTGATTCATCAAATGCTTCTGATATTTCATAATTTATATCATAAATCTTACTTGCATAATCTATATTTCTACCTATTAATTTTCCTCCTTTTCCGAACAATGCTGCTAAACACTTATATGCCTCTAATACAGCTTCATTATAATTTTCATTTTGGTATAAATCACTAGCTCTTATAACTGATCCAATAATTGAATCATTAGAATTAATATAGATATTTTCTAATTCTTCTAATTTATCATTTAATTCTTGATTAGAAATATTTAATAAATTCTTTGCATATAAATATTCAAATGTATTAATAGAATTTTCTATTTGAACATTATTATTATATAATTGATAGCTTACTTCATTTGTAAGCTTTATATTATTAATAGCATTACAAATTTCATCTTTTGAAACAGCTTCATTAAATTCCTGTAGATTTTTAAATATCCTATATCCTTCTTCAGTATCTTTACCATTTAAGACATCATCTTCATAAAAATTAATCTGATCATTTAAAGATTCTTCTATTTTCTTATTATAAAAAAAGAATGCAGAATTACCCTTTGAATTTGCAGTATCTAACCCTACTATTTCAACTCTATATCCTTCACGTTTAAATTTATTTGCAATCATAAATTCTGTTAAATAAAAGCTAGGGCCACCAGAAATCATTATATAAATTTTAAAGATATCTTTGTTGTTACCTATTTTATTTTTTAATTCTTTTTCTATAATATCAAAGCTTTGATTATATTTATTAGCATCTTGGAAATCATTGATTACTATTTTATTGATATTCTTAATAGTATTTTCTATATATGATTTTGCAATATCAAAATTTTCTTCATTATTTTTTGTAATAATAGCATAAGAATTGATATCAGTATTTATTAAATTATTCTTATAATATTTTATAAAATCACTATTATTGATTTTATCTAATTGTTCTATTTGCCTCATTGATGGTACAAAGAAAAAAGCATTCATAGTATTATCTCCATTTATTTTAATATCAGTTATATAATTATAAAATTATTATAACAAATACATATAATATTTTAAATAACTACCATCTTGTTTGGTAAAAATCTAGTTCTTCTATTTTATTACAAACATATTTCTTTAATTCTATACAATCTCTTTTTATTAATTCTTTATATGTTATTCTTTTATTATTAATTACTAATGACGATTGTAATTTTTTATGATATTGTTCTATAAATTTATTTTTAGCATCATGCTTTAAATAAATAGTATTATCTTTAATTACAAAATCATCTTTAGTAATTATTTTTTTATTAATACATGTAAATATACATCTATCTACTATTATTGGCTTATATATTTCTGATATATCATATTCTAAGCTTGTTACTCTATCATTTGATGAATGGAGGTATGATATCCTAGGATTTAAATTAACATTTAATATATTAATTAAACAATCCTTATATAATAAAGAATTACCAAATGATAATAATATATTTATTTCATCCTTCGCAGGATGAAATGTTCTTTTATTAAATTTAAAATCGTTATTATTAATAATTTCATTAAAATGAGAATAATATCTCTTTCTTATTCTTGCTTCTAATATTAATAAACTATTAATGTCATTAATAGAATCGATATCATTTACTAGCTTATTCATTAAATCATCTTCAATTTTATAATAGCTTAATATATTTAGCATATTATTAAATGTCGATAATAATATTTGTTTTGAAATATATAATCTAATATTATTATCTAAATAGCATTTACTTTCATTTATTGTATTTAATCCATTGGAATAATTATTAGATAAAAAAGAATAATTATTATTTTTAGGATCAAAAACAAATAAATTAATTTTTAAAGAACTTAGTTTCAATATTACATTAGAATCTAATTTTATATTCTTAGATAAAATAAAAATATTACTTGTAGTTAATGAAGGAATTACTAATGTATCTTTATCAGTTATATATTTTATTCCTTCATCATAAATTAATTCTCCAGCTTCGTATAAATAAATATCCATTTTAGTACACCACCTTAAATAATTTATTATCCTGATATTTAATGTTTAAATAATTCTTTTTAGGTAATTCATAAATGATTATTCTATCTTCTTCTATTTTTATCTTATCTAAAGATATAAGTAATGACTTATACTTGGATTCTGTTATTTCGCCATGAAATACAGAATTAGCTACATGGAATAAATAATTCTTTAATAACTTATTAAATTTTTTACATCGTTTTTCGTTTACATCATAGCTTATTATAATAAACATAATTATAACCTCGAAAATGATTTACAGCCAATAATTTGTCCTTTCTCATTTCTTACTGTTTCATTAACAAGTAATAAATCCTTTCTATTTTTCATTATTTCAGCAACTATTCTAGAAACGATATAATATGTTCCTTTTTTATATTTAGGCATTTTATCAATACTAATATATTTATTCTTATATACATTGATTCCATTTACTGTTCCAATTAGCTCATATTCACATTCAGCTCTTAAAACACCAGCAGATTTATATAGTATTTGTTCATTACCTTTAAATAGAATGATATCGTGTGGTGTTAAATTAATTACATTTACCTCTTTTTTTCTCATTGTTATCACCCCTCCCTATATCTTGCTACATAGCTTTTCCAATTTTTAAGTTTTGCCATTTGAATTTCTTTTTGCGCTACATAATTAATTAATCCGCTAGGATCTCTGTGACTTACTCCATTAGAGTTTATTAGCCCACGTCTTCCCATTCTTACATCATAAATTAATTTGTTTTGCGAATCGATAATTCTTTGTATTCTAATAATTTCTTTGTCTAAATAATCATATGCTAAATTCATCGCCTTGTGTGTCTTTTTATATTTACATAATTCACCTATTAGTTTATTCATTTCATGTGTATACTTTCCTATATGTTCATCAATTTCATCCATTTGTCTAGATCTATCTACATGGTATCTTTTAATAGTTGCCCATAAGTTGTCTTGTTGTTGTTGAAAGTATGCTCTCTTAGATAATGTTTCCTTCATGTCGCTATAAATTCCGTTGATATTAATTGTTCTTGTTGTAAATCCGTTATAATTTCTATTATTGTTTCTCATTTTATTTTTCTCCTTTTTCTTTTTTTAATTATTTTTTAATCCATCCAAGTATAACCGCCCTTGGCAAGCCCTATTGCAGCACCACATGTGGCTGTAGCAACCACAACACCGCCAATTATTAAAAATATAATCATAATTCTGTTCTCCTTTT
>Ga0247610_10003188_pt1 | contig 18249 bp, 6 predicted proteins | sample 174DNAGHGhighgp2_FD_193483 | JGI IMG/M metagenome (GOLD analysis project Ga0247610, IMG submission 193483) | Sheep rumen microbial communities from Palmerston North, Manawatu-Wanganui, New Zealand - 1742 DNA GHGhigh gp2 | ecosystem: Host-associated > Mammals > Digestive system > Stomach > Rumen ... | reverse complement strand
GAGATGGCCTCCGGCCCGATGAACTGGCTGACCACGATGGCATCTGTGGTCATCGCTATCTGAGAAGCCACCGACGCCAAGATCGATGCCCACATAAATTGATGCAGTGCCTTGGCGATGAGGTAGCTTTTCTTCTTCCGCTCTTCTTTGTCTACCATGGTCTTTTCTTTTATAACTTGAATGATACAGTAGCCATAACCATGCGTCCCAGACCCTGATATGGAATGTAGAATGAACCACCGATGTAATATGTCTTGTCGAACAGATTATCGCAATCAAGTGAAAGTTGGATGGCGTCATTATATGTGTACTTGAGACCTAGGTCAACGAGAACATTACCTCTGAGATTGAAATCCTCGCTGCCAAGTATTTGAGTATTGGCCTTGTTAAGGGTCTTAGAGGTGAACTTCAAACCAGCAGCCAACCAAAGCAGATGATTTCCGAAGTTCACAAGGCGCTTGCTGCAAGTCAAGTTGGCTGTGAATGCAGGGATGCTGTAGATCTGGTTGTCGGTGTAGTAGTACTCTTCAGCTTCTAACGGGCGTAAGTAAGTCATGTTGGCATCAATACGGAAGGAAGGAAGTTGGAAACTCAGTTCAGCCTCGGCACCAGCTACTTTCAGACTACCCGAGTTAATGTACTTAGGTGTTGATTGGTCCGTACTTGGGTTATTCACTACGATATCCGTCAAATGGTTGTAGAATATGTTAACATCGTAGTCGAGATGCCAACTTTTAATCTTTCCCATGAAGTCGAGCTGGATTGCATTCATATATTCGGGCATGAGATCTTCACTGCCACGTGCACCATTAGAAGTGTTATGTCGATAGAAATAGGGTGCATCAACAAAGGCTCGTGAATAAGACAGTTTTGTACTGAATTTCTCATTGGGGAAGTAGATAAGAGCCACACGGGGAGATAAAGCAGAGACATTCTTTCCGTTGGCACGATTCTTATTGTCAAATCGCAGACCCGCATTGAGAATGAACTGCGACGTAAAATAGTGTTTGCCCTGAACAAATGCTGAATAACTTCTCTCGCTACCTACGCGAATCATACTTTTTTCTTCGGGAAAAGTTACAAAAATCTTGGTGTACTTTTCACCCATGACATAATCATTGCATGACAGTTTAAAATATTCGAACTGAGCGCCCAAAAGAAAATTACCTTTCATGCTTCCTAAAGTATAGTTAGCATCAGCCTTAGCCATAGAGCCAATGGTGTATTCCTGAAAAGCCATATTCTGTAATACAGCAGGTGTTTTCTTTGCAGAAATTGGAATGGCATTTTCGTCAAACACAGGAACTTGCATAGAATCGTCGGATACAATCATGTAGTCTTGTATGTTATACCAGTCACCGTAGGCTGAAACGTTAAGGTTGACTTTACCAAGTTGCTTTGTATACCCTAATTCCAAATGCTTTTCGTTGATGGTATATCCTGGCTTATTACCATCCAGAGTACGATATGCATCATAGTCATAGGTCTGAGCATACCAAGAATACTGTGGAACTTGTTTACCGTTCTTAAGATTGATCATGAAGTTGAAATCCTTATATTTAAAGGTGCAACCAATGTCATAGGATGGTTTTCCTTTATAACCATTGATATAGGCATAACCATCATGTTTGGACATAGAATAACCTGTAAGTTTAGGAATCTCTATTCTTTCACCCTCGGAAGAATAAAGAGAGGCCCATGCCATCACGTCAGCATCCAGCAGTGTGGTGCCGGCGATAAAGTCGGCATGGTGCGTACCGAATGAACCATAACCATATTTACCCTTGACACCATTCACCTCGCGTCCGTTCTTAGTGATGATATTCACCACGGCAGTCAAAGCTACGTTACCATACAAAGACGAAGCAGGTCCTCGCAGAATCTCAATATGATCGATCTTCTCGGTACTGATTGCGTAGTCGAGCTTACCATTATTGGTGGAGCGCAAATTCAGGCGGTGTCCGTTTTCCATCACTAGAATCTTTTCTTGACTTGACGTATAGACACCATGCATGGCTACGTTCGAAGCAGAATAAGCAGAGACTTCGTTCAGGCCAGGTACGTATGTAGCCAAAATCTGTTCCAAACTCTTGTTGTTACTGAGTTGGTCAATCATTTCGCGAGTTATAACGGTGACAGGTACAGGCGCCTCATTGATACTTTCTGCCTGGCTAGAAGCCGTCGTCACGGTAGAGCTGCGCCCCGACTTGAGCTGGGCAATCATATCCTCGAAGCGGACAGGGTCCTGTACGGACGTATAATATGGATTAATGCTCAACAGCGAACGGGCATATTTCTCTGAAGTATCCTTGTCATCTTGTGCAAGATAACAGATGGAAACCAGTCGCAAGGCGCTTTGACGCAGATTGCCAGTAAAGTCATTGAGATTACCCTCAAGCAATTCTATGGTTTGTTCAAGTTGTCCTATCTTATAGGCTTCTTCTGCCTTTGTATAGACTTGGCGTAAGTCCTGCTTTTCCTGTGCTGAGACCGTAAGGGGCATCAACATCATGCTCACTGTGAAAATAAGACATAAATTCTTTTTCATATCAATCAGGAATTTGGGGTAATACAATATTGTTGATTCTTTCAAAATAGTAGTCACAGAACCGTTCATCCAGCAAAGTCATATGATCAGCTTCAACGGGATAAATATTCATGTGGGGAGCCAGTGCTCTCCAACTGTTCAAATTCTCTTGTTTCTTCTGGGCCAACTCTTGCACGTCAATATTAATGGTTTTCGTCTGCAAGGACAGGTCTTCAGCCTCGAAATAGAGAACTTCACCATCATAACCGGACAATTCGTGGTCATTTTTCAGCGCCTGCATTTGTCGCAAATGACGGTTCCACTCCTTGACTTCTTCGATGTCGGATGCTTCTTCATGCATCAGTCCTTCTGCTTTTGGTAAAGGCATTTCCTTTACGATGTTAGCGGCATTGGCAAACGAGTCAAGCATGCAGACCTTAGACATGTAGCCCTTCTTCTTGTGCCAGCGTACGGCACAACGATAGGCCAATTCTCCACCAAAACTGTGACCTATGAACATCTCCACAATAGCGTTGGAAGGCAAGTAGGCATCGAGATAGTCAAAATAGAACTTTATCACGTCGTGGCTACTAAGTCCTTCTTCGTTGAATAATGTCTCATAGTGGTCGTCGATTGGTTCAATGACAAAGACGGAGTAATGCTTGCACAACCTGCTGATTAGCGGCTCTAACTTTTTGTAATAAGTGAATCCTTGTATCAACACAATGACAGGCTTACTGGCATCATACCCATTCTCCCACTTTCCGATGGCCTGCTCATTAGTAAGAATGTTTCTGATGGTCTTGTCCCTCAGAATATCGTTGACCTTGATGTTAAGTCCTTTACTATTTGCCATATCGGCCAACTTAATGGCAGATAGTGAGGTCAAACCTAATAACGTCAAATCGTCAGTGACGCCGAAATCATCTGTTTCAAAGACGTCCTTGACAATCTCAAATAACTTCTTCTCATTTTCGTTGGCAGGTAGATTATGCTCGCCCAAGTTGAGCCCACTCATCAATTCTTCCGACAACAATGCTTTTTTATCTATCTTACCATTTGGTGTAATGGGCATTTTATCAATCTGCATCATCATCTGTGGAATCATGTGCTGAGGAAGTGAAGCTCTTAAGTGATTGTGGATGGCTTGTGGATCTATAGAGGTTTCAGCGCAATAAAAGCCAACCAAGGTCTTTATGTCTTTTCTCTTGAATACAAGAACTGCGGCAGCGGTAACAGAAGGATAGGCCATCATCTCATTTTCTATTACACCCAATTCAATTCTAAAGCCATTAAATTTCACCTGACTGTCGGTTCGTCCAAGATAGACTAATTCTCCCTCTTCATTCCATCTGGCCATATCGCCGGTGTGATACATGGTCTCACCTTCTAGGAATGGGCATGATGTAAAATGACTGGCTGTTTGTTCCGGTTGCTTCCAATATCCTCGTGACATCTGTCGACCTATCAGACAGAGTTCGCCAGGAATACCATGAGGCACAAGATGTCCCATATTATCTACAATCACCGACATACTATTAGGTACTGGACGTCCGATGGGAATAGTATTAACGTCTTTTTCATGATTTACAATATGGTAGGAAGAACATACGGTAAATTCCGTGGGACCATACCCATTGATAAGCTTCACAGAGGTCTTACGCAACTGATTCATCTTTTCACCTCCCATAACCATATAACGGAGGGGAAGTTCAAAGCTGTTGACCATTTCCATGCCCATCTGTGTACTCATCGTCATACCAGTGATGTGTTTTTCCCTGAAATACTTACACATACCTTTTGTGTCGAGGCGTAGTTCTGATGATAAGATATGAACTTCAGCACCACAGGTAAGAGGTGGGTACAAATCAAACAAAGAAGCATCAAAACTGAAACTGGCATGCTCTGCACACTTTTCTCCTGGTTTTAACTCTTCCAGAGGTACCAGCCATTTCATCAATGCACACAGTCCTTTATGTTCCATCATGACGCCTTTGGGCTTACCTGTGGAGCCTGATGTATAGATCATGTATGCCAAAGAATTAGGATGACTGTTGTTGATGGGAACAGGCTCACTATTAAAGTCTATATCGTCGATGAATAGCATCCTGTCAGAGAACTTTTTGTTAAAGCTCTTTTCTGTAAATAACGAACTGATGCTAAGTAAGAGTTTTGCTTGTGCGTTATCCAATATATACGCCAGATGCGCTTCTGGATACTCCGGGTCCAAAGGAACATAAGCACCACCAGCCTTGAAAACGCCCAAAACGGCTACAAGGAACTCTTTACATCTTGGTAACATGATGCCAACAAAATCGTCTTTGCCTATACCTTGATCGACGAGGACTTTTGCCAATATGTTTGACTGGTCATCAAGTTCCTTGTATGTCATACTTCCCTGGCTGTCAACTACAGCTACAGCATCAGGAGATTTGGAAACCTGTCTTTGGAACAAATCAACAAAGGTTTCCGACAGGTCGTATTCTATGGTCTCGCCTCTACTCAATGCGAGGAGCTCAGACTTTTCTTCCGGACTGATTAGTTCTACATCACCGAGTGTAGCCGCGACAGCCATATTCAATAACACATTTCTAAAGGCTTTGACCATATAACGCATACCCTGAGAATTGTAGCGCATTCCATCATACTCTAAAGTAATACGATAACTATCGCCTTTGGGTGTGATAATAATGCTGATAGGAAATTTGGCAGTATCCAATGACAAAGGAATCTGTGTCAAGTTCTCCCATGAACTGGTTTTCCCGATCTCGCCTTGGTAGATGAACATCAATTCAGCGTTCACTCGGTGACGTTCCACAATTTTGGTGTATGGATAGTAGTCCATACTATAGCTTTTCTGGAGGTGCTTTTGTACCTCTTTTACAAAATCGGCAGTGGCTTGTCCTTGCACTAATTCTGACGTGATGACAATAGGCATAGTCTTTACGAACATACCGATACACTGCTGAAGGTTGGCACCTGCGTCACGACCATTGCTGATGGTCAAATATAGCGGTTTCTCCTCTTTAAAAAGCCGTTTTACAAAAATAGCAAAGGCAGCATGCATAAAGCTGTTCACCGTGATGCCATTGACAGCACAGAAAGTATCAATCTGATGATTTGATAAGCCGACTTCAATATTAGCATAGTCCGCTCCATCAGGCGCTAAATAAGTAGGTAGCGTTATTGCGTTTGCGCCAACTAGCAATTCGTCATACCACGATTCCGCTTCTTGCGTCTTTCCTGTTTTACTGAGTTCTTCTTGCTCGTAAAGCGCATAGTCGTATGCCTGATAACTCTCTTTTTCCAGTATCTCTCGTTCATAAGCTCGTTTTAAGTCTTTCAAGAGGACTTCTCTTGATAAGCCATCGAAAATGATATGATGAGCATCAAAGAACAAATAGGTCTTGTGCAGTGTCTTTAGTACTTCAAGCCTATATAGTGGAGCATCCAACAGATGGAACGGAAGGACGCGTTTTTGAAAATAGGCATTATCTGGCTCTTCACAGAGTTCAGTGACTTTAATTTCTACTAGGTCCTGATCATTACGTTGCAGTTCTACTTCGCCGTCAACCACTATGAGTTTGGACTTCAAATATGGATGCGCGTTGACCGTCTGTTTCAAGGCATTCACCATACGGTCAGCATCTATTCCTTCGAAGGCATAGACAAAAGGAATGTTATATTGAGTGGTATCAGGATTTTTCTTCCACTCCAGATAAAGGCCTCTCTGGTTCTCCATCAACGGGTATGAGGCGCGTCGCTCATAGACAGGCAGAGAGCTAGAGCTATTAGAATTCTGAGAAATGAGAGATGCTATAGCCCTAACCGTGGGGCGTTTCATGATCTCTGCCATCTTAACATAGACTCCAAATCGACTTTGTATAAGTGCGCTTAGGCGCATGGCAGCAAGCGACGAAAGTCCCCAATGCAGCAAGTTGTCGGTGACACCTATTTGGGTGGTTGTGAGCATCTCGGTAATGAGCTCAAGAACTTGCTCCTCCATCTCTGTTTCTGGAGCTACTTGTGTTTCTGTTTTAAGAACAGGAGCTGGGAGTTCCTTATAGTCTATTTTCCCATTTGGGGTCAAAGGCATCTGGTCAATTCTGATAAATTGGCTGGGTACCATATAACTGGGCAACTCTGCCATCAACGTTTCTTGAATTGCCGGTAACTCTTTGTTTTCTTCAGACGTATAATAAGCAACAATAAACTCGTTTTCTCCCTGTTTATGTACAAAAACAGCTGCAGAAACCACGCCAGGGCAATGACTAATCTTTGTTTCGATTTCCTCTAACTCTATTCGGTAACCATATAATTTGATCTGATTGTCAATACGGACAATGTATTCCAATAAACCTTCTTCGTTCCAGCGGACTAAATCACCAGTACGATACATCTTTTGACCATCCAGGAAAGAACAGTCAACGAATCGCTCTTTTGTCAGTTCTTCCTGTTTAAAATAGCCGCGTGACATCTGACGGCCTATTAGACAGAGTTCGCCGACAGTGCCTTGAGGAACAAGACGGCCTTCTGTGTCAACGACAACAGAGATACTATTTGGAACGGGTCTTCCGATAGGGATGTTGTCATGGTTCTCATCCTGTTCCAATATATAATAAGAGGAGCAGACTGTGAATTCCGTCGGACCATAGCAGTTGATGACGCATGTATTGCTAATAGGCACATTAACCATCTTTGAACCACCCAACATCAGATACCTGAGGGGAAGCTGGAAATACTTCAGCATCTCGGTACCAAGCAGACAACTCATTGCCAGACCAACAATCCTGTGCTTGTTGAAATAATCATTCATCTCCTGCATGTCAAGACGCAATTCAGAAGATAGAATATGGAGTTGTGCTCCCTTAACTAGAGGTGGCATCAGGTCGTCGAGTGAACCGTCAAAACTAAAACTAGGATGCTGGGCACAATGGTCTTCAGGTGTGATTCTCAACAGGTCTTTGTGCCATTCCAAATTGGCACGAAGACTCTGGTGCTCAATCATAACCCCTTTGGGTTTGCCTGTAGTTCCCGACGTATAAATCATGTAGGCCAGTCCTGATGGCTTTGCAAAATTGACGGGATGATCCGACGGCTCATTGAAATCAAATTTATCTATGAGCAACTGCTTCTCTCGTGGGAAGTACTGCTCTGTCTGACAATCTTTTAATAAGGTACTGGTAGTAATCAATACACGTGACTCAGAATCGTTCAGTATATAGGCAAGTCGTTCCTCAGGATAATCACTGTCAAGCGGAACATAAGCGCCACCAGCTTTGAATACAGCGAATACGGCGATGAGAAACTCCTTACGCCTTGGCAGCAGGATGGCCACAAAAGAATCTGTGCCGACACCAGCATTTCTGAGGGTATTGGCCAATACATCTGATCTCCTATCAAGTTCTGCATAGGTAATATCCGATACTTCGTCAACGACTGCAATATTATCGGGACGCAACACGGCCTGACGATGGAAAAGATCTACAATTGTCTCGGAACGGTCGTAGTCCAATCGGTCGCCTGTTCCTAATGCCAAGATGGCCTGCTGCTCATCATCGGTCAGGATTGGTAGTTCGCAGAGTTGTCTGTCTTCGGATTCAGAATGAAGGAAACCTTCAAGTATCGTATTATAGCCATTCATCAATCGTCTGATGAAGGACTGCGTGTATTGGTTGCTATGATATTCGGTATGCAGAATCAGCTTCGTATCGCTGCGTAATATCTCAAAAGCCAGATCCTCGCCTGTGGCATTCTCCATCAGTGGCTGATAGGTGAACATTTCACTGTTGCTTGGCGCCAGATCTCCTTGGTAAGCAAACAGGATATGACTGTTAACTGCATTGTTCATGGCCTTGACTTCCGCAAAAGAGAACAGACTGTTGCTCATACTCCCCATCAACTGTTGCTTGGTAGTCTGAAGCAACTCCTTTACAGTGGTATCATGATTCCATTTGGTATAGACTGGCAAAGTCTTGACGAGCATGGCCACTGTCCGCTGCGTCTTTAAATCTTGTCGTCCTGAAAAGATAGTTGCAAAAAGTGACTCCTGAGCATGCGTGCTGATACCTAGCAGATAACCGAATACGGTGGTAGTCAGTACGTTAGGTGTGACACCAAGACGAGTGCATGCTTCCTCCAGCTGTTTGTAGTCAACAGCCAGTTCAAGACGTTCTTGTCCATAGGTAATCTGTGAATCCTGCTTTTCTGGTATGGGAAGAGATGATACCTTTATTTCTCCGAACTGCTCCTTGTACCATTTTTTAGCAGAAATGTATGCATCGGTCTTACGTATAGACTCTTCTTCTAATGCAATTTCATAACCAGTAAACTCCTCTTTTTTGACATGTAATTGCTCATAAGCATCCTTTAGGTCCTGGATGATGATATTGAAAGACATACCATCAAAGATGATATGATGGAAATCAATAAACAAATACTGTGCTTCCGGAGTCTTTAAAATACGGATGCGGAAGAGACGGTCGCTTAGCAAATCGAAAGGACGAATCAGTTCTGGCTTCAGCTTTTCGAACTCTTGCTGAGTCAAAGTCTCCACGCTTTGGTGGTAAGCCTCTGCATCATTTCGCAACTGTCTTGGATTCCCTTGGCTGTCAACAAATAATCGGGTTTTGATAAATGGATGAGCCTCAACCATCATTTCGCATGCCTTGGAAAGCTGGTCTGCATCAATGCCCAGATTCAGTTGGAATAACATACCGTTATTATAAGCCACTTCGCCCTGACGAGACATGCACTCCACATAAATTCCTAACTGAGTCTGACTAAGCGGATAGTCCTTTTGCAGTGCGTAGCTGACCTGTTCTGTATGTGCGCAGGCCTCTGCTATCTTCTTCGGCGTGCAATTCACATATATCATTTGGGAAGAAAGCGTGAGTTCCGGACATAGTGTCTGGACTTCCATCACCCTGATACTATCACCACCAAGTTCAAAGAAATCATCATCAATACCAACACGGTCAATGGATAGCGCCTTTTCAAAGGCTTCGCAAAGTTGATGCTCAACATCGCTTGTTGGTTCAGAGTATGTATGTCTGGTATTCTCCTCAGTATTATCGACAGGAGAAAGTAGTGCCTTACGGTTGGTCTTTCCATTAGAGAGAAGGGGGAAACTATCCATCCTAATGAAATAGGCTGGTACCATATAAATTGGCAGCTTGGAGCATAAATATCCGCGGATTGCATCTTCCGAAAGGCCTTCTTTGGCGATATAATAGGCACACAGAAACTGTCTTCCTTTAGTTGAAAAGCCTTTGACGACAGCATCGTCAATACCGTTAATTCTCCTGAGAGCAGACTCAACCTCGTTTGGCTCTACACGTTGCCCATTAATTTTAACCATCCAGTCCTTACGATTAAGATAAATCAGATTACTGTCTGGAAGTTGTCTTACAATGTCATTTGTGTGTAGCATACCGCCTCGGTATAGACGGGTGGTCTGTTCATCATCCTTATAATAACAGATTGCAAAATTCCCCTTAAAGCAGAGCTCACCTGGTTCCCCTGGCTTCACACTATTTCCATTTTCATCAACTACCAGCGCTTCAAAGGTAGGATGTGGTTTACCCATAGGGGTGTTATCGTACACTTTATCGACCTCGAAATATAGCAAAGGACCGAAAGTCTCCGTCTGTCCAAAGGTGTGAATAAGTCTATAGCTATTATTGGGCGCTATGTCAGCCAACCGTTCCGATCCAGTAAGAAGCACCTGCAGACAAGATGACTGATTATGGAAAAAGCGCAGCATAGAGGGCGTCAGGAAGATAAACGTCACTTGGTGTCTCTCAACATAGTTTTCCAGGAGTTTGATGTCTTTGATAACTGAAGTGGAAGGAAAATCGACCTTTCCTCCCAAAAGCAGTGCACTAAAATAGAAACGGCTGGCAATAAAATAGGGAGGAGAAGTTACACCTAGTGTTAAGGGACTGACGGTTTGCATCAGTTCAAGATCAAAGGTTACAGCAAAATTTAATGAGCTGAAACTATGCATTACGCCTTTGGGATTCCCCGTACTTCCTGATGTATAGAAAAGCGCATTGATGTCCTCCTCATTTGGAAGTACATAGCTTTCTGTTGGTTCTGTCTTCACCATTGCCTGAATGACATCGTCATTAATCAATAATGGAGATTCGCAATGCCCCATGATATAATCAATGCGATCTTTGGGGTATTTATCGCCCATGGGGACGATGGCATGACCTGCTAACCACACACCGATTTCTGAAGCTAAATACTCCACTGAAGTCGGCAGACAGATGCCTATAAATGAATGTTGGGGGTAGTTTTTCTGCTGTAAGTAGCCTGCCACTCTGCAGGCCATTGTGAATAGCTCTTTATATGTAGTCTGTCGCTGGCCATTCTGGTCAACGACAGCAATCTTGTTTTCATTTGTCTTAAATGAATCTAAAAGCCTTAATATAAACTTAGCCGTATTTAATTGCGTCATTATGTAATCGGTATAGTAAATGTGAAACTGGCCCCCTGGCCTTCCTCTGATTCGAATGTTATTTTTCCATGATGCTTATTCTCGATGATATCGCGCACAATATTCATGCCAAGGCCTGTTCCTTCTCCTATAGGTTTTGTGGTAAAGAAGTTCTCAAAGAGCTTTTGTTTAACTTCTTCGCTCATACCAACTCCGTTGTCAGTCATTGTGATGATACAGTTGCTATCTTGCTTGCTGACACTGATGGTAACCTCGGGCTTGTAATCAGAAGGAGCATCCTGCGATTTCTTCCATAATGAATAAAATGCATTGTTCATGATGTTGAGAACAGCGCGGCTCAAGTCCTGCGGAATTACCATCATCTGAGGGATGCCTTCTTCGTATTGCTCATGGATGCTGGCATTGAAACCTTTGTGATTGGCGCGCATGGCATGATAGGAGAGCCATACATACTCCTTGACGATTTTGCAGATGTCTGAAGGGATATACTCGTTCTCCTTGCCCCTGGAAACGAGAAGAATGCCCTGAATGATGCTGATGGCACGTTCACCATGCTCTACGATCTTTGCCATATTCTCTTTCAGGTCAGCCACAATGTCTTCCAAATCCTCGCGATCCTCTTCAGGCAACTTGTCTTCGTTGTCTTCCACGATCTCCGTAAGGTCCTTCAGTAACTTGTCAGACATCTTGCTGAAATTGATTACGAAGTTGAGCGGGTTCTGTATCTCATGGGCAATGCCAGCACTGAGTATGCCTAATGAGGCCAGCTTTTCCTGCTTCTGTAATTGCTCCTTGAGTTGTTCGATTTGTTGTTCCATAAGTTTATTGTGTTATAGCGGGCAACGTGATAGTAAACTCGCAGAATTCGTCTTTAGTTGATTTCACACTAATCTCGCCACCATAGTTCTGTATGATCTCATTACTGAGGTACAGACCTACACCAGATGCCTCACCTGTGGGCTTCGTGGTGAAGAATGGGTCGAACACCTTATTTATAATCGTCTCTTCGATACCGATACCATTATCATGTATTACGATAGTAATGGTCTTACCATCAGAGTTGATTTTTGCTGATAGGGTAGGAGTATAGCTGGTACGCTGAGCTTTCTTAATAAGGGCGTAGATAGAGTTTACAAAGAAACTCATGAACGACTTGCTTAACTGCTCGGGATTAGCCTTGATAACAATCTCCTGTGCCGGTATCTGGAAATCGAGAACGATATTGTGTTCGGCAATTTCCTTGGCATAGTACTTCTCTACCATCTCCTTATCCTGTTTAAGGATGGCTGTTATTTCTGTATCAACGACACCTCCTGTACGGTCTTTCAGCATCTCTTCCATTGCTTTCAATGTACGAGTGGTGTTCTGACCATGTTCTCCCACTTTCTGCAGATTGCCGCCAAGCATCTCCAGCACATCCAAGGTGTCTTCGTAGTTCTCCTCGTCCATGTTGTCCTTATCGTCTTCTATATTCGCCTTGACATCCTTGACAAGACCTTCAGAGAGTTTTGCGAAGTTGTTTATATAGTTCAGCGGGTTCAGGATACGGTCAATTAGTCCCTGTGTCAGTTTACCCACTGTAGCCATCTTCTCCAGTTTCACCACCTGATTAGTACGCTCCTGTACAAGTTGCTCCAGACGGATCTTATCATTCTCGAGTTTACGAAGTCTTAACCTTACCATTAAATAGACAAGGGCCGACAGTATGATGAAATATACAAGATACATGTACCAGCGCTTGTAGAATGGTGGTACGACGTGGAATTTGATGCTGACAATGTCCGATTTACGGTTCATCGCATCCTGTGCCTGGACACTGAAGGTGTGATTACCATCAGGTATGTTATTGAACTTGGCATGGGTATCGGCAGTCCATGCGCTCCACAGGCCATTGTCCAATTGATATCTATATAATGTCGTACCTACGATAGACTGATAGTTTAGCGAGAAGGTAAATGTCAGGTTGTTCTCAGAGTAACTGAGATTCTGGAGTTTTGCTGGCATTGTACCGAAACCTCCCCATAGTATGCTATCGCCGTTCAGTATAACGGAACGAATGAACAGCTGTGGTTTGATGGCTAACAGTGGCTCTTTCGCCTTGGTGTTGATAATCGTCAGACCATTGTCATTACCCAGCCATATCTCATCCTGACGTGTGTAGATGGCACGGATAGGCATCTCGTGGATAGGGAACAGCAGTTGGTCCAGGTCGGTAAGTCTCTTGCCGTTCTTCCATCGGTAGAGTCGCTTACCCTCATTGTTTGTAAGCCATGTAACACCATTGCCGTCAGCTACCGACAGGAGTGGGTAGTGGAAGGGCTTTGTATCCTCTGCGCTTACAACGATTGTTTCTCCACCTGTCAGCACCACTGTCTGCATCGTTTCTGACTTATTACCAGACTTATATGGCTGAAACTTGTCAGTGTTGGCTTTCTTGAAAAATACCTTTCCGTATAGGCTCTGTGCCCAGATGGTGCCCTTGTTGTCTTTCACAATCTTCTGGGCATTATCCATACTGCAGACTTTACTGCGTTTTCCATCGGACTGAATCAGATATACACCGTCGGCTTCGCCACTATAAATCTGGGATCCATCTTCCAACAGAGACATTGCACCGACTATGGTCAACTTTTGAACTTTTCCATCGGGATATAGCCGATAAATACCATCTTCGGTTGCGGCCAACAGACCGTTGCTGCTTTTCTTCAGTTCCCAACAGGTATGTGCCACTTGTGTAATCTTTACAAAGTGCTTTCCATCCTGACGATAGAGACCGTCGTCGGTACCAGCATATATCTTACCTCCCATCTCACTGATGGAGAGGACGGTACCTATAAGTCCTTCATGAGTAGTAAAACGTGAGTAGGCCGAAGGTATCTGTAATGCGAAAACTCCTTTGGCGGTAGCAGCCCAAAGTTGATTGCGCCCGTCGTATGACATGTGAACGATGTCGTTGGAACAGAGTCCATTGGCATCAGTAATAGTATATAGTTCCTCGTTCTTATCGTTGAGAATGGCAATTCCTGCATTTTTCCTGATGATGGCCTTGAGTCCGTTGCCTAACTGCTCTTCCATGATGACGCCGTCCTTGACAACGTTTTTCTCTCCTCTTTCCAAGGCCTCAACATCTACCACGTCGAGAACGCCTATTTTGAGGGATTTATTGTCGACAGACTTCCAAACCTTGACATTCTCACCTTCCACTTGGTAGATGAAGCCATTGTTGACAAGGAACCTGATTTTGCCATCGCGTTCGAAAATCTCATTCACCTCACCGGTGAAAAGGTCGGGTTTTCCTACTCTCTTGAGTTCTACTTCTCCGTTAGCTTTGCGCGCCACCTTTCCAAAAAAGTTGTAACCGCCCACCCAGAGTGTGTTGTCGGAACTTCTGACTACAACTGTTACACGAGTGATGCCAGGTGTGCGGAGGATGTGCCACCCAGCATGGTCGTAGTACATCAAGCCTTCAAAGTTGGCTATGAAAATATTACCCAAACCATCGGATTCAGCATCGTAGTTCAGTTTGTTAGCACGATAGTCTTCAGCCGTGTAGTTACGGAAGAAAGGAACACCCTGCGAAAAAGTTGAAAGGGTGAAAAGGTGAAGAGGTGAAAGAATGAAAAGAAGTAAAATAGTCCTTCTTTTCACAACGTTCAGAATCCTATGTGTTATCGTCTGTTTCATACTGTTCACCTTTTATTTTTCAACAAACTTCTCGTATGGTACATCCACACCGATATATGAATTCCATTCATCTTGCGTAAAGTTACGCTTAATTCTCTTCCGGATAGCTTGTACCATCTGCGGAATAGATAGGTTGACTGCCGTAAGATTGCCCTTGAAATCGCCTATCCAGACGGTATTCATCGTTGAGTCGAATTTAAAACTCATAATCCAGTTTCCTGTTTCAACCAGCGTGATGGGTTCTTGCTTCTCTTTGCGGGGAGTCCATAACTTTACGCTACCGTCATAACTTGACGAATAGAGACGGGGACCCTTGAGATATAGCTGCGAGATGCGTGAAAGATGACCTATCATCTTTTGTTGACTACCGTTCTTATAAACCATCCAGATGGTACCATCGCTCATACCGTAGACCTCTGTACCGGTCTTTGTGGCATAGTTATAAGCAGTAACTTTTCCTTGGACGGGTACTTTCTTTGAATCAAACTGATCAGGACCTTTCATCAGATGCATCATACCTTTGTCGTCGAAAAGTAGAACCTGGTCTTCTTTTTTTGCACTGAGTGTGACACGGAATGGTAATTTTAGGGTAGTCCTGACAATATTGCGGTTCATGTCGAAGATCGCAATACTATTTTCTCCTACAATCAGCGTATTCTTGGCGTTGAAGCTATGCAGACGCAATGGATGTAGGATACCGGTAAGTTCTATTGGCTTTGCGCTCTTCAGGTTTTTATCTATATACACCAAATGCCCCGTACGGCTGAGGGCATAGATAGTGCCAGTGGATTCTTCGATGTCCACATCACGGAAGTCAAACTGACTGTCCTTGAAGAGTGTTTTTGTCAGTAGTCGGTCACCCTGTCGCTCACAGAGTATAATCTCGCCGTAATTACTTAAGGTGATAAGTTTGTTTTCTTCGCCAGGCAAATATGTGAAGTCTGTTATGGCACCTGTATGCTCACTCCAAGTGTTAACACTTCTACTTGACTGCATAAGTGGTTTAAAGACGGCAGGCTGATAGAGATCGCCTTTATAGCGTGATGTGTAGAGGTAGGCAGCATAGCTAAGTGGAATCGCAGATTCCTCATTACCGGCCTGAGCCAATAATGTGGAGACGGAGCCTAATGAACGTCCAAGGGCAATATAACTCAGTGTGTCGGCTTTGTTCTTAGAGAATATCGCCTGTATACGCTGGTGTTCTGCTACCAAACGTTGACTATCGGCTATCGCAGATGCCTCTTTAGCTTTCTTCTCTGATGCTAAGGCATATCGCTCTGCCTCGAGGGCGTTCTGACGCTCTATTTCTGAACGCTGACGCATCTCATTGGCAACCTTTGTCTGTTGCAGAGCTTCCTCGCGCTTCTCATCAGAAATCTCTCTCTGCTCATTGGCGATTTCCTCCATTTGGGCACTTACGCTTCGTAGAACCGTAGAGCGCAGTTCCTGTTTCTTCATGACTTCTATCTGAGCCTGAAGTGTCTTCACTTTTTGGGCTTCCGACATCCAGCCAATGTATCCTGCGGCGGTGGTACCCACCAGCAGAAGTGCTAAACATCCGGTTATGATTGTTCCCTTTTTCACTCTTTTAGTTTTTCACCTTTTCACCTTTCCACCTATATTATAATCTCTTCAGTGTCAGCAGCGTGATATCGTCGCTCTGTTCAGCCTCGCCTGCAAATGCCTTAACGTCGGCTTTCACAGTGTCTATCATTGTCTGGCAGTCTGCCTTTGCGTTCTGCTTGATTAGTTCCTCAAGGCGCTTCTCGCCATATTCCTTGAATTCTATGTCGGTAGCTTCAGTCACACCGTCTGTGTATAGCAACAGCATGTCGCCATGCTCTAACTGGAGGGTGTCTTCTGAGAACTCGAATGATTCGAAGACACCTGCAACAATATTCTTCGATAGTGGCAGTTGCTCGATACTACCATCAGCTTTTATCAGATATGGAGGGTTATGACCAGCATTGGTATAGGTCACCTCGCCCGTCTGAATATTGTATATGCCATAGAAAACGGTTACAAACATGCTGTTTACCGATTCGTTCGCTAGGAGGTCGTTCGAGTAGCCCATACATTCTGCAGCACTTGCGCCTCTGATTCCGGTAGATCGAATCAAGGTTCGACTCACGGCCATGAAGATGGCTGCGGGAACACCCTTTCCACTCACGTCGGCAATAACAAAACCAATGCGATTTTCGTCAATACGGAAGAAGTCGTAGAAGTCGCCACCAACGTCCTTAGCAGCATTCATGGATGCGGCTATATCCAGTTGACTGGCATTCTCGGGGAATGGCGGGAAGATACGAGGCAGGATAGCCTGCTGAATCTCCTTGGCCACAGCCAAGTCGCCCTTGATTGACTCCAGCTGATTATGCTCCTTTTCCATGGTCTTGATGTAGTTGATTTGCTCAACAGCCTTCTCGATTGTCAGACTTAGGTCATCCAGGTCGATAGGTTTCGTTGCAAAGTCAAAGGCGCCATTGTTCATGGCTTGGCGGATATTACCCATATCGCCATAAGCCGACACCATGATGCACTTAAGGGCGGGGTTCTGCATCTCATTAACCTTCGTGAGTAGCGTCAGACCGTCCATTTCCGGCATGTTTATGTCAGATAGGATGATGTCGAAATCCTTCTCTTTGAGCAACATGGTGAGCGCTTCAAGACCGTTATGAGCGAACTTGAACTCGTAGACTCCCTTTCTAATTTGTCTTCTAAAATACTGTGTCAACAACAGTTCGAGGTCCATCTCGTCGTCAACACTCAAAATTTTTACTGGCATATGCTAATAGATAATATTCATGAATTCGATTGCAAAAATAAAGAAAAAAAGCGATATAACACAAAAAAAGTGTAAAAAATTAAAAAAAACAGCATTGAATTGTTGTTTTTAGAATAAAAAATGCTGTTAAAAATAACCGCCGGTGAGATCTGGGGAGATGCTCATCGGCGGCGGAGATATAGAATTTGATTTAGGATTATTATCTCTTAAGGAGATTCATTGTGCCTTGGGGCTTCATCACGTTGTTAACTTTGGTCTGCTGAGCCTTGACAGTGGCCTTCAGTGTGGCCTTGATGTCCTGTGATGAGGCTCCTACCAGGAACTGGTATTCGCCAGCGGCTACTATCCAGGCTGAGGCGGCCTCGTCGAACGATGCCAGGTCGGCGACCTTAACGGTCATTACTACGGTCTGGGTCTCGTCAGGAGCCAACAGCTTGGTCTTGGCATAGGCCTTAAGCTCTTTTGCAGGCTTGTTGGCAGCCTTGTTGTCGGGTGCTGAGATGTAAAGCTCTACAACCTCCTTGCCCTCAAGTTTACCAGTGTTCTTAACCGTTACGCTAATCTCGTAAGCATCGCCCTTCTCGGTAATCTTGGCATCGCTGTACTCAAAAGTGGTATAGCTGAGACCGTAACCGAATGGATAGCTTACAGGTACACCGAACGAGTCGAAGTAGCGGTAACCTACGTAGATATCTTCCTCGTAGTCAGTGTAGTCAACATTCTTAACGTTGCCCTTCTGACCCTGATTCATCATGTCGATGCGTGGATCTTGGTCGATGGGGAAATTCT
>Ga0247610_10003187_pt1 | contig 18249 bp, 11 predicted proteins | sample 174DNAGHGhighgp2_FD_193483 | JGI IMG/M metagenome (GOLD analysis project Ga0247610, IMG submission 193483) | Sheep rumen microbial communities from Palmerston North, Manawatu-Wanganui, New Zealand - 1742 DNA GHGhigh gp2 | ecosystem: Host-associated > Mammals > Digestive system > Stomach > Rumen... | reverse complement strand
TCAGAGTATGTTTATGAAGCAGCGTGCTGCGATGGGTGCCGGAAAGGTGCAGCAGATGGCTATGAACTTTATTCTGACAGGTAATCCCGGAACAGGTAAGACCTCTATAGCCCGTAAGATGGGTGAAGTGCTTCAGGCCATGGAAATTCTTCCCACAGCCCGTGTCATAGAGGCTAGCCGTGCCACATTGGTTGGAAAGTATATGGGAGAGACCCCGAAGATTGTGAATAATATGTGTGACAAGGCGATGGGTGGTATTTTGTTCATCGATGAGGCCTATACGTTAAGCGATGGTGGAGACCAGTATGGTAAGGAAGCCATAGATACCCTGATGAAGCGCATGGAGGACGATCGCGGTAAGTTTGTTGTGATAGCTGCTGGCTATAAGGACAAGATGGAGGAGTTCCTGATGATGAATCCTGGATTGGCTAGCCGTTTTACTCACAAACTCCACATTGATGATTACAATGAAGACGAACTGTTGTCCATCTTCAAACATATGGCTCAGAAGGATCAGTATAGTCTTTCACCGACAGCAGAGTTCAAGGCCTTGGATACCATTTATAAGATGGTGGTCAATAAGGACGAGTCGTGGGGTAATGCTCGTGAGATGCGCAACTTGCTCGATGCGACGATTCAGAAACTCTCACTCCGTGTTTCACAGATGCCACCAGAGGAGGTAACAAAGGAGACATATCAGTTGATATTACCAGAAGATTTATAATAAGACGATTATGATTATTTGCCCGACTTGCAAAGAAGAGATAGATAACGATTCCCATTTCTGTGATCAGTGTGGACAGGCATTGTTGTTCTGTGAAAGATGTGGAAATGTAGGCATTGGACGTCGTTGTACACATTGTGGTGGCCTGATGGTTGCTCCGAGTAGTGGTTCTGCCGAAGGTGTTCCAGGTATGTCTGATAGTCTGAAGATGGAGATGGCTACTGCTGGCAGTTTGAGAGGAAACCAACCGAAAGGTAATGGTATACCTGTTTTGACGTTGGCAAACGACAGTCTTAATATCCGAATCGTGGGTATCAATGGCGCCATCATTGGTCGTCGTACGGGACCTTATTCACAGTTCTTTGATAAGTATCCGTACGTGTCAGGAACACATGCACAGTTGAAATATTCAGTTAATACTGGTTGGTGTATCGTCGATAAGCATTCTTCCAATGGAACGAAGTTGAACCAGCGTAGTCTTCAGCCTGATGTCGAAATGTCACTCAGCAATGGTGATGTTCTGATGATTGCCAATATTAATTTGCAGGTGATTGTAAGATAAGCCAGAGATGATGAATTTGTGTGTGACTGCTGCTAGCAGAGTTGGCTGCGTCAGGAAAAACAACGAAGACATGATCCTGGTTGGTAGTTCATTTATTCGTAATGACAACATTAACTCAAAGATTGAATTAACGCCTGAAAAACGTATAATTCTTGCTGTGGCCGACGGTATGGGTGGTCATAATAGTGGTGAAGTCGCTAGTAGTGATGCCTTGCATAATCTTCTTTTTTTCTTTAATGACATTCCTGGTGGTTTGACGGTTGGTGAGTTCAGTGAGATGATGGTGGTGTGGTTGGAGTCTATTAATAAGATTGTTGATTCCAAAGGGCTTGTCGATGAACGGTTTAGGGGAATGGGTACTACCTTGGTAGGATTAGCTTATTATTGTGGTCATTTTTTTTCCTTGAATTGTGGTGATAGTCGTTTGTATCGGCTGCGCAATGGTTCTCTCAAACAATTGACCACAGACCATTCTCTAAATAATATGTTGGGATCCTCTAAACATTGTAGTATTATTACGAATTGCATTGGTGGAGGGAACAATCATTCATATTTGGATATTGTGAAGTTGACCGATGATGTCCTGTTTTCAGATATTTTTCTGCTTTGTAGTGACGGATTGAGTGATATGCTGAATGACCAGCAAATAGAAGTCTTATTGAAGTCGGGGGGCGATGCTGATGCCCTCTGCCAGGCTGCTATTCAAGCTGGTGGTTTCGACAATGTCTCAGCTTGTGTGATTGAAGTTAAATGATTAATTGTAAACGATGCCATGCCGTTAAGATTACCCGATAGATTGCCTGCTATTGATTTGCTGAAGCAGGAGAACATATTTGTGATGGATGATACCCGTGCTCATTCGCAGGATATCCGCCCATTACGTATTGTGATTCTGAATCTGATGCCGTTGAAGATCACCACGGAAACAGATCTGATACGCCTTCTTTCTAACACGCCTCTGCAGTTGGAAATCAGTTTTATGAAACTGAAGAGCCATACCCCGAAGAATACCCCTATAGAGCACATGATGATGTTCTATCGTGACTTTGCCGAGATGCGTCAGGAGAAATACGATGGTATGATTATTACTGGTGCTCCTGTTGAGCAACTGGAGTTTGAGGAGGTCAGCTATTGGAACGAGATTACTGAGATCTTCACATGGGCGCGTACGCACGTTACGAGTACCTTATATATATGTTGGGCCGCTCAGGCGGGTCTCTATTATCATTATGGTATTCCCAAGTATCCGTTGCCAATGAAGATGTTTGGAATCTTTTCGCAAAAACCATTAGATCCCCAACTGCCTATTTTCAGAGGCTTCGACGATGAGTTTATGATGCCGCACAGTCGTCATACGGAGATCCATCGTGAGGATATACTTGCCAATCCGAATTTGCGTTTGATTGCTGAGTCCGACGATTGTGGCGTCAGTGTTGTCATGGCCCGTGAAGGACGTGAATTCTTCATTACAGGTCATTTGGAATATGCACCCAACACGCTCGACAATGAATATCGTCGCGATAAGGACATCCGTAAGGATGTAGCACCGCCACAGAATTACTATCGGAATAATGATCCAAACAACCCTCCGTTGGTTACATGGCGCTCTCATGCTAATCTCTTCTATACGAACTGGATTAACTATTATGTCTATCAGGAGACACCGTATAACATTGAAGATATCAAGTAATTGAGAGCATTAGAACTACTTGCCCCGGCAAAGAATCTTGAATATGGTATGGCGGCCATCGATCACGGAGCCGATGCCGTTTATATCGGTGCTTCGCGATTTGGCGCCCGTGCTGCTGTGGGCAATAGTGTTGATGACATCCGGAAACTATGTGACTATGCCCATCTCTTTGGTGCGAAAGTTTACGTCACGGTAAATACCATTGTCTATAATGATGAATTAGAGGTGACTCGGCAACTGCTTTTAGAATTATCTGACGCGGGTGCCGATGCCATTCTGATTCAGGATATGGCGGTACTTGAAATGATGAATGACTTACCCATGGCAGCACATGCCTCTACGCAGACTGATAACCGTTCTGTAGAGAAGGTTCGCTGGTTGCGGGATTTAGGTTTCTCTCGAGTGGTGTTGGCTCGCGAACTCTCATTGGATGAGATTAGGGAGATTCATAGTCAAGTGACTGATGTCGAACTCGAAGTCTTTGTACATGGTGCATTATGTGTAAGCTATTCTGGTTTATGCTATGCTTCTCAGTATTGTTTTGGCCGTAGCGCCAATCGTGGAGAATGTGCGCAGTTCTGTCGCATGAAATTTTCGCTCCAAGATGCAAAGGGTAGAGAAGTGGTGCGCGACCGCTACTTGCTGTCACTGAAAGACATGAACCGCCTTCGTCATTTGGAGGAACTCATTGAGGCAGGCGCTACGTCATTTAAGATTGAAGGTCGATTGAAGGACCTTTCCTATGTGAAGGACGTAACGGCGGCTTATAGTCAGCAATTGAATGAGATTATCCGTCGTCATCCGGATCTGTATTGCCGCAGTTCTATGGGCGATAGTAGCTATACATTTACACCCGATCTTAATAGGACTTTCAATCGCGGTTATACCACTTATTTCCTGCATGGTCGGCAGCCAGACATTGCTTCAATAGATACCCCAAAGGCGATGGGAGCTTTTGTAGGTACCGTGAAGGAACTTCGTCACGATTCTTTCAATGTGGCGGGTGTCGCAAGTTTTGCTAATGGCGATGGATTCTGTTTTTTTAATGATGACCGTGAGTTGGTGGGATTCCGTGCAAACAAAGTGGTGGGTAATCGTATTTTTCCTTACCGCATGCCTAACGGTCTTAAACCTGGAGTACGACTCTATCGCAATAACGATCAGGAGTTCGACCGACTGATGTCGAAGACGAGCGCAGAGCGTCGTATATCCATCCGACTGTCTTTGCGAGCCGTTTCGAATGGTTTTGAGCTTATTGCTCGAAGGCATCAGGATAAAGGTATTGAAGTCATAGACTCTGTTACAGTGGTTTACGAGCATCAGATTGCGCAGCGCCCCCAGCGTGAGAATATCATCCGGCAGCTGACAAAACTGGGTGACACGATTTTCACTTGCTCTGAGGTGGATATTTCTGACGATTTCAATTACTTCATCCCCAATAGTGTGCTATCGGAGATGCGACGGGAGTTGGTGGAGAAATTGATGAAGACAGGTGTCAAGAAAGAGAGAACAGTCCAGAAGAAGATGACTTCATCCAATCCTAATCCAGCTTATCAGCATCCCTATCTCTATAACATTTCCAACCGTTTGTCGCAACAGTTCTATGGCGAAAAGGAATTGTCAGCTTTTGAGTTAAAAGGGGGCTCTGGCCCCATCATGCAGTGTCGTCATTGTCTCCGATACACCTTAGGAGCCTGTGTCAAGTACGGTGGTGAACGTCCGAAATGGCAAGAACCACTCTCTCTCGTTTTAGGCGACGGTCGTCGTTTCCGTCTTGAGTTTGATTGTCAACACTGTCAGATGAACGTTTATGCGTCGTAGTCTACTTCTCATACTCTGTATCTTCTTGCTGGCGTCTTGTTATAACCAAGGTCCTATTACGCCGGATGCTTGGAATCTTACCGAACAGCAGCTTGATTCCATCTCCTTCTATACTACACACCACTACTCTCAAGGCTATAATTTTGTGGTCAAAAAGGATTCGCTGGTGGTTCTCGAGCAACAGAACGAGATGATGCCTATACCTGATATCCTCACCTTAGAGATTACAACAGGTGAAGAGACCATGCCGATGCTTTCGCTGGTTGATTCCATCATTCTCAGAAAGCACGACCATCTGGTGGTGGCCGATATTCGCACTGTAGCTACAGACTCTATTGACAGCGTCTGGGTAAAAGTTGCACGCGACCAGCTCACTTTTGGTTGGGTGCGAGAGTCTGTGCTCCTCACGGCTGTATCGCCCGATGATCCTATCAGTCAGTTCATTGATTTTTTCTCGGATACTCATTTGTTGTTCTTCCTTGCTTTCTGTACCCTTGTACTTGGCGCCTATGGGGTTCGTCATTTGTTGCGTAAGGGGGCGAAGATTGTCCATTTTAACGATATTCCCTCATTCTATCCTACATTGCTCTGTCTGCTCGTGGCAGCATCAGCTGTGCTGTATAGCTCTATCCAGCTTTTTGCGCCTGAGATGTGGCGGCATTTCTATTACCATCCGTCATTGAATCCCTTTACGTTGCCTTGGCACCTCGGCTTATTTGTCGTTTTTGTCTGGTCGTTACTGATTGTGGCCATTGCTACAGTCGATGATATCCGTCACCATCTCACCTTAGGCGAGACGATTCTCTATCTTGGAGGATTGGCTGCCGTTTGTGCCGTCGATTATGTCGTCTTTAGTGTTACCACATTATATTATATAGGCTATCCGTTGCTATTTGCCTACATCTTTTTCGCCATCCGTCGCCTTTCTTTGCAAAAATCATTATAAATAAGGATTGTAGGGCTCATGAAAAAGCCGTACCTTTGCACCCGTGAAAAAAGAAAAGCGAAATATGAAGAAGTTTTTATTTGTTTTTGCATTGGGCCTGTCTTCTGTGACGGTTCCTGCAAACTCTCTTAATGACCTTACCGATGAGGTCATTTCAGATACGAGTAAAGTTGTTGATCTAGATGAAGTGGTGGTTGTGGCGCAGCCGAAGGAACAAGTCAGGTTGCGCCTGCAGCCCGTTAGCAGTAATGTCTTTGGTAGTGAGCAACTGCTGCAACTTAACGTCCACGACCTGAGCCAGCTCTCGCAGTATGTCCCGTCGTTTGTGATGCCGAGCTATGGCTCTCGCCTCACTTCGTCGATGTATGTACGCGGCATCGGCTCCCGTGTCAACAGTCCTGCTGTTGGCCTCTATTATGACAATATTCCTTTGATGTCGAAAGCTGCTTTCAATAACCATTTCTATATGCTGGATCGTGTAGATATCCTGCGTGGTCCCCAGGGTACCCTCTATGGGCAGAATACCGAAGGTGGCCTGGTGCGTATTTATTCGAAGGATCCGATGCGCTATCAAGGCACTGATATCCGTTTGGGCATAGGCAACGGCTTATATCATAATGTCGAAGTGGCTCATCATCATCGTCCATCTGAGCAGCTTGCCTTCACCGTAGCAGGCTTTTACAGTGGGCTGAAGGGTTTTATCAATAATCAGAACTTCGATGATAAGAACGACAAGTCAACCGAAGCTGGCGGCAAAGTGAGGCTCATCTTCGAGCCCATCCGCAAACTCAAGTTCGACTGGACCGCCGACTATCAATATGTCAATCAGAACGGCTTCGGCTATGGCGAGTTCCATCCGTTAGACTATATGCCGGTTGGCGAGGTACACACGGTCCTTCCTGCCGACGAGACGGTGCAGGATCCTGCTACGACCATCATGAACGGCTATAAGCGCAACATGCTGAATACTGGTTTGAGCATCAGTTACAATATGGATAATCTGCTCTTCACCTCTACCACCAGCTATCAGTTCCTAAAGGATGAGATGCTGATGGATCAGGACTATATGACACCTGACTACCTGATGCTTGAGCAGCGTCAGAAGATGAATGCCCTCACTCAGGAGTTTGTCCTGCGCAGTCATGACCAAAGCCGTTGGCAGCATGCAAGTGGACTGTATGGCTCCTACCAGTGGCTGCGCACCGATGCACCCGTGTTCTTCGGCGACGCGATTACAGGTCCCATCGGTCGTGCCATCACCAATGCCATGCAGGGTGCTATGCGTGGATCGATGTACCCCCGTATGTACCAGCAGATGCTCGAACAGATGATGGCTCAGGGTATGCCTGAGGCTGTGGCAGTCAAACAGGCTGAGGCTGCAGCGAATGCGGCCGTCCAGAAAGCCATCGAGGGTGTGACCATGTCAGCAGAGATGGCGGTGCCCGAGTCGTTCAAGACGCCTTCGATGAACTTTGCGGTTTTCCACGAGTCTAATATCTTGCTGGCTGATCGCCTGAAACTTACCCTCGGCCTGCGCTTCAATGTCGACAAGGTAAAGATTGAGTACGACGCTCTCGCCTATATGAACATGACTGGCGGCACCGCCGAGCGGCAGGCCACCTACCACCTCACTTCGCACATAGCCGACAGCCGGCAGAAGACCTACACACAACTCCTGCCCAAGTTTGCACTCACCTACAGCCTCGGCGATAACGTCGGCAACGTCTACGCCCTCCTAGCCAAGGGCTACCGCGCCGGAGGCTACAACATCCAGATGTTCAGCGACGTGCTACAGACTGAGCTCAACGACAACCAGCAGAACGCTATGCGTGGCGACTACGACGTGGAACACACCACACAAGACTACGACAATATCGACGAGACCATCAGCTACAAGCCAGAAGAATCGTGGAACTACGAGGTGGGCGCACACCTCAACCTCTTCGGCTCGAAGCTCCACCTTGACCTCGCCATCTTCTACATGCAGATCCGCAACCAGCAGCTCTCGCAGATGATACCCGGCTCCAACTACGGCCGCATGATGGTCAACGCAGGACGGAGCCACTCCTGCGGAATCGAGACCACGCTCCGCGGACGCGCACTTGACAACGCCCTCGATTGGGGTATCGCCTACGGATTCACCAACGCCAAGTTTGACGACTACCAAGCCATCAACTTCGCCGGATTTGCACCCCAGAGCCCCAACGACGACTCCTTCCTCGGCCAGCCCAAGGACTACGACGGCTGTTACGTGCCCTTCGTGCCCCAGCACACACTCAGCGCCATGGCCGACTATCGCATTGGACAGCTGACCATCGGTGCCAATCTCGCCGGACAGGGCAAGACCTGGTGGGATGAGGCCAATACCTTCTCCCAGAAGTTCTATGCCACCCTTGGTGCCCATGCCGACTACGATTTCGGTCCCGTTGTTGTTTCGCTCTGGGGACGCAATCTCACCGACACGAAATACAATACCTTCGCTGTCCAGAGTTCTGCAGCCGGTGGCACCCGCTACTTCGCTCAGCGTGCCAACCCTCTACAGTTCGGTCTCGACGTGAATATCCATCTCTAATTGTTAATCACATAAACCCTTTATCACTAATTGGGCTGGCATCCTCGCGATGTCAGCTCTGTTTTTTTTGAAAAATATTTGGGCTTATCATTGTTTTTGTTTATCTTTGCAGTCTAATAATTCGATAAAACCTACATTATGGCAACAGTCGACGACAAGAAGATTATCTTCTCGATGGTGGGAGTGAGCAAGACCATCCAGCAGAATCAGAAACAAGTGCTCAAGAATATCTACCTCAGTTTCTTCTACGGGGCAAAGATCGGTATCATCGGTTTGAACGGTGCCGGTAAGTCTACGCTCATGAAGATTATCGCCGGTCTCGACCAGCAGTATCAGGGCAATGTGGTCTGGAGTCCGGGCTATACCGTGGGCTATCTGCCTCAGGACCCGCCGCTCAACGAGGAGAAGACGGTGAAGGAGAATGTGATGGAGGGTGTGCAGCACGTTTATGATGCGTTGGCCGAATACGACGAGATTAACGTGAAATTCGGATTGCCTGAATATTATGAGGATCCTGACAAAATGGACAAATTGATGCAGCGTCAGGCCGAACTGCAGGATGTCATCGACTCTACCGACGCTTGGAACATGGATTCGAAGCTCGACCGTGCGATGGCAGCGTTGAACTGTCCACCGGGCGATTGGAGCGTGAAGAACCTATCGGGTGGCGAGCGCCGTCGCGTGGCCCTTTGCAGGTTGTTGCTTCAGAAACCTGATGTGCTGTTGCTCGACGAGCCTACTAACCACCTCGATGCCGAATCCATCGATTGGTTGGAGCAGCATTTGCAGCAGTATGAGGGCACGGTGATTGCCGTTACCCATGACCGCTATTTCCTCGACGATGTGGCAGAGTGGATTCTCGAGCTCGATCGTGGTGAGGGCATCCCTTGGAAAGGCAATTACTCATCGTGGCTGGAGCAGAAAAGTCAGCGTCTGGCTCAGGAGGAGAAGACCGCCTCGAAGCGCCGCAAGACGCTTGAGCGTGAGCTGGAGTGGGTTCGCATGGCACCCAAGGCCCGCCACGCCAAGGGTAAGGCCCGTCTGAACTCCTATGAGATGATGCTCAATGAGGAGCAGAAACAGAAAGAGGAGAAACTGGAAATCTTCATCCCTAACGGTCCGCGTCTGGGCAACAAGGTAATTGAGGCCGAACATGTGGCCAAGTCCTATCCTGAAAAAACACTCTTCACCGACCTCAACTTCATGCTGCCGCCTAATGGCATCGTGGGCGTGATCGGTCCCAACGGTGCGGGTAAGACTACGCTGTTCCGACTTATTATGGGTTTAGAGCAGCCCGATGCTGGTTCGTTCTCTGTGGGGGAGACGGTGAAGCTCTCCTATGTCGACCAGCAGCATAAAGACATCGATCCGGCGAAATCGGTATATGAAGTGGTGAGCGGTGGTAACGAGACCATCCGCATGGGTGGCAAGGATGTCAATGTACGTGCGTACCTGAGTCGTTTCAACTTTAGCGGCGCCGATCAGGAGAAGAAGTGCGGCGTACTCTCCGGCGGTGAGCGCAATCGTCTTCATCTGGCCATAGCGCTGAAGCAGGAAGGCAATGTGCTGCTGCTCGACGAGCCGACAAACGATATCGACGTCAATACGTTACGTGCATTGGAGGAAGGTCTTGAGGCTTTTGCCGGATGTGCCGTCGTCATCAGCCACGATCGTTGGTTCCTCGACCGTATTTGCACGCATATCCTGGCTTTCGAGGGCGAGGGTAAGGTGTTCTATTTCGAGGGCAACTACAGCGAGTATGAGAGCAACAAGGCTCAGCGCCTGGGTCTCGAAGAACCTAAGCGCACCCGCTATCGGAAACTGATGGAAGAGTGATCTTCTCTTGGAGGCTCTCGATTAGCATGAGGTCGCTGATGATCATGTCGCTCACGAAGAGGCCGCGACGGGCGAGGGAGAGGTGTTCATCGTGGAGGGTGAGAAGACCGTCGTCGATGAATCGTTGTGCAGTGCGGCGGCAATAGGCGCGCTGACGTTCAGAGAGCAGACGGAGGTCAAGGCCTTCGCGGGTGCGCAGGGCGGTGGTCAGCTGGTCGTTATAAGCCGTGTCGCCCTCGATTGGCTCACTGTCGAAGCGGCGTGTGTCGTGCTCGATGCCATCGATGTACTGGCGGATGTCGTCGATGTTCCATGAACGGGTGCATCCGTCGAAAGAGTGAGCCGCAGCCCCCAGACCGATATAGGGTATGCCTGTCCAGTAGGACGTGTTATGACGGGAACGGTAACCGGGGCGGGCGAAGTTGGATATTTCGTAATGCTCGAAGCCCGCTGCTTCCAGACGGTCGATAAGGGTATAGTACATCAGCCGTTCTGCCTCTTCGGTATTCTCTTTCCACTTTCCACTTTCCACTTTCCTCCATAATTCCGTACCTTCCTCGATGGAGAGGCAGTAGGCAGAGATATGCTCCACGCCGAGGGCGAGGACAGCGCTGATATCTTGCTCCCAATCGGCCTGCGTCTGATGGGGGAATCCGTACATGAGGTCAACGCTGATGTTCTGAACACCTGCTTGTCGTAGTCGTGAAACAGCCTCGCCGACTTGTCGTGAGTTATGGCGCCGGTGGAGCCACTGCAGACGGACATCGTCGAACGTCTGGGCTCCCATAGAGACACGGTTGATGGGTAACTGCTGTAACACGGTGGCAAACTCGGGGGTGACGTCGTCGGGGTTGGCCTCGATGGTGATTTCGGCATCAGGAGACACCTTATAATATATATAAAGGGTGTCGAATAGCAGTTGCAGTTGTGATGCTGAGAGCTGGCTGGGCGTGCCGCCGCCGAGGTAGATGGTGCTGACGGTATCGTCGGAATGTCTGGATTGGATTTCGCGGCATACGGCCTCGATATAGCGCTGACGGAGGTCGAGTGAGGTGGTGGAATAGAAAGCACAATAGATGCATCTGCTCGCACAAAATGGAATATGTATGTAGATTCCTACCATTTACTGATGCAAAAGTACTAATTAATTTTAATATTTGAAAGATTTCTTTGGTGATTTCTGAAAAAATGCCTAATTTAGCCGACTGAATCAGATTTTTAACTTAAAACCAAACGATAATGAAGATTTATCAGACAAACGAAATCAAAAACATTGCACTCATTGGCAGTGCGGGTAGCGGCAAGACGACTCTTGCCGAAAGTATGGTCTACGAAGCCGGCATCATCAAACGCCGTGGTACCGTAGAGGGTAAGAACACCATGAGCGACTATTTCCCTGTAGAGCAGGAATACGGCTACTCGGTGTTCTCAACTGTTTTTCATGTGGAGTGGAATAATAAGAAGCTCAACATCATCGACTGTCCGGGTTCTGACGACTTCGTAGGCGGTTCTATCACCGCTATGAATGTGACTGACCAGGCAGTGATCCTCATTAACGGACAGTATGGTCCTGAGGTAGGTACGATGAACGCTTTCCGCAATACGGAGAAACTGAAGAAGCCTGTGATCTTCCTGGTGAACCAGCTGGATCGCGATAATTGCGACTTCGACCAGATCCTCTCTCAGTTGAAGGATATCTATGGTCCGAACTGTGTTCCTGTACAGTATCCTATCGCCACAGGTCCTGGTTTCAACAGCGTGATTGACGTGTTGTTGATGAAGAAATACTCTTGGAAGCCTGAAGGCGGTGCACCTATCATCGAGGATATTCCTGCCGACCAGTTGGAGAAGGCTAAGGAGTGGAAGGCTGCCTTGGTAGAGGCTGCTGCTGCCGGTGACGACACACTGATGGAGAAGTTCTTTGAGAGCGAGGATCTGAGTGAGGACGAGATGCGTGAGGGTATCCGCAAGGGCTTGGTGACACGTTCTATCTTCCCCGTATTCTGCGTCTGCGCAGGCCGCGACATGGGTGTGCGCCGTCTGATGGAGTTCCTGGGCAATGTCGTGCCTTTCGTCAGTGAGATGCCCGTCATTAAGAATGCAGCCGGCAAGGATGTGCCTGCTGATACCAATGCTCCTGCATCGCTCTATTTCTTCAAGACAGGTGTGGAGCCCCATATCGGTGAGGTGAGCTATTTCAAGGTGATGAGCGGTTGCGTGAAGAGTGGCGACGACCTGACGAATGCTGACCGCGGTTCTAAGGAGCGTATGGGTACTCTGTATGCTTGCGCTGGTGCCAACCGTATTCAGGTGGATCAGCTCAATGCCGGTGATATCGGTTGTACTGTGAAGCTGAAGGATGTTAAGACCGGTAACACACTGAACGGCAAGGATGTTGATAATAAGTTCGACTTCATTAAATATCCTAACTCTAAGTTCTCTCGTGCTATCAAGGCTGTCAACGAGTCAGAGACCGAGAAGATGATGGCTGCCCTGGCCAAGATGCGCCAGGAGGATCCCACATGGGTGGTTGAGCAGTCGAAGGAGTTGCGCCAGATTATCGTTCATGGACAGGGTGAGTTCCACCTGCGTACCTTGAAGTGGCGTATGGAGAACAATGAGAAGATCCAGATTGAATATCAGGAGCCGAAGATTCCGTATCGTGAGACCATCACGAAGATGGCCCGTGCCGACTATCGTCACAAGAAGCAGTCGGGTGGTGCAGGTCAGTTCGGTGAGGTGCATCTGATTGTTGAGCCTTATTCTGAGGGTATGCCCGATCCGACATCGTTCACTATCAATGGCCAGGAGTTCAAGATGAACATCAAGTCGAAGGAAGAGAAGGATCTGGAGTGGGGCGGCAAGCTCGTGTTCATCAACAGTGTGGTTGGTGGTGCGATCGATATGCGCTTTATGCCTGCTATCCTGAAAGGTGTGATGGAGCGTATGGAGCAGGGCCCGTTGACTGGTTCTTATGCCCGCGACGTTCGCGTGATTGTCTATGACGGTAAGATGCACCCGGTAGACTCTAACGAATTGTCGTTCATGCTGGCAGCTCGTAACGCCTTCTCTGCAGCTTTCAAGGAGGCTGGTCCAAAAGTGCTCGAGCCTATCTACGACCTCGAGGTGCTTGTTCCCGCTGACTACATGGGTGATGTGATGTCTGACCTGCAGGGTCGTCGTGCGATTATCATGGGTATGGACTCAGAGGCCGGCTATCAGAAGCTGACGGCTAAGATCCCTCTGAAGGAGCTGGCTAGCTACTCTATCGCTCTGAGCTCTCTGACGGGTGGTCGTGCTTCGTTCACTACCAGTTTCTCAAGCTATGAGCTCGTACCGAACGATATCCAGCAGGCTCTGATCAAGCAGCATGAGGAGGAGATGAAGGACGAAGAGTAATCTCTGATCAATCTCTGATCATAAATAAAAAACAAAGGCCTCGCAATCGCGAGGCCTTTGTTTTTCGGATGACTCTGATTACTCAGATTTTATCAGTCTGACTTCAGAATTCAGACCGCTGGGCGTGGGCTCCCATTGGTCGTAGGTGGTTTTCTTGTAGTTGATGTCAACCACATTGATTTCCTCCATCTTGCGCCAGGGGATGCCTCTGCGGTCTAAGTCGGCGATGCGGTTGGCAGGCAGGTTGGTGACTTCGATGCGCAGTTCGTTATCGCCCACTTTCAATGCCTGCTGACAATCGAGCACAAAGGGTACGCTCCAGGCACAACCGATGAACTGTCCGTTGATATAAACGCGGGCAGACTCCCGGACATCGCCCAGGTCGATCTGCCAGTTGCCCTTCGGATTATCTTTCTTCGAAAGCCTGAACTTGGTGGTGTAGATACCTGTGCCCATGGTGACCTTGGCGCTTTCGTCGGGCAGGGATTCCCACGTCTGGAGCTTGTCGAGAGTGAAGGTCTTGGCCACCTTCGGAGCCTCTTCGGTGAAACAGAGCTTCCAAGGGCCAGAAAGGGATATGCTGGCCTGGGCAGAGAGGCTAGGATTGCCAGATAATCCAGATATCCTAGTTTCGCTGGGGAGTTTCTTGGTGAAGGTCTGAAGGATCATCGATTCGCCGCTGCGGAGGCAGATGTCGATGCTGTCGCCACTGATGTGGGCAGGCGTGATGTCGCCATTGAGAGGGTTAAACCAATAGGCCTCTTGATAGCTGACGGCTAAAGGCAGGCGATCGTCGATGTCGTTGGGCGAGAGGTTGGCAATGAAGTAATGATAGCCTGTCGTGTTCTTCCTTCGGATGGCTTTCAGACCGCACTCCAGTTTCATGGCCTCGGGTTTAGCCGCAGCAGCGAGGTCGGCAGCACGCGTACCATATATAATCTGTGCACCTTGCGCCTTCAATTGTGCGATGTGCTGCTTGACATTCTCAGGCATCATCTTGCACTCAGGAATGACGAGGCCTTTGTAGCGTGTGCCAGCAGCAGTCTGGAGCATGCCGTCTTTGAAGGTGGTCGTGAGCAGCAGACGGTCGGAGATATAGTCGCTGTCGAAGCCGGCACCGTCGATGTCAAGGATACTCTTGATGAACTCAGGCGCCAGACTGCCCATGGCGTGGATGCTGAACTGCATGAGCAGTTTCTTGGTATTCTTCTGCCACATGTCGCGAACGGGCAGATAGACAAGGAAGTCGTTATCAGGTTCTCCCCATTGCAGGAAGCTTTGGCAGCGCTCCACATATTGCATGAAATAAGGGGCATCGCGCCAGATACTATTGGTGGGCGACATGTCGATAGAAGCATAGAACTTCCATCCCGGCCACGGGTCATCCTTTGGCGAATAACAGGTGCCGTGGAAGAACATGTGGTTGACGCCGGCGCAGAACATCAGATCGATGTCGGGTTTGAGCTGCGAGAGCGATGTGCGGAAATGTTCTGTCAGCCAGGTGAAGGTCTCACTCGAGGTGTAGGGTTTTCCGCAGATATGTGCGGCTGATGGCGCATATTTCAGCATGGAGAAGTCGGAGTCGTTCTTGCGTGTCTTGCCCGGATCTCTTCGCAATCCCTTGATGCCGAGTTCAGAAAGGCCGAAGCCCTCAATCTCAGGAATGTCGACGGCAGCGTAGCAGTCGATGAGGTTGGCGGGTGAGCCATGTGCCTGATTACGGGTAATGGCACCGTGCCGATGCGCCCAGCTGGTCCATTGATTTGTGAAGTTCTCCAACAGCAGGTCGCCGAGGGTCTCACGGTAATCGCTGACGATTTTAGGATCGCCCTCCTGCAACAGCAGGAAATAGTCCTGCAACTTATAGCCGCGCCGCTTCTCAAATTCCTCTAATAGAGTAGGTGTCCATGTGGCATCAGCCACTTCGTAGGAGTCGTTGAAGAAGGTGTGAGGGTAGGGAGTGTGCGTCCGTTCGAAGGCAGCCTCGATATGAGCCAGGTAGTTGGCGACGGCCTTGCGGTCGAAATGGTCGATGACCAATCCTTCGCCCCCGGGAGCTGCGCGCTTCACCTTCATCACGCCATAGCGGACATAGAGGGCCACCACTTGCCATTGGGCGCTTTCGAGCTCTTTCAACTTGAGTTTCAAGACCTTCTTCAGGGTTTTGTTGTCAGCAGCCTTGATCTGCACCTTCAGGATATCCTCAGGCGACCAGGTGAGCAGGCCATCCTTGACGTATGGGGTGATGTCGTAGGGATGTCCCTGCCAATAGGCCATCACCTTATTCAGTTTGCAGTAAGGCTCGTCTTTGGCTGTCGGCCTTAGTGGTAGATCGGTCACGCTCTTGCCTTCGAAGCTGGTGTTTACGAAGATGGCCTTGCTGGCACTCTCCTCTAAGGGTACCCAGGGACCTCCGAATGGCCAGCCAGTTCCTGTGGCCATATCCACCTCAATCCCCATCTCCTTGCCATTCTTTTGTACCTCGCGCAGCATCTCCATCCATTTGTCGCTCAGGTAGGGGATGTTGTTCGCCTGATTGCCTTGTACACCATAAATAGGTGTAATTTCCAAGGCACCGATACCGTGATTGGCGTATTCCTCCATGGTCCAGCGCAGGTTTTCTTTGTCAACGGCTGATCCCAGCCACCACCAACGGGCGCCAGCTTTGGCTTCCTGACGCAGTTCTGGCCACTGCTGGGCTGTAGCGCCTACAGTCAGAGTGGCCAGAACGGTTATTGATAAGATTCTCTTTTTCATCGGATTTAGAAGAAGATAGATGATAGGACATATGCCACAATGGTCGATGTGAATACACTAATGAGACCAGGCATCATGAACGAGTGGTTCAACAGATATTTACCTATTACGGTGGTTCCTGAACGGTCGAAGTTCACGGTGGCGATATCAGAAGGGTAGTTAGGGATGAAGAAATAGCCGTAGACCGAAGGCAATACGCCCAGCAGCACGGGTCCTGCAATGCCCAGTGAGTAGGCTAATGGCAGCATCGATACAACAACGGCTCCCTGTGAGTTGATAAGCACGGAAACCATGAAGAATACCAAGGCGATGCTCCAAGGATAATCCTTCACAATGCCCTCCAGCATGGCCTGAATCTCAGGCATGTAATTAGAAAAATAGGTGTCGGCCATCCATGCGATACCATAGATAGCGACGACTGCCACCATACCCGATTGCCATACAGGGCCTGAAACAGCCTTCTTCGGCTGTGCCTTGCAGAAGAGAATCATCAAGGCTGCAGCGGCGATCATTACAATCTGGATGACGAGGTTCATTTTCAGCGGTTTACCGTCCCAAGCGGGCAGGGCATTCTGGAAGATAGCAAAGAACACGATGACGGCGAGGGCACCGAGGAATACGAAGACTGCATTCTTGGCCGACTGAGGAATCTCCTTGTCGAGAGTCGTAGCCCCAGAGCCGTAGATATACTCACGTTGCACGGGGTCGGCAATTTTCTTCTGGAATTCCGGATCTTTGTCAAGGTCGAGTCCGCGATGATAGGAAGCAGCAGCGGCTGCCATCAGTCCGCACAGACAGGCGGGGATGGAGACCATCAAAACACCAGGGATGGAAATGTTGAAACCATTCTCATTCGAGATGGTGACGAAGGCCACAACAGCAGCGGCGATAGGCGAACAGGTGATACCTACCTGAGAGGCTATTGAAGCCACACCACAAGGGCGCTCAGGTCGAATGCCTTTCTTTAATGCAATGTCGCAAATAATTGGCATTAAGGTATATACGACATGTCCAGTGCCTACCAATACGGTCAGGAAGAAGGTGGTCAGAGGTGCCAGGAAAGTAATGCGATCCGGATGCTTACGCAACATCTTCTCGGCAATCTGGATGAGCCAGTCCATACCCCCTGAGGCCTGCATGATACCCGCGCAGGTAACGGCTGCGATGATGATGTAGATGACATCCGTCGGAGGGGTTCCCGGTTTGAGGCTGAAGCAGAATACAAGAATAGCCAGACCAATACCAGAGATGGCACCAAGGGCAAGTGAACCATAGCGTGAACCTACCCACAACGCTCCTAATACAATGAGGAGCTGAAGAATCATTAATACCATAGAAAACTGTTTTTAATTATTGTTTTTTGATTTATTTGTCTGCAAAGTTAAGAATTATTTCTGAAATAAAGCACATTTTGGGGAAGAAATCTTAAAATTATTTATTTCCTTTGCTGAGTCGATTATTTTTAGTACCTTTGCGCCCTAAATAATGAGATTATAGTTTAGAGTTTATAGTTTATTGAAAAATATGAGCAAGAGATTTGCCGAACATAACGGCTTGAACCTGACTCAGGTGAACGATGACATCCTCGAGATGTGGCGTGAGAAGAATGTGTTCTGGCGCTCGGTAGATGAGCGCGAAGGATGCCCCCAGTTTGTATTCTTCGAGGGACCTCCCTCAGCCAATGGTCATCCAGGTATTCACCATGTGCTGGCACGTACCATCAAGGATACCTTCAACCGCTACAAGACCATGAAGGGCTATCAGGTGAAGCGTAAGGCTGGATGGGACACCCACGGACTGCCAGTGGAACTTGGTGTGGAGAAGGAATTGGGTATTACCAAGGCCGATATTGACAATAAGGATTCTGAGAAATACATCTCGACAGAGGATTATAATAAGAAATGTCGCGAGAACGTGATGATGTTCACCCAGGAATGGCGTG
>Ga0247610_10003186_pt1 | contig 18251 bp, 14 predicted proteins | sample 174DNAGHGhighgp2_FD_193483 | JGI IMG/M metagenome (GOLD analysis project Ga0247610, IMG submission 193483) | Sheep rumen microbial communities from Palmerston North, Manawatu-Wanganui, New Zealand - 1742 DNA GHGhigh gp2 | ecosystem: Host-associated > Mammals > Digestive system > Stomach > Rumen... | reverse complement strand
TATTTAATTCTGAATAAAAAGTAGATGGAGGTGTCAATACACTTGTATCATCATTCTTTGTAAAAGTTATTTCACGTAAATTAAAACATCCATTAAATACATTTGGACCAACATACCTTATAGTCTCAGGAATAACTATATTCTGAAGTTTTGTACAATTCTCAAAAGCATTACGTTTAATAGCTGTAATAATAGGTGGAAATGTAACTTTTGTTAAATCACTACAATTTTTAAAAGCATAAGCACATATCTCATTAGTATTTTCTAAACCTATTTTCACATTATGTACACCTGCTTGTGAAAACTCATAGGTAAATGGAAATACTGTAGATTCTGTTAAATTGTAATTATTACCATCGATAATTATCTTATTTACCATAATATTATATTAAATTAAAATTTATTCTTCACTTAATTGTATTTTCTTTTCATATACAGAAATATTTCTTTGAATACCATAATAAGATTCTGTATCTTTGTCAAAATATACAGTATTATTGTATTTATTTCCATCTTCTGTTATAAAATATCCTTCTTTATATTTTATTTCTTGTTTAGATGGAATAAATGTCAATGGTATTTTAGAAACTTTATTTTTTCTAGCAACAATCTTATTAGTACCTGATTTGAAAATATTATATGTCTTATCTTCAAATTTTTTCTCTATACCATCAGAATCAATATAAGAATAATATTCTGGAATTTCTGGAATTCCTTTATAATAATTCAAATAAATTCGTTTTTTTGAAGATTTTTGATGATTTATATTATAATTATCTAATATTTTTTTTGCCATGAAAAAATTTTTAAATATCTTTTATTAAAAATAAAAATAATTATATTTTTAAATATAGATAATAATATTGAATTGATTATGAATTATATTAAAACTAAAAAACCTTCGAAAAAAAGTTTTTATAAACAGGGTGTATTGAATCCTAAAAAAATGAAGAAATATTCTAGTGTATATAAAAATGAACCCATTATATATAGAAGTGGTTTAGAATTACAATTTATTCAATATTGTGAAAATAATCCATCTATAACAAAATGGGCATCTGAACCTATAGAAATTCCTTATACATGCAGATTAGACAATAAAGAACATAAATATTATCCTGATTATATTCTTGAAAATGCTAAAGGTGATAAAGTTATTGTAGAACTTAAACCATATAATCAGACAATAAAACCAGATATGACTGATACAATGTGGCTAAAAGAAGCATGGGTAAAGAATATTGATAAATGGACAGCAGCTAAAGAATTTGCAGATAAACACAATATGAAATTTATTATAGTTACAGAAAAATTTTTCCTATAAATATATTATATAAATAAATCTTATGCCATTTAAAATAACTTCAAATAATAATATAAATCAAAGTCAAACTAATAGCAAGACTTTAGAAATGTCTTTACATGATATTGACAGATATATTTATGATGCAAATAGTATAGAAGAATTTAGAATGGATGAAGCTATTGAACAACATCCATTGAGTCGTAGACCAACAAATATCCGTTCAAAAATGGCTTATGCTGATTTATTGAAAGTATGTAAGCCAACAACTAAATATCTTCTTCCTGGACAATGTGTCATATTTGGCTATGCCGAACCAAAATATAAAGATGAACTTGAATATTATGATAAGACACCATTTACAATATTTATAGGAATTACAAGAACAGATAATGGAGATATTCGTGAAATAGGATTGAATCTTCATTATTTTCCGCCAAAAGTTAGAGCAAGAATTCTACATACAACATATGAAGTATTCAAACACCATTTTCAAAAATGTTTTAATGATCCACCTGAAAAACCATCAGGATTTATAAACTATAATGCTTTGAAACATATTTTAAAACGTAATACTAAAATAGCATTTGGTATAAAAATGTACATTCCAGTGTTAAGAGGAAAATCATTCGTGCTCCCAACAAGATTAATTCCTACAGCATGTCAGACTGAAGGTCACTTCTCTAAAGCTACTTTATATCAAATAAAAAAATTTTGGAGAAAATTTAAATTATAAAAAATATATAAAAAAATATAAAAAATATAATTTTAATAAATTTAAATAAATAATTTTTTTTAACTATTTTAATAATATTAAATATATAGAGGCGATTTTATGAATTATTGTATAGTTATTCCAATGCATAAAGAAAAATTGGATTGTACAGAAATTTTATCTTTAAAAAGACTTCATAAAGTTATATATGAAGATGAATGTCCAACAGGAAGTGAAGATTATCGTTATTGGAAAGAAACTCCTGTTTTTTTAGTTATTCCTAAAGGATTAAATATTAATGAATATAAAAAGATATATCCTACTATTAAAGTTAAAGAATTTGATAAGAAATGGTTTGAAAGTGTAGAGACTTCATCAAGATTGATGTTTGAATATGATTTTTATAAACAATTTTCTAAATATGAATATATGCTTATCTATCAATTAGATGGATATATTTTTAAAAATGATATTCAATCTTGGTGTGATAAGGGTTATGATTATATTGGTAGTCCAATTTTTTCTGAAAATAGTGGATGGAAAGATCAAAATGATGCTGTATGGGTACCAAAGGTTGGAAATGGTGGAGTATCATTGAGAAAAATAAAGTTTTTTATGGATTTAAATAACCCTAATGGAGAATTTCGTACTTATTATAAAGATAAATATAATGATAAGTTTTTTGAATCTATAAAATTTGAAGATTTAGAATATTATAAGATTTTCAGATATTATTATGATGCAAATATTCCAAGTTGGTTTGAAGCAGGATTATTTTCTTTAGATATGAATCCTAATGTATTTGAATCAATCATACAAGATCCAAAAGATCATATTTCATTTTGTCATGCTTGGCCTAAGAATATAAGATATTGGAAAGATAAAATTCCTGAAATCAACCAAGAAATTATAGATTTTTGTGAAAATAAATATAAAGAATTTTTCAAGTTATATTATGGAGAACAAAAATGATGTAAAGATTTGTATTTTATGTTTATGCTCTCATCATCAAATATTTCAATACCAAGTAATGGTAGATAAAAATACATGGATTAAACATGCTCAAGAAGAAGGAATTGATGTATATAGATATGAAGGATCAAATAGAAATGAAATAATAGATGATATAATTTATTGTGATTGTGAAGATGATTTTTGGCATACATATGAAAAAACAATTTGTGCATTTCAACAATTAGATATTGATAAATATGATTTTGTTGTCCGTACTAATCTTACAACATATATAAATCCAAAAATATTAATACAATATTGTCAATTCTTAAAAGATAATAATTATAATATTGCTAATGGGTGCTTATGTATAAAAGATAATATTATTAATTATCGTGGTAATAGTTTAATATTAGATAATATGGTTTGTCATTATTTATTAGATCATATTCATCCAAATACTGAACATGTTCAAGATGATGGAGTATTTCAAGAAGTATTTAAAAATATAGATAATTTAAAAATTCATTCTGTTCCATTTAGATATTATTGTAAAGAAGAATATTTTAAATATCATCCACAAACTATAAAAGAAATAACTAAAGAAAATCTTGAAGGAATTGTATTTATTAGTTATAGAATAACAGAAATTAATAAAATAAATACAGATAAATTACATGAAAAATATAGATATATTGAATTAGGAAGATGTTATGAAATAGATTCAGTATATAATCAATTAGAAAATAATAGTATTAAAGATAATTTTGGTTTAATATATGATGGTGATATTAATAAATTTAAAAAAAATATAAATACAATAATTCAACAAAATAATCAATTACAATATATTTGTTAATTTTTATTTTTAATATATATAAAATATTTTATAATGTTAATAATGAAAAGATTTAATAAATTTTTTAATAATATTAATGAAGGATGTACTACTGCTGATGTACAGCCAGGAAATGCATATTCTAATACTGGAGTTACTAATCATCTTACTCCTGTTGGAAATATAGTTACACAAATCAGAAATCTCTTTAGTCCATTGACAGGAATTGTAGCATCAGTTGGTGAAGATGGATTCTCTGTAAAATTAAATTCATCTAAGTTTACATCAAAAGAAAATGTTTCTAAAGTATTATATGATTATACTATTATGAGAAATACTTCTATTGATGCATATATTAGACAACAAGGATTAAATGTACAGAAAATAATTCCAATAGGTCAATATTTTATTGTATATTATTGTCCAGATGATATAAAAGTAGGTACTCCAGCAGTTGAACCAGAACCTGCAAATTTACCTTGTTCAGAAATGTTAGATGAAGAAGTAGAAATGTTTTCTTTTATAACTGAATCAGATGATGATGAAGAATTAAAAGATTTGACAAAAGAAAAAATTGTTGAACTTATTAATTCTAAAGACAAAGTAAAAGCAGCAAAACAACTTGAACTTTTAATTGGTCAAGAAATAGAACTTCCTCGTGAATATTATTTTGCTGGAGTAAAATCTAAAGATGGCGAAGAATCTATTGCTTTACGTTGGAAATATTTAAAGAAACGTCCACATGGAAAGACTTCAGAATCTACTCGTTCTTTGATAAATATATTTGATATGGGCAAAGAAGGAATCTGGATTCAAGATTATGAAAAGGATTCATTAGTAGAATTACCAGATGATGTGAAAACATTAATTAAATCTATATTAGACTTCTTAGAAGCAGAAAAGACAAATAATCCTGCTATATTCTCATTAGAAAAATCTGAAAAGAAACAAGAAGACAAGAAAGAAGAAGATAAAAAAGATGATGATAAGAAAGAAGAAGATAAAAAAGAAGATACTAAAGGAAAAGAAGATAATAAAGAAGATGAAGAATCAGAAGATAGCAAATCTAGGGGAGATAATTCAGATGATTTATTAGGATAATTATCTAAATAATATAAATCAAATATGGAAGACATAAATTATTATATACAAGAAAAGCTTAGATTATCTAATTCTAAAGTAATAAAAGAATATAATATAATTGAAAAATATTGTATAGTTATAATATATGATATAGATGCATTTGATATATTTAAAAAATATTTTAAAGATAATTATATATTATCACCAAAATATGGTGATGCATATATTTTAGAAGCAGATGAATTAATTCCATATTATAATAAATATGATATAGATATATTTAGAATTCCTAATAGATATAAAGACAAATCTTTAGAAGAATTTAAAAAAGAATTTAAACAAAATAAGATAAAACCTGGAGAATTAAAAGAATTTAATTTTGAAAAATATTTAAAAGATAATTTATAATATAACTATAATTAAATAAAGCAACGATATGAAGGGGGTATTATGTTTCTAGCGAGAAATACTTGATTATTTAACAATCAATATCCTTTATCGTATTTAAATTTTTCACTGGAAGGAAATTTTAATACGTATAAGAAAGTCGAATAAAAATCAATTTTTGAGGCAGAAAAATTGGGTATGATTTTTTGAAGGCTAAATGCATATGTTGACCGAGATAAAATGTCCAATAAATTATATGCATGAAAAATAAAAATATCAAATACAATAATATGAGTAGAAAAATGAAATTTAAGAGAGTTTTATTATGCGCATTATTGATTTCATTACCTGTGTTATCAATGACAAATGTAAATAAGACTATAATAGACATAAAACAAATTGACAACAAACAGGTAACAATGTGTATTGATAAATATGACACTAATAATTTTAATAGATTCAATATTTTTAATAAAGATTCTATAAAAAATGATTCTATTAATAAAATTAAAGTCTTAAAATTAAGACAAGATAGTGTCAAAGAAATTTTGATTGATGAAGTTGATAGATATATGAGAAGAATTACTCCAAGATTCAATAGACAATTACCAAGAGAATTAGTAAATCATTCTTTGAAATATAATATAGATCTATCGTTTATGATTGCACAAACACAAATAGAAACTACATTTGGTACAGCAGGTGCTGGTAGAGAATGTTCTAGAAGATCATTATTTGGTGTTGCTGCAAGAAGTTATTCATCATATCAAGAAGCTATTAATGACTGGTGCAAATTACTTAGAAAAAGCTATTTAGTAAGAGGTAGAACTGAACAACATCTTATGAAGAACTATATTACAGGTTCAGGATATAGATATGCTGGTGCTCGTAATTATGAAATAGAATTATCTAAAACATATAGAAGCATTATCAATTCTACAAGAATAAATAATATTCAAAAACAATTTCAGTCATTAGGCTAAAAATAAAAATATATTTGAATAAAGATTATGATAAGCTTTAAGTCTTATAAGTATGCTATTATACTTGGAATAGTCAGTTTTTTGTTATTGTTTTCTAATATTTGGACTATCAGACAATGTTCAAATAATAGTAGAAAAAATGACAATAATATCGTTGCTCTTACTGATTCAATTAAATATCATAAGACTAAAGCTAATGAACTATATGTTTCTAAGACATTATTAGAAGGTGATCTTAAATCATTGAAGATTGCTAATGACAGTTTATATAATGTAATCAAATTAATGAAGGAAATAAAAAATCCATCATCAATTGTATATATTAATCAAACTGTAGATAATGGACAGAAAGATACTACTTGGATCATTGAAAAAGATACTTTAATAAAATACCCAATGTTATTAAAGGAGTTTTCATTTGATAATCAATTTAGAGCATTAAATGGAAATGTATTTTTTAAAGATTCTATTTTGGGTCTAAATATTATTAATGATAAGGTCTTTATGGATTATACAATTGCTATTGAAAAAAATCAAGTATTTGTAAAATCGAACAATCCTTATATTCAATTTAATAAAATACAAGGTATAACAATTCCAGAACCACAAAGACGTCTGACTTCATTAGTAATAGGACCTTCTGTAAGTTATGGATATGATTTGCAAGAAAAGAAATTTGCTCCTTCTATTAATCTATCTGTAACTTACGGAATTGATTTATTGAATTTATTAAAAAAATAATAAAATATAATTATATGCAACTAATATCTAAATACGAAATAGGTGATAAAGTATGGTTTTATCATAATCAAAAATATTATGAGGGTATAATAACAGATATAGATAATTGGAATAAAATAAATAATTTCACATATTTAGTTGAACATAATAGTATAAATGAAAGATTTGTATTATATATCATGGAAAATGATATATATTTAAACAAAGAAAGTATTCCTGAAAATATATTTGTTTCTTTTGAAGATATACCAATTAATGATGATCCTAATGATCAAGAAATTATTCCATATAAAATTGAAGAACCAATTATTGAAACAGAAGAACCTGAAGAACCTGTTGAAGAATACATTACTGAACCTTAAAATAATTAAATAAATAGCTCAGGATTAATTATTTTTTCACAGATATATAAATATATATTTTATTAAAAACAATTAATTCTGAGCTATTCCAGATATATCCAAATCGATGTATTAAATACAATTAATATTATAAAATATTTTAAATATTTTTAAATATTTTTTATTTTTGTTTATATATTTTTGAATTAAATTTTATTATTTAACTATATTATTATAAAATAAAAAAAATCTATAAATAATAAAATTTAATTTTTTTATTTTCTATGTTAGATTGGTTAAGAAAAGAAATTATTAATGAATATCATTATTCTAATATTGATGATGATAGAAATTATGTAAAACCAGTGAGAATTAATGGACGACTTTATGATAAGTATGGAACTGTATGTGCTACTACAGTTGTTGCTTTTGAATATAAAGTACCTGTCCAAAGTGTTAAACAATTTAAATATATAATTTTGGTAGGTGTAGCACGCCAAAATCCAGGAGATTTATTTATTTCTGAAAAAGAAGGAATAATAATTGCAGAAGAAAATGCTATTATGAATCCAGTAATGAGGTTAGAATATGATGAATCTCCAGACGAAAGAGATGTATATCTATTATTAAAATCTTATGTTGATTCTTTGCCTATGAAGTTTGTCTATACAAAACAAGAATTAATAGAATTAGGAAAAGATATTAAAAAATATAATCGTAAATCAACTATGAAAGATATGGAATATTATCATAATTATTATGTTGATTGCATGAATAAATTAAAAATAAAATAAGTTTAAATTATGAATAATGATAATATTCAAAAATTTGGATATACTGAAATGTATGAATGGTCAGAACTTCCATTACAAGAAAATAGATTAGGAAGATTTGTAACATTTGATAAAAATAATCCAAATAAAATAAATTTAGCACATGATGATGATTATATTGTAGGAGTAAGTACTATTTGTGCACAAGATACATCTGATGATCCACAAGAATGGAAATACTCTTATATGTGCAATGAATATGGTGATTTGTATCTTCAAAAAGAAAGATTAGCAGTTGGTACAAAACAATATGATCAGTTCAAAGAAATGAATTATATTAGAACATATCCATGGGAACATTATATTAGAATTGAAAATAAACAGTTTAATAAAAATTTACAATATGTTCCAAGAACTAGACGTCAAGAATGGATACGTATAAATCTCTTAGGAAAAGTTATTGTAAAAGATAATGGTAAATGTTTACCAGGACAATTTTGTACAGTATATAATGGTAAGATAAAAGAATTATTTGGAACAGCAATTCCATATAATGATAATGATAAAAACATAAATAAGAAATTCTATGTATTAGAACGATTAACTGAAAATACAGTTCTTATATTAAATAAATAATATATAAATAGATAATTATGGATAAGATAAGTGTAATTACAACATTCTATAATGCAGAGAATTTCATACTAGATTCAATAAATAGTATTAATCAACAACAAATAGATGATACATTTGAAATTGAATATATTATTGTTGATGATAAAAGTAAAGATAGTTCAAGAAGCAAAATAGAATCATTTATTTCCCAATATGGAAATGGCAATATTAAATTTAAAATAATTGAACCTGAAGAGAATCTTGGATGTGGTGGTGCTAGAAAATTTGGAATAGATCATGCAACTGGAAATTATTTTATGTTCCTTGATGCTGATGATTATTATATGCATACAGATTTTTTGAAACGTGCACATGAAGATATTATAAGAGAAAATGCTGATATTATTGAATATGGAATACTTTTCAATCAACCTAATGGTGAACAGATAAATAATACAGCTCCACAAAAAATATTGATTGAAAATAATCCATCTGTTGCAGAATTAGCATTATTTAAAGATAATCTTATTAAATTTAATGTATGGAGTAAGATATATAAAAGAAGTATTGTTGAATCTTACCCATATTCTACTGTCAGAACATTTGAAGATGTTAGGACAATTCCAGTATGGATTAGCAATGCTAATAGAATAGTAATAATGCCAAATACTGAAATTAATTATCGTGCAGCTCAAGGAAGTATTATTCGAAACAATATGGTTGAAACACGTTTAGGTACTATTACTGCTATTGCTGAATTATTTGAAAGATTTAAAGGAGATATGATGGTACTTAAAGCTATGTATGGTCGTGCTATGATTGATTTAGAAGCAATATTACATAATCATTCTTCTAATAATGAAGGATTTAATGAAATGAGCAGACTGAATACTAAAATGCTTTCTTATATATATCCTGATCATTACAAAGAAATGACTTTCCATATAGAAGATGAACAGCCTAATGAAATAAATCATAATAGTAAGACTCCTATGGAAATGATAGATGAAATCAATATTGATTAATAAAAAAATATATTTTAAGCTTAAATTATGAAATTAACAACAAATGATGTTATTGTAAGACACAATTTTATTACAAAAGTTCTTTTTAAAGATGATGATGCTCAGCTTTCACGAGATTTAAAAGTAAAAGTTATGTCTATGCGTATTGAATATGGCAAAGTTCAAAAGGCTTATACAGCTGATGTTCAAGAATTTACAAATAGTATTATGACTGATAGATTTAATGAACTTCAACAAAAACCTGACAGAACACAAGAAGAAACTGAAGAATTACAGAAATTGATTAATCAATTTAATGACGAAATTAATGAATATAGCAGAAAACGTGCAGCTGATGAAGTTGAAGTAAAAGATTTTTCATTTACACCTGATGAATATAATGAAATTCTTGAAGTTAATGCTGACAATGATGTTGTCATCAACAACATAAATATTTCTGCACCTGATTTTCTTGAATCATTATATGAATTATTTGTCAAAGAATAATAAATAATTAAATAATTAAACAATTATTTTCTATATAAAATAAAAGGTAGTTCTTAAGAACTACCTTTATTTATTAAATTTTATTGAATAATATATTTTCTAAATAACTTATTCTTTCATCTTGTTCCTTTGTTTTCTTTAATAATACTCCTACTAATTTAGATAAAGCATGATTATAATTGACTGAATAAGTATAGCTTTCTTCATTATAATCAACAGCTTCAGGTATAATATAAGACAATTCTTGTGCAATAAATCCAGTAGAATGCTTATTAGTAGATTTCCAATCAAATTCTTTGATTATATTAGAATAAGAATTAAATATATTATCTATAAATTCATCAGATATTTCTTTTATATTATTTTTTAATTTTATGTCTGATGCAGAATAAACATCATTTCCTTTGAAATAAGGAGCTCCTTTCCATATTTCATTTGTTGAACCAGATATAGAAGAAGATAATCCACATAAATAATAATTTGTATTTGCTGCTGCTGAAGTAACTTCTAAAGATGTATCAACAAGATCACTACGATTTATCCAAGAGAATGTTGAACTAGAACCAGTTCCAGATGCACATAAAATAGAATCTACATTTAATGTTGTTGGGGGTGCAGAAATAAATCCAGTATTTCCTCCACTTATTTGATATAAAATTTGATTAGCTGAACCTCCTGCTACATTTGTAGCAATGCCATCAAAATAAGAAGCATATATTGTTTTTGAATATGGATTAACAGTAATACCTGAATTTCTACCAACATAATTTGTAGCATTAGTAGGTGTATCTAAATATGTAAATAATAATTGATATGTTGATTTATTAGCAGTTCTTTCATATTGAATTACTCTAGTATCAGTATTCGAATCATAATCTGCTCTATGCCATCCATTATTATAATAAGTTAATAATATTGCTGAATTAACAGGATAATGAGTAGTACATTTAACATCACCTCTCCAATAAACAGTTACTGCACCTAAATTATTAATGTTTAATGTAGTTGTAGCAGCTCCAGCAATACGATTAATATATATAACAGTTAAACCCTCATAATATTCTGTAATACCATTATCTACACCAGTCCATTGACCAGCTGTACCGCTATTATTACCAATGATAACATGAAATGCTGAACCAGATTTCCAAGATATACCACTATTTGTATAAGTCAATAGATAAGAAGTACTATTTGCAGATACACCACTTGGAGCACTAACAAATGATGTTGTGGCTGTAGCTGTTTGATATGGAATATCATTTTTATTACCACCTGCTATATTTGCAGTAGTTGTCGCATTATTAACTTTTGTTATTTCTTCATTATTAATAATACCAATACCAGATTCATTAACATAAGTAGATGAAGCTGTAAGTACCTGATTCCATGGTCTCCAAATACCACTATATTTATGTCTTATATATAATCCTGTATATGCAACATTTCCATAATCTCCAGCTAATTGGAATTTATTTCCAGTTAAATTTGCATAATATAATGTCTGTAACCAATGATATCCACTCTTTGGCATACCAGAACTTAATAATGAATATTGATATGGTGTTGTATCCGCATGATTATATGGAGCATAATTATAAGTATTTCCATAAAAAACTAAAGATGTTGGTTTTAATCCTGTCAATTCTTCAGTAGTTCCAGATTCAAATGTATCAGTAGATTCAGTGGTAAAATATACATTACCATTACTTATAACACTTATAACATATTCTCTTGTACCTTGAGATGAACTTTTAAATCTGTTAAACTTGATATCAACTGAACATACATCATTTGCTCCTGTTCCTTTTGGCAAACCCCATTTTATAGTTCCTGGATTGCAATTAAATAATTCAACAAAATTATTTCTAACTAATGAACCACCCCCATATCCTGAACCACTTAATTGTAATATGGTTCCGGCATTTGAACCAGCAATACTAATAAAAACAGGATATCTTTGAGAAAAATGAATTCTTTTAATAACAACAGGAGACCAATATTCAACACCATTTGATGTATTAACTTGCTCATCTATTATGGAAATTGTTTCTTCTATTATATTACTATTTTTCCAAGATATACCATTATTTGTATAAGTCAATAGATAAGAAGTACCATTTGTCATTACACCTAATGGTGGTTGTAAAAACTCAGTATCATAATCATCATTATTATATATTAATTGCCATTTTTTTGTTGATTCACTATATATATTACCTCTCAAATCACCATAAATTGTACCAATATACGTATTGCCATCATACATTCCTACATATAATTCATCATCTGCATCATTAAATACTAAATCACCAAATCTTGTTGTATTAGATGTTCCTTGGAATGGTATTTGACCTTCTTCTCCACCTGCTATATTTGTTGCAAAATCTGCTTTATTTTCTGAAGTAATGGTTGTTTGAACAAACATTGGTGCAGTACTAATATATGATGGTGATACTAATTGTATATCAAACAATTCTTTTGGTGTTACTTTAGGATCTTGTCCATAACCAGCAGTATATTCAGATATACAGACTCCTTGATAATTTCCACATGGAAATGCTATCCATCTTAATCCATTATGATTAGTTATATATCCAAATGTAACATCTAATGGATTATTATATGTACCATACATTTCTGCTTTAGGTTGAATCCATGGATTAGATGAATTTGTAAATCTATATCCAGAAATTGAGATGTCTCTTGATATATAGTTATGATACAGATGTAAATTGAATTTAAGCATCCATTTCAAAGAACTTTTTATAGTTATAAGAACCATCTTTGGATCACTAGTTTGCATAGTACCATTATATGAATATGTTGCCCAATTTTCACTTAAATTTAAATTTTTCCAACCTATACCACTATTTGTATAAGTCAATAGATAAGAAGTACTATTTGCAGTTATACCACTTGGAGCACTAATAAATGATGTTGTTGCTGTAGCTGTTTGATAAGGAATATCATTTTTATTACCACCTGCTATATTTGTAGTAGTTGTAGAATTACCTGAGAAAGAAGTCCCATATATATTTGTTATGTAAGCAGTTCTCCAATAAGTTGTTGATAATCCAATATCATATGTATTAGTTATATTAGGTATAAGATCATGATCTGAATCATAGATATAAGTATTTTGTGATTTCTTAGGTGTTCTTAGTATTACATTATAAGCTGTATTTACATCATTAGTAATATCTTGATTTCGTGTATAAGAGAATATCAAATCATCTGCATATTGTCCGTAGTTATGATTACCTATATTCCAATGACCATGTCCTGTTGGAATAGATATTAATGGGTGCCATCCAACTGCTCTGCTTTGTGTAATTAATGCAGTATTATGACCATTCTTCCAATTAGTACCACCAGTATTTGATGTTAATTGCCAATGATCTGCAGAAGTTTTCTGTATTCTAATATTATATGGAGCAGATGAATCATTATGACTTCCATCACCAAAATAGAACCAGTTAAAATCAGTTGCACTACCATAACCTCCAAAATTTGCTAATGTTGAATAATCTGTATCTCCATTCCATTTAACATCAAAACTTAATAATATTCTTGCCCAACCACCAGTTGCACTAGGGCTATAATACCATCTTATTGAGCTTGATGCACCAGCTTTATAATAGAAATCAATAGCATTTAAACTGGCTGTTTCAGAGAAAATAAGTTTACTATTACCAGGCATTGTAACATCACCAGTTGAACTGTTAAATGATATGAGAGATGAAGACAATTCATTTGTTGAACTATAATATGGGAATCTAGTTGCGGTACCAGAATTAACTGTGGCATTTAAAGAATGTGTCATTGCTTTAGGTGTACCATTATCAAGATATATTCCTTGAGTAGCAGAACCTATATCAGTAGAACCAAGTTGAGTAGCAGTTGTTGCATTACTAACTTTTGTTATTTCTTCATTATTAATAATACCAATACCAGATTCATTAACATAAGAATTAACATTATCTAATATAGTATGCCAATCTTGCCATGTAGAACTTCTTCCATATCTAAAATATAAATTACCATTATAATTAGTAGAATGAGAATTACCTACAAGTTGCCAAGAATTATATTCATTTGTCCATCCTTTAACATGAATACCAGAATACCAATGAGAAGAAGGAAAACCGGTATTGTTAAAGAATGGTGTAATAGTCTTTGGTGGATATAAATTATCTCCAGGTGTCCAATTTGTACCTCTTATATCATGTATATCTAAATATGAAGATGATGTTGCTGTTGTAGCAGTTGTTGCATTACTAACTTTTGTTATTTCCACATTATTGATAATACCTTCACCAGAATCATTAACATAAGTATTTGTTGAATGTAATAATTTATTCCAATATAGATTGTTTGCATTTCGTATATAGAAATTATAAGTGTCTCCTCCTTGTGCAGCAATTTGGAATGAATATCGACTACCAACATTAAGGCATGATGCATATCGTACAGGAGCACCACTATTAGCTTCTATTGATGATTGAACTCTAAGTCCTGGAGCAAAAGTGTCCCAATCTGTTCTATCATTTTCATCCCATTTTATACAACCATCTGAATTAATCCATATACTTCCTGTATTCATTGATACTGAAGCATTAATTATACCATTACAAACAAACCCAATTTGATGACCAGAAGCATATACTTTTAGTGGATTTTTTGTTTCATGTGTTGTATTATATGATGCTTTATTAGACCAATTATTATTAAAATACATCATACCATATAAATTATTAGGATTCTTTCCGTCATCAGATATCTTATATTGTGTTCCCATTGACCATATATGTCCTAATAAATATTGATTATAATAACCGTACATACCTGCATTTCTTGTTGAAGTATCATAAGGAGTGATATGTCCTGATGTATTAATCATTAATCTATTTCCAATATAAAATGCTCCTCCATTTATTCTAGTGGTTCCACCAACTTCTAGTGGATAATCAGATGCAACAGTACTACCAATTGTCCAACCATCAGAACGTCCCCATAATCTAGAAGCATTGATATGATTAGATGCATTTCTATTTATATAGAAGTTTCCATTATAATTTCCAACAAGCCAAGACTTATCTGATATACCTGTATCTCCAGTATTATCTGTTCCACAAAATGTTATTGCCGACCAATTAACATTACTAGTATGTATTCTAATACCATCAGTATAATTACCTCCAGTTGGGAATATATTTAATGATCCAGATTTTATTTTTTCATTTCCATTAACACTTAAAATATAATTATTCTCAGGAATCATATGTAATCCTATTCTTCCATCATTATTAATATATGTAACATTATAACTAGTCAAATCACTTCTTCCAGATGATAATAATAGATAATTATTAGGATCTGTATTAGATCCAATATATTTTAATCTATATCCCCAACCAGGTGAATTAATACTTGTTCCATGTCCAATATCTAATATACATGCATCTGTATTACTTGCAATAACTTTAATAAATGGACTATCTCCATAAATTACATTATTGCTAATAACATTATTATATGTCCAAATATATTTTCCATTAAATATAGTAGAACTATCTCCCCAAGCTATACCACTATTTGTATAAGTCAATAGATAAGAAGTACTATTTGCAGTTACACCACTTGGAGCACTAACAAATGATGTTGTGGCTGTAGCTGTTTGATATAGAATATCATTTTTATTACCACCTGCTATATTTGATGCAGTATCAGCATTACCAGTCAAATTACCAGTAACATTACCAGTTAGATTACCTGAGAAATTTGTGGCTGACAATGTATTTGTTGATGGTATAAATTTAAGATTAGCATAAGTATATAATGATTCATTTGTAGCAGAAGAATTATTGCTATCTACAAATGTTAAGAAATAATTTGATGTTTCTGTTGTTTTTCTAACTGTTTTAATTTGATTAGCACTTGTGGCATTACCAGTCAAATTACCAGTTACATTACCAGTTAGATTACCTTTGAATGTTCCATTTAATGTTGTTCCATTCATCCAAAGTGATGGTATTTTCTCTATTGAATTAAGTGTCTTATAATATGTTAAATAAGTTGCAGTACCAGTAGCTACCCCTGAATTTAATTCATATGTCATTTCTGTAGGTTCACCCGCAATAAGATATATTCCTTGAGTAGCAGAACCTTTATTAGCTGTACCAAGTTTAGTTGCAGTATCAGCATTACCTATTAGATTACCTTCAAAATGAGTAGCATGTATTTTATTTAAAGCAGGATTAATATAAATATTACGATTAAATGATGCATATCCACGATTACTATATATTTCTTCAAATATATTAAATAATATAGGATAATTATGACCACCACTAACTTCTACAAATTGTACATTTTCATCTGTACCATAAATAGTTATATTACCATTTGAAGCAGATGTAACTTTTATACTACCTGATCCAGCTATTTTATATTGATTTCTTAATGTAGTATCATCATATAATTTAATAAATGTATTACCATTATTAGTTGTTCCATTAGTATTTGTATCTTGATCACCTATATATAAATGACTTGTATAATGAGTATTAGGATCAGATGGCATTGTTATTGTTTTTGTACTCCAACTAGTTATATGACCTTGGGCATCATATGATATTGTTGGTATAGTAAATGTTCCACCAAATGATAATAATGCAGTATCACTACCAGCAACAGTACCAGCTGTTATATTATTAGTATGTCCAAATTTATTTGATGATAATGTTATTCCCTTTTCTGCACTATAAGGAGACAATCCCCTTATATCAGCAGCAGTAACAGCTGTACTTCCAGTTATATGTCCTTGTGTATCATATGATACTTTATAAAAACCAGATGCTTTAGTACTGCTAAATAATGTATTATGTGATATAGTAAGATTATTACTAGATGAAGATACTGTTATACTAGTACCATTTTTTACGTTCATTGCTCCAGTATCAGTTCCTGTTCCTTTCCATGCTATGTTATTAACAGTAATATTACGCCAAGTATTATTATCTGCAATAGATGTCCATATAAATTTAGATCCATCAAATTTTAAATAAGTATTATTTTCTGGCTCATCAATAAATCCGGTTTTTCCAGTAGCAGTTTGATATACAATTTGATATTGATTACCGCCTATTATATATGTTGCAGTATCAGCATTACCACTTATATTAGTATAAAGAATTTCATTATTTTTATCATAATATAGATTTCCATATATTAAAGTTGGCTGATAAGAATTACCATTTTTATATAATGCTATATATGTATATTGATCATTAACATATGCAATATAACTATATTTAGTATAAATAGAATAAGTAGAATTATCAGCAGTACCAGTTAAATCTCCATAAATATTTGTTATATAAGCTGTTTTCCAATATTTAGATGATGATCCTAAATCATAATTATTATTTGAAGTTGGAATAATATTAGTTGTTGGCTTAACTCTTCCATGAGTATCAACAAAAACAGGATTTGAAACTGAACCAACAGCAGATGCACTGCCAGTATGAACAGCATACATGCTGCCATTATAAGGTTGTAAATAAAATTTATTATTACTACTAGTATTTGATAGTATTTCTGTATAAAATGTACTTTGTCCATATAGTCTAATAATACCCATTGAATTATCAGCTAATATAGAGTTCTTATTATTTCCTAATTCTAATACAGTTTCACCAACAATTGCAGTTAATGCAGTACCACCAACACCAACCCTTTGAATATATAATGAACCATATTGTGTGGTAGTTCGTGCAGATTGTCCGCCATCATCTTTAGTTAAATTAAATGAGTTATTAGCATATGAATTATTAGAATATATATTATTAGAATATGTATTATTCCATGGTATACTAGATGATCCTAAATTAATTGTAGCATCTTCATCTGGTCGTAATACAGAATTATCTATATATATATTACTATTAGTAATTGTGTTTGCATTTGAATAATATGCTAATTTATTAGATACTCCAGAATTAA
>Ga0247610_10003185_pt1 | contig 18251 bp, 17 predicted proteins | sample 174DNAGHGhighgp2_FD_193483 | JGI IMG/M metagenome (GOLD analysis project Ga0247610, IMG submission 193483) | Sheep rumen microbial communities from Palmerston North, Manawatu-Wanganui, New Zealand - 1742 DNA GHGhigh gp2 | ecosystem: Host-associated > Mammals > Digestive system > Stomach > Rumen... | reverse complement strand
CCCCGGCAGCGCCATCGCCGGCCAGGCCAATGTGCTCATAGCCCCCAACCTCGAGGTGGGCAACATAGCCTACAAGCTCGTGCAGCGTCTGGGCGACGCCATAGCCATAGGCCCCATCCTCCAGGGCATAGCCCGCCCCGTCAACGACCTCAGCCGCGGTTGCAGCGTCGAGGACATCTACTACCTCATTGCCATCACCGCCTGCCAGGCCATGGATGCCAACTAAACTCTATTCAACAACATAAATGAAGATACTTGTTCTCAATTGTGGCTCCTCGTCCATCAAGTACGCCTTGTATGACATGGACGACCACAGTGTCATCACCAGCGGCGGCATCGAGAAGATTGGTCTGCCCGATTCGTTCATCAAAATCAAGGCCAAGGGCCAGAAGGTGCAGTTCGATGCCCCCGTGCCAGAGCACACTGCCGGCGTGCAGCTCATCTTCAAGGTTCTCACTGAGGGCGACCTGGCTGTGCTCAGTGACTTGCACGAAATCGACGCCGTGGGCCACCGCATGGTGCATGGCGGCGAGCGTTTCTCCGAGAGCGTGCTGCTGACGCCCGAGGTGATGGAGCAGTTTGCTGCGTGCAACGACCTTGCCCCGCTCCACAATCCTGCCAACATCAAGGGCGTTGACGCCGTCAAGGCCCTGCTGCCCGAGCTGCCTCAGGTGGGCGTGTTCGACACCGCTTTCCACCAGACCATGCCCGACTATGCCTACATGTACGCTCTCCCCTATGAGCTGTATGAGAAGTACGGCGTGCGTCGCTACGGCTTCCACGGCACCAGCCACCGCTACGTCTCGCAGCGCGTGCTCGAGTTCCTGGGCATTCCGCGCGAGGGTTCGCGCATCATCACCTGCCACATCGGCGGCGGTGCCAGCATGGCCGCCGTGAAGGATGGCCGCGTCATCGACACCACCATGGGCCTCACCCCGCTCGAGGGCCTGATGATGGGCACTCGCTCCGGCGACATCGATGCCGGTGCCGTCACCTTCCTCATGGACAAGCTCGGCCTCGACACCCACGGCATCAGCAACCTGCTCAACAAGCAGAGCGGTCTGCTCGGCGTGAGCGAGGGTCGCAGCGACTTCCGCGACATCCTGGCCGGCATAGCTGAGGGCAACGACCACGCCCGTCTGGCCAAGGAGATGTACACCTACCGCATCAAGAAGTACATCGGCGCCTATGCTGCCGCCATGGGTGGCGTGGATGTCATCCTGTTCACCGCCGGCGCCGGCGAGAACCAGTGGGAGGTGCGCGAGGGTGCCACCAAGGGCCTCGAGTACCTCGGCGTGGAGGTTGACGAGCAGAAGAACCACGCCTGCCGCGCCACGGAGGCCGTCATCAGCACCGACGCCTCGCGCGTGAAGGTGTGTGTCATCCCCACTGACGAGGAGCTGATGATAGCCATGGACACGCTGGCCATCGTGGGCAAATAGCCAGCTGCTTGCAGACCGCAGGATGCGGTCTGCCACCTATAGCAATGCCCCTGCCATGTCGCACAGACGTGGCAGGGGCATTACCTTGCGTGGGCGTGGCTCACGGCTGCGTGTCGCCCTCGATGTAGTTTTCCATCCAGAAGTGTTCGCCGTCAAAGACTCCGTAGGTGAAGTGCGATATCCAATCGCCCAGAATCAGCACACGTGCCGTGCGCGAGAGCATCAGGTCCAGCTCTATGTGCCTGTGGCCGAACACGAAATAGTTCACCGTGGGGTGTGTCTGCAGGTATGTCTTGGCAAAGCGCACCAGATGCTCCTTGTCCTCTCCGAGATAGTGCGGTACCCCCTCATGTATGTGCTTGCGCTGGCTGTTGGCGGCCCATGTCAGGCCCAGTTCCAGACCCCATCGCGGGTGTATCATGGCGAAGAGACGCTGGCACACCTTGTTGTGGAACACCGAGCGCAGGAACTTGAACTTTGGGTCGTTGTCGCCGAGGCCGTCGCCGTGTGCCAGAAAGAATACCTTGTCGGCCAGCTCTATGGTCTCGGGCTCGCGATGCAACGTCACGCCGCATTCCTTGGCGAGGTAGTCGCCACACCAAAGGTCGTGGTTGCCTGTGAAGTAATGCACCTCCACACCCAGGTCGGTGAGCTCGCTGACCTTGCCGAGGAATCGTGTGAAGCCTTTGGGGACACACAGACGGTATTCGTGCCAGAAGTCAAACATGTCGCCTAACATATATACGGCTCCGGCTTTGTCCTTGATGCTGTCGAGAAAACGCACCAGACGGCGCTCCTGGGTGCGTGAGTGTGGGATGGCGCGGCATCCGAGATGTGCATCGGTGATGAAGTAGATTGGGCGCATGTGATGTGGAATGTTAAATGTAGGATGTAGGATGTAGAATGCTGTCGGGCGACTCTCTATAGGAGTCCGAGCTCCAGCTTGGCCTCTTCGCTCATCATGTCCTGCGTCCACTCGGGCTCGAACACGAGGTTGACGTTCACGGTCGTGAGGCCGTCGATGGCCTCAAGCTTCTGCCGCACGTCCTCGACGATGAAGTCGGCCATGGGGCATGACGGTGCCGTCATGGTCATATCCACGTCGAGGCGTGTGAGGTCGTCGCTGAGCTCTATGCGGTAGATGAGTCCGAGGTCATAGATGTTGACGGGTATCTCGGGGTCGAACACCGTCTTCAGGCGTTCTACGATGATGTCTTCCAGTTCTGTACGTGTCATGTATCTCTGTGATGTTGTTTGCTGAAGTCTGTATTGATAGGACACACCTTAAGCCGTGAGCATAGGCCCGTGCCGGCCATCCTCTTCGGCGTCATATCTTGCCGTTCTCGTGGTAGCTGTAGTAGTTGTGTGTCGTCACTATGACGTGATCCAGCAGGTTGAGGTTCATAATTCTTGCGGCGCTTGCCATGCGGTCGGTGAGGCGGTCGTCGGCCTGGCTGGGCTTGATGTTGCCCGATGGGTGGTTGTGCACGAAGGCAAATGTCGTTGCCCGCCGCATGATGGCTTCGCGGAATATCAGACGTATGTCAACATTGGTCTCTGAGATGCCACCCTTGCTGATGAGGTATGGCTTGCCTATCACGCTGTGGTCGGCACGCATGTATATGGCATAGCTCTCTTCGTGAGGCAGGTCCTGCATCGTGGGGTGCATGAGGTTGTAGATGTCTGTCCCGCTGACTATGAGGTGCTTCTGCTCGGCGGCTTCCAGGGCGCGACGTTTGCCGAGCTCGCAGGCAGCGAGGATGGTGATGGCCTTGGCAGGCCCCAGACCCTTGTAGCGCCCTGACGTGAGGTCGGCTATCCCGAGACGCCCCAGCTCCCGCAGGCTGTCGCCGCAGTCGGCCATGAGACGTTGCATAAGCTCCACGGCTGTCTCCTCGGTGTTGCCCGAGCCGATGAGTATGGCCAGCAGCTCGGCCTTGCTGAGCGCGCCGGGACCGTTGGCACTGAGCTTCTCGCGTGGGCGGTCGTCGAAGGGTAGGTCTTTGATGTTCACTTGTGTGGATTGCGGATTGTGAATGTGATGGCTGAGATGTCTCAGCCGTAGAAGGTCTGGTTGCTGCTGAAGTCAAAGCCCTCGCCCTTCTGCCGCAGCACGAGGCGTTTCCACGCGGCAGAGAGGAACCCGCTGCCGTAGCCTGTGAGCTGTATGAACGCTGCCGGCACGGAGAGCAACCCCACGTGCAGGCTGCGGTTGCGCAGGGTGGAGTCGCACGCTATGATGATGGCATATAGCAGCAGGGGCAGCAGCGCGCACACCATCAGCGCCGCTCCGCCGTAGGCCAGGATGAGACCCATGTTACACCCCGGCTGGCAACCTGCCACAAGACCTGCCACGGTGAGCACGGCGCCGGCGGCAAACACCAGCGCCAGCCCGGCAACACCTGTTGTGAACACCGCCGGCAGGGCATGCACCACTTTCAGCGTGCCGGGGTGCAGCAGGTGCAGGTTGATGCGCGCTATGCCCGAGTTCCTCACCTGACGGAAGAACTTCCTGAAGTCCGTGCGCCGCTTGTGCCACACCCAGGCTCGGGGGAAGAGGCGGCAGCGTGCGCCGCTCTCCACGATGCGGTAGCTGAAGTCGATGTCCTCGCCGAAGCGCATGGGGCGGAAGCCGCCCAGCCGTCGCCACAGGTCGGCACGCACGCCCATGTTGAACGAGCGCGGGTAGAAGCGGTCGAGCTTCTGCTTGCCGCCGCGTATGCCGCCGGTGGTGAAGAACGATGTCATGGCGTAGTTGATGGCCTTTTGCGTGGGCGTGAAGTCGGGATGTGCGCGGTCGGGGCCTCCGAAGGCATCGGCGGGCGCTGCCGCCAGCTCGTCGTCGATGGCCTGAAGGTAGCCCGGCGGCAGGATGACGTCGGAGTCCAGCACGATGAGCCACTCGCCCGTGGCGCGCTCGGCGCCGTAGTTGCGTGCCGGACCCGGGCCGCCGTTGGGTTTGACGTAATACTTGATGTCAAGGTCGGCATGGCGGCGGCACACCTTCTCACACGTCACCGTCGAACCGTCCTCCACGACGATGACCTCGAACGACGGCACCCTGCCGTCGCCGTCTGTCGCAAGCACCTGTTTGCTTGCACTCGTGAGCAGCTCGTCAACCTCGTCGGGACGGTCGTAAACGGGTATTATGACAGAGTATTTTGGCATACTGTAAATGCGTTTGTGCGCACGCGCTAACCTCTCTATTTGTAGGTCGCCTGCATCCAGTTTATGATTTTCAGGAAGAAGGTGACGGCCGACACCTCGTGGTTGGTGATGCCGATGTCCTTGGTGATCGTGCTGCTGTATTCATCGACGCACTCCTCCGTCTTGATGCCATTTTCCTTGAGGAACCTGCTCATGACATAGAAGTTTTCAACAGGCACCACATCGTCTTTCGTGTCGTGGAAGAGCATCACGTCGAGGTCGCTGCACGGTGTCCAGCCGCTGGTGAGGGCATCCTGGCTGAAGGCAGCCTTGAACTTCTGCGACAGCGGGCTGCTGACGTCGAGGACGGCGGCCGTGCAGAAGTCGCTCGTGCGCTTGGTCTTGATGAGTTCCTCGTCAAGGGCGATGCGCTTGTTCTGCTTGCTGAGGAACCACTTGTCGAAGTTCTTGGCCACGGGGTCCTTCAGGTAGTCGTGGATGTCGAAGCCCAGACGTAAGAAGTGGTTGTAGGCATAGAGCACGTTGCACACCGTGCTGGGCATCTCTGTCCGGCCGCTGGCGATGGCGTCGTACATCGAGTTGATGTCGTAGGGTCCGTCGCCGGCGAAGGCGCGTTTCACCTTTATCTCTGGATGGCGCTCCGAGATCTCGCGCAGCACGCCCATCGTGGTCTGACCTCCCTCCGAGTAGCCTGCGATGACGAAGTCATTGCCCTTCTTCACCTTCATGTTATCTATAAGCCGCTTGGCGGCGAGGTAGGCATCGAGCGAGGCGCGGCCGTTGGCACGCGAGATGCAGTAGGCCTGCGGCTCCTTCTCGGTGATGCCGAAGCCGTAGTAGTCGGGCGCCACGATGATGAAGTTGGTGAGAGCAGCCCCCGTGGGGAACTCCACGGCACCGCGCGACGGTGCCTGCGTGGTGGCATAGATGGTGAAGTGGTTGTAGAGCAAGATGCCGTTGTAGGGCTTGCCCTTTTCCATTAGCGACTTATCCACGGTGATGGTGCCGCTGAGGGTGCAGGGCTTGCCGAAGGGGTCGGTAGAGGGATAGTTGAACACGTAGTTCATCAGGTCGGGGAAGAGCAAGAGCGGTATGCTGTCGGTGATGCAGGCTCTGGGTAGTGTCGCCTTTGCCATCCAGTCCGTGATGTGGTCGTTCTTGCTGCCATCAGCCCTGGTGAGCGTTCCTCTGTGCGATGCATTGCTGAAGGCTATGCTGCCCTGCTGGCATTTCATGTCTATGGCTCCGATATCGACAAAGCTGCCGAACTTCGTGTCGCTGCGTGTGTGAGCCGTCTTGGCTGACGTGCCGGCGTTGTCGTCGGCGAGAGTGACATTTCCATCGGCATTCACCTGCCATGTAAAGGACGCATCCTTAGGACCGCCGTAAACCTCCAGCGGCTCGTTGATTTCGTCGTCAAACACGGCCAGCGCCACATAGCCCGTGTGGTCGTCTCTGATATCTACGGCTATCAGGGCTCGGCTGAAGGGCTTGCCGGCCTCCGTCACGTCAGAATACTCAAACTCCTCATACCATAGACCGCAGAGACAATCTTCAGGAATCTCCTGGTCGGGGGTGGTGGGGCTGTCGTCGCTCGACTTACAGGCTGTGAATATCGTTGTGCCGCAAATGGCGAGGATGGCGGCAAGCATCCATGTCATTGTCTTCATCTGTAACTTAGTCATTGTCTATATCCGTTACTTGGTCGTTGTCTATATCTGTTACTTGGTCATTGTCTATATCTGTAACTCGTTTCGTGTTTAGCGATGCAAATATAGGCAAAATCCTTTTAAACAGCCCTGCCGCACAAGCCAGATATGACAGATTTTACATTTTTTAACCCAAATCGGTCATTAGGACGGTCATTTTCGTGGTCGTCTTCATAACCGATTGATAACAGTCCTTTTGTAATTTGACTTTTCTAATGACCGCCATTAGAAATTCAACCATACAAAAGATGAAATTTCAACACGTTACAAACTTTACCACGGATTATTGCGCTTCTAATGACCGATTCGGGTTTAAACTTATTTAGCCGTTTCCACAGGTCGAGACCTTACTGCCCTGTTACTGTCGAAGACCGAAAACGGAACCCGCAGGAGTGGCTCTCCTTCATTACCAAGAGGCTTCATCATCATCGCCAAGGGGCTTTACCACCATCGCCAAGGGGCTTCATCATCATTGCCTAGGGGATATGCTTGTCCCACGAACGTGGGACAATTAGCCCACGAACATGGGACAATTAGCCCACGAACGTGGGACAATGGTCCCACGAACGTGGGCTAAACGAAACGCCTTGACGATGATTGTATATCCCCAAGGCGTTATATATGATTCTCCATGTGGAGAATAATAGGAGATACTGTCATCCTTCCGGGTACTCCTTTTAGGTCGCTACACCTTCACCAGTACAGCAGGAGGTGTTCTCTCTGCTCATGCCCTTCACAGGCACAGCATGAGGTGTTCTCTCTGCTCATGCCCTTCACAGGCACAGCAGGAGTTGTTCTCTCTGCTCATGCCTTTCACAGGCACAGCAGGAGGTGTTCTCTCTGCTCATGCCCTTCACAGGCACAGCATGAGGTGCTCCCCCTGCTCGTAGCCTACTGTCTGACGGGCGAATATCGCCTTGCGTTCCATCCCTGTCCGAAGATGGCTGTTGCGCCGGTCTCCCGTGCCTTGCGCACAGCTCCGGGCACGATTTCCGTGAGGAAGGTGTTCACGTCATCCTCCATGCTCATCACCGTGCCTACGGCCTGAATGGCATATCCCAGCGAATAGTGTGCGTGGCCGTTGCCGCAGCCGGGCATGACGAGCCCCTTGCCGGTGTAATCGACCACCTCTGTCTTGCCCTCCTGTACGAAGGCCTCGGCACCGGCCTTGTCGCCGACATAGACGTACTTGCCGTCCTTCACGAATGGTGCGACCACCACGCCCACGGGCCACAGCGGGCGGCGGCGGTCCTGCAGCATGACAATCAGTATCATCAAAGCCAGCGGGCCTATCGTCATGCAGTCGAGCAGTCCGGCCACGAGATAGCCCTGCATCACATCGGCTTCGGAGGTGAGCATATATACCGGCATGTTCCACACGTGGCTCAACGCCGAGGCCCCGAAGAACGCCGCCGCCCATCGGCGCAGACGCGGCGGCGAGGTTATGTCGGGAGCAATGGCGTTGCTCCTACGCAGCAGCAGATAGAGGCAGGCCGCAAGGTTCAGCGCTGCCACACCGCCATAGAACACATAGAAGATGTCCTTCAGCACCTGTTGCCCGAACATGATTGTAGGTTATTGTCAGAGGAGGCGTGTCCGGTCGGGCACGCCCCCGGTTTGGTTATGCGTTCTTCTGCTTCAGCTTCAGGCCGATGCCGAACACCTCGCCCATGAGCAGTGCGAACAGTCCCTCGACGAACACATCGACAGTTCCCGACACGCTGCGGCCGAAGTCGTGTTCGACGACAATACATATGATGACGAGGCACACGCCGAGCAGCAGTGCGCATGCGCCGTATTTGCGCAGCAGACTGATGTTGGTGACGGTGAAGACCTGGTTGCGGTTCACGTTGAGGATGAACCTGATGAAATATACGAAGGCCATGGCGACAGAGCCTAAGGCGACGAGCACGACTGCCAGCAGGCCCGTCAGGGCAGGCAGGGAGTAGGAGCTGAAGTCGTAGTCGGGCACCGTCCGCTTGACAGGTGCAAAGAGGCTCACGACCAGGTCAACCAACATGAGTGCCAGTATCAGCACGCATAGAACATTCATGTACTTTTTCATAATCTTGATGGTTTAGTTTGTTGTTATGTATTTGTGAAAAACACCATATTGCCGTATCTGCGCCTCGGCCTCCTGCCGCTGTCTGGCTGTCTCTGCGTCGGTGGCGTCGGCCTTGAGGTATTTGAGCACGATGATGTATGAGTGTGCGATGTCGGGCTGACGCACCTTGTCGGGCATGAGGGAGAAGTCGCAGTAGTCATGGTTCAGCTCCACCTCTGGCGCCGTCAGGTAGCCTTCATACATGTTCAGATATGCCAGGAAATAGCCCTGCAGATGGCGCTCGCCCTCGGATGCGTCGGAAGTCGGAGATGCCCATGGGCAATAGCTTGAAGTCAGGCATAAGCGTCAAAGTACGGTTTTGTGTGAAACAGCGGTGCAAAGTTACGAAAAAAAGTTGTTGTAACGAAACGATTTTGGAAGATTAACGCATTTCGGCCTGAAATAAAGGCAAAGAGGGGAAGAACGTGGAAGTTCAAAAATAGGGACAACGCAAAATTGGGAGGATTGGTGAAGGAGTTAGGTTGCCAAATCGTAACCCCAAATTAGGGTTCTGATGTAGGTTAATCGACTAAGCAAATCGGGGCAGAATGGCGTACCTTTCACCCTCCGTTCACTTCCAGTTTCTTATTCCGCAAACTGCTACATTTTGCATAGCGATGAATGCCAAAAGAAATAGTAGTTTTGCAGCCAAAATTAAAAAAGGAGTAAGAAACATGAGAAGTACTTTTAACATTCTGTTCTATGTGAACAAGAGTAAGGAGAAGAACGGTGTGGTTCCTGTGATGGGCAGAGTGACGATTAACGGAACGCAATCGCAGTTCAGTTGTAAGAAGACTATCCCGCTTGACATGTGGGATGTAAAGGGCAATTGTGCCAAAGGCCGCAGCAAGGAGGCATTACAGATTAACAGCGTACTTGTTAATATCAAGGCGCAGATTATTAAGCACTATCAGCACCTGTCAGACCGCGAGGCTTTTGTTACGGCAGAGATGGTGCGCCGCTCGGCGCTTGCGACGCTTTGCTTGCAAAGAATTCCTATCAGGGTTTTGGCAGGGAGTACGAGACTTTGCTGAGTGCTTTCGACAAGGACATTGCCAACCAGAAGAAACGTGTGGGTAAGGACAGGGCTGCAAGCACACTTTGGGCTATGGAGCGGTCAAGAAATGATGTGGCAGAGTTCATTCAGTCGCACTACCGTCGCACAGACATGTCGATGTTGGTAATCGACTTTAGTCGCTTCGCTCGTCGAAGAACTGACACCTGAATTTATCAAGGACTTCGCCGCCTATCTCAGTACAGACCGAGGATTGGCCAATGGCACTATCTGGCAGCGGTGTATGTGGTTGAAAGGTGTTGTGTTGAGGGCGCTTTTTTGTATTCGTGTGCTTCACCGCCCTCTCGTTCATCGACGTGAAGAACCTGACGACGGACAACATCGTGGACATCAACGGTGACAAGTGGGTAGTAGGCTGCACCCTTTTATGGAACTTAATTGCTGCATTGCAAGCAGAAATTAGTGCGGAATGATACCATATCAAGAGAAAAACTACTCTTTTTCTTAATTTATGTTCACAAATCATCCTGTTCTCGATAATTTTGATTATATTTGCGCACAGAACGCCCAATGTTGGGCAAGAATAACCAAAAACGATATGGATACACAACGCTATAACAGGCTAAAGGCCGCGGCTGAGCGAGAGCGAAGGTTAGTTCCATCAAAAATAATTCTGAGTTGCGAACATGGAGTTCGTACACTGTGATTATCTTTGCACGAAAATTGCGAGAAGAATATGGCAACAAACAAGAACGCACTCATACGATACAAGCATTTAGACACGCTGCTGTCAGACCGTCATCACTACTATGACATCAACGACCTGACAGAGAAAGTGAACGATATGCTTTATGATGACGGTTTCAAGACCGTCACCCGGCGTTGCATAGAAAAGGACCTTGTGTACCTGACGGAAGCACCCTTCAATGCGCCTATCAAGCGTTTTAAGTGGAATGGCAAGAACTGTGTGGCATACAAGAGTGCTTCCTTCTCTATTTTCAAGCAGGAGATGAGCCGCGAGGAGCGCAACCTGCTTCGCGAGGTACTTAACACCATCGGTCAGTTCGACGGTCTTGACAACTTCGAGTGGCTCGATAAGTTCAAGTCAGGTCTGGGCAATACCCGTCGCCGCCAGATAATCAGTTTCAGCAACAATCCCTACCTGAAAAACTCCAACCTGCTGGGCACACTCTTCGACCTCATTTCTAACGAGGTGGTCATCCGTCTGTCCTACCACACCTTCGCAGACCCCACCGTCTGCAGCATCGCCTTCCACCCTTACCTCCTGAAGCAGTACAACGACCGTTGGTTCCTCCTCGGTGCAGCCGACGACGACGGGAAGATTCTCACCTTTGCCCTCGACCGCATTGACAAGGCGGAACCGCTGCCTGAAAAGAAATATGTTCCATGCCTCGAAGACCTCTCTGAGCGTTTCGAGGACATCGTGGGCGTGACCCTCTACGAAGACCGCCCGATAGAGCACATCGTGTTCTGGGCAAGTGATGCCTCTAAGGATTATATCATGACGAAGCCCATCCATGAATCGCAGACATCCATTAAGGGGGAAACAGAAAACAATCTGCACGAAAAACACCCCCAGTTTGAGGGCGGTGCTTTCTTCTCCATCGACTGCATACCTAACTATGAGTTAATCCGCGAACTCTGCTCCTTTGGAAAAGACTTGATTGTGCTTGAGCCATCAAGCATCCAAAACCAAGTTTTCAATCGTATTTCGATGATGGTAGAAGATTATTTGAAAGTACGAACATAGTGTTCGCCGTTTGTATCTAAATTTGCATCGTAAAAAATACAAAACTATTATGACAGATACAGAACTTCAAAAGATGGCTGAAGTAATTTCTCAGTATGACTACAATGCTCAGAGAAAGCAAGCCGCATTAGAAGAGATGGCTGAAGTATTTACTCAGCATGACAACAATGCTCAGAGGATGCAAGACGCATTAGAAAAGGCAATGTCTAGTAAAAACGTGGCAGTATTTACAGTAAATAGTCATCATGCATATTTGAATAGCGATATTATTATCAGTTGCAACGGTCACATATCTTTAGAAGACACAAGTACTGGAAATAAATATGACGTTATTGATGAACAAATAATTCACCTTACTGCTGGTCATCATATATTGAAAACAAAGGACCATGAAGAAGAAATCATAATTGAAGATGCAATCAAGTTAGGTGGTGGTCGCATTAAGAATGCTTTCGTTTTTGACGGTAATCCTTACATTTTTGTAACCACAAAAGACCGATTATACATTTCAAATATAGAAACGGGAGACGAGAAAGTAGAATATAATATAACTCCAGACTCTATTGTTTCTCTTGGAAAATATAATGGAAAGCCATGTGAATACTTCTTGTTTCAAACAAATAAGGATTATTCAATTTATAATGTCAATACAGGAAAAGTGGTTTTCACTTTCCTTAACCATATTTACACCAATAATCATCTTGTAATCTATAAATCAGAACAGACTGTTATAGTTTATGATTACCGTTTAGAAAAAGTGATCATTGAGTTTGAAGGCCAATATTCTTTTGACTCAAAATTATTTTTTGTAAAAGATGGTACATTATATGCTCTCAACCTCAGCTCTTCATTCATCAACACTATAGATTTCGTAGGAAAAGTTGAGAATAATTATGTCCTTTATAACAACAATCTTGTAAAGTTAGTGTCAGACTACTTGGAGCAAAAGACATACAAATTCTTCTCATTGGGAAATGGTGAAAAGTATATGGAGGAAACCTCATTCACCTTTCCTTACTATATTGAATCATGGAGCGGTCATTCATTTGGCATACTTGAATCTCTAAAAAGTGAACTTGACCAATTTAGAGTCAAGCATAAAACAACAAAAGATTATCCCAATATTAAGTGTACTATCTTTGAAATCAAAATAATCAGTCTAAACTACTATTGGGAGAAGGAAAAACGTTATGTGAAATTAAGTGGAGAAATTGTAACACATCCATCTATAAGGGTGAACATTCCATTTTCTCTTGTTGGTGAAGTAGGAAATACTGCAAATTTCTGTAATTGTGTAGTTGAACACAACAACAACGCATTAATTGAGCAAAAAAAAGAGTCTGAATTACAAATTACTCCTTACTCGATTCCCAAAGAAGAAACAATACTTGGTAAGTCCGAATCAGGTAGGTTGGTAATATCGCAATTGAAAGGCAATTTGTTTTATTGGGACACGGAGAAAGATGCCAAGCAGATGATATTGAAAAGAGTCTTTGATAGTTCACATTATACAAATGCATTTTTTACAAGTGACGGAAAAAATGTTATTTTTGTATGTGCGGATAAGACAATGCATATAATGGGATTTGAAGATTTGTCTACAGATTCCTTTGATATTGAAGGAATGATAGTTCCACGTCTTGCAGGCTTTAATGGGTATAAGCCAGAGATTGAGATATTAGATTGCAGGAAACCTGTTTGGCGTGACCCAATTAGTCTTGTGAAAATTCAATCACAAGAGTTTTCCGACCATATCTTTATGAGTCCTGACGGAATCTATTCTGCAGATAATGATTTCAAAATGATTGTCAAAGACAGATTATGCGATAAAGACATAACTCTTAGCGAATATAACAGATTATGTAAAGAGTATGATTTTCTGTGGAATGACTCTGAAGGTGAAAAAGAGAGGAAGATTGCTCATAGAAAAGAATTATTAACCAAGTATGGTAAAGACATTTTATTCAAGTATATCGTTGAACGTTATTCATATTTGATAAACACAAGTGACAGAATTCCTGAAAACGAGAAAAGTGAAAGAATAGAATGGGCTGTAAATTCTGAAGTTGAGGAATACATAAATAAAAAGGAGACGTTCACATCTTTATTCTTGGACAAGTTAGGCTATGTAATGTACAGAAATAATTCAACTAATGAAGAGAAGAAGATTCTTATTGGCAGAAGCGTATATTTCTTGAACTATGTTTCCTTTTCTTATGATTCTCGCTATCTTGCGTTCGCCGCAAAAATGAAACGCGATGATTTTAGATTTTCAGAAGATGGCGTGTTTGTTTTGTATGATTTAAAAGAGGACAAAGAGATTATTCGCCAAGATCATGGGCAGGATTTATATGCGGTTTGGATGACCATGTTTAGTAAAGATGGCAATGTGGCATATTATGATAGTCGGGCAAATGCCTATATTGCCACAAAGGATTCTGGCTACAAAAAAATAGAAGAAATAGAAGGGAAAAGCCTTCTTTGTTTCAGTCCATCAGGTAAATATATTGCTTTTTCTGATCAAAACTATATCGATTATACGCATCATCCAAATGCAAATTGGGGACATCAACCATCTGGGAATATATTTATTCATTCTATGAATGATGTTAAAACTTGTTTGGAACATTTCAATGATTTCGGAGATGGCATAGTTGGTGTTGTGTCTCGTGCTGGGAGTGTTGCCTCTGCTGCGTTCTCTTGCGATGAACGTAGATTGATGGCAGTTGGGGATGATGGAGTCGTAGTGATTCGAAATCTTCATATAGAAGATGATGAATATATATGTGACTATCCGCCGACCGCAGGAAGTGATGAAAGACATGATTATCGAAAAGAAGAAAGAAACGGAATAGTCTTTATTTCTTATTATGGAACTGATGGTGGTATAGATACTGACGTATTTGATTATTGGTGTGAACCAGATGAGACGTTAGATAGTGAACAAGGCTTAATTTATTCGGCAGATGGGAGAAGGCTTATTAGAAGTTTAAGTATTACCAACGAGGAATATACAATAAAAGAAGGTGTTAAGCGTATAGAGAATGGAGTCTTCCATGGAATATATGGACCAGGTTCTGGTGCTGACAATAGTTTATGCCGTCTACATATACCAGACTCTATTGAATATATTGGAGATGATGCATTTGACGACAATGGTATAGGAGTTACTATATTTGTCAATCCCAATAAAATTAATGTGTTTCGTGTCAAATTTCCTTCATATCAGCATCTATTTGCACCAGAGTTATTACCATAATGAAATAGACGAGCATTATTTTGAAGAAACGAACATAGATTTCGCAACTATTTCGTACCTTTGCACCAGAAAAAAGAATAAAAGCGGCCTTTGATAAGTCTGGAAACTGAAATGATATTTTGAATATCGTCCGGCGTGGTTTTAGCCCTGCTCCTTCGGGAGTAGATTCGCGGGATGTCTCCCCTGCTCTTCGGAGTTTGTAGGAGATAACAATGTCAGGCAGTTAACGTGATACTGATGTACTTACGTACTGTTTCTATTATTTATTATGGTTTTTATTTTTATTTATTACATAAAGAAAAGAAGTTTCAGTAGACTGACTCTCAAAGACCGCTATATATAAAGATGAATCAAAAGAATGGATAGAAAAGAAATTGCAAAGACGGCCTCGCAGATGAAATCCAAAGAAGATCTGCTCTCACTTCTCAACCGCATTAAACAGGCTGAGTTAGAAGAGATTGGACTACAAGACCAGTTCCATCCATTCACTATGAAGCACATCAATTACTACTGCAACCCCAACAATGCTTTCCATCGATACACTCAGTTCAAAGTAAAGAAGAAGTCCGGTGGATTCCGCCTGATAACATCTCCGCGTAACAGGAGTTTTATGATGATGCTTTCTGCACTCAATGAGTTGCTGAAATCATTGTATACACCATCAGATTACGCAATGGGATTTGCCGAAGGGCGCTCTGTTGTGAGTAATGCAAATATCCACAAGGGACAGAACTACGTGTTTAACATTGACCTTAAAGACTTTTTCCCCAGCATTGAACAGCCGAGAGTATGGAAAAGGCTGCAACTTCCACCTTTCAACTTTCCTGAGAAGATTGCCAGCCTGATAGCCGGCATGTGTTCCATGAAAGAAACACGTGCTTATGAAGATGGACGTCAAGAGACTTTCTTTGTTCTTCCACAAGGTGCGCCAACCTCGCCAATCATCACCAATATGATTTGTGACACGCTTGACCGTCGCTTAGCTGGTTTAGCAAAACGTTTCGGTTTGCACTACTCACGTTATGCTGATGACATAACTTTCAGTTCTATGCATCATGTTTATCAGAAGAATGGGGAGTTCAGGAAAGAGTTGAGGAGGATCATTACTGACCAGCACTTTACTATCAATGATGATAAAACCCGCTTGCAGAAGAAGGGCGACAGGCAGGAAGTTACGGGTATTATTGTTAGTGAAAAGCTGAATGTGACGCAGAAGTATGTCCGCGACGTTCGCATTATTCTTTATATTTGGGACAGATATGGGTATCCAAGTGCCTTGGCTAAGTTCATACCGAAATACAAGGAGGAGAAAGGTCATGTGAAGAAAGGAAATCCTAACCTTGAGAACGTAATTGATGGAAAACTGATGTACCTGAAAATGGTCAAGGGTGAAGAGGATTCTATCTACCAACGATTGCACAATAAGTTCGTAACGCTGGTAGCGAAGATGAAGGAAAAGAGCATAACAACGGAACAAAACGTGACCTACATTGAAACATGGGCAATACTGGAGTTTGAAAAGAAGCATTCAACGGAAGTTGTTATAACTACGTCTGATAATTCACATCGCTATGCTCATTTCATATTTGGCGGCAAGAACGCAAAGGCTTCTGTGAATAAGAACATTACACCTGATGAAGAGAAAGACAAAAAGCATTTGGCCATTTCTCTTTGTATTGATGAAAAGGGTGATACCTTCTGGCTTGTTCATACAATAGACAAAATCATCGTTCCGAAGAAAAAGGAAGTGGACATTGATGAACTGAATAGAAATTTGGATTTACTACTAAGCATGTGAAGTATGGAAGAGAAACTAAAAGCTACGATAGATAAGATAGTACAACTGTCAAAACAGAACGAAGAGTTCAATATCAATTTGCGAAAGGCGTTAATGGTAATGCCTTCCGCAAAGTCTGTTTTATTAGATGATGAACGTATCGGGCAAATTTATGAGTACTGTATTGAGAAGGTTATCCGAAAGCAGGCCGAAGAATTCTATAAAGATTTCCCACTAAAGACCATTGTGCCCAATTTGATAGAAGATTTTGTGAGAATGGAGTTTTTCCGACGGAAAGATTGTTTTGGCGACTTTTGTTTGTCTTTATACCAACAAATTGAAGGAATGACTAACAAAATATGCGAAAGTAAAGAATTGGCTGACATCACAGAAAAAATGTGGGCTTCTCCTGCATATGTCAAAACGCAACAAGACTCTCCCATTAGTATCAGTAATCGTTCTGAGTCAAACTATAATATCGCAATGCTCCTCTTTTCTGGCCAAAACAAAAATACAGGCCAACCATATTCTGTCGAGAAATCAAGAGTTACACTTCAAGCACAGTATGCAGTTGATAAGATGCGCATTGTGGTTTACTTTTTAGGTTATAAAGCAATGATGAAAGCAAGTGACTTTGACAGTTATGTAGAATTAACTGGACTGTTGAATAACATATATCAATGCAGAAATATGAATCATCGTGGCAATACTCTTAACCAGTGGGAAAAGGAAACCCAGGAACGAATTCTTCCATTGAAATCATTCTATTTTTTTAAGTTCATGGGAGTACTGGCACAATATGTTGACTACATTAAGAAAGGCATTCCTTCCATTCCAAGCATTGGAGAATATGCAAGAACACTGGGAAAGAAGAAAGTAACAGGCATAAATGTCATAGGAAAGATAGATATTAAAGACGATGGTAAGAATCGCTTTAAGAAAAAGAAATGAGTAATATGACCGAGATACAAATGGATTTCACGGAAATGTTTCCCTCCACGAAATGGGAAGGCATAGAGAAAGTGATTGAATGGCTAGGAAAACAAGGGGTCTTCAAGGCACCGACCAGTACAAAATTACACCTAAACTATGAGGGCAGACTGTTGAAGCACTCAATGAATGTATCGGAGTATTGCTATATTAATACTAACAAGCAAACAGCAATATAGAATCACAGAGATAGATACTTGATTCATTCAAATACCTCAGTAGCTAAATATTAACATCATTTGCATTTAAAATGGATAAAGATTACATCATATTTCAAGAGGACGGACTGTTTGGTGCAAAAGACCAAATGGGAAACATTGTCATTAAGCCACAATACAAAGAAATGAATCCTTTCAGTTGTGGGCTCTCGCTTGTGCAGGATGACAAACTCAGATATACATACATCAATCCACAGAACAAGATACTGTTCCCCTTTGGGCACTATGCCTGGTGCGACCCCATTTTTGTTAGTGGAGTAGCACGAGTTATGCGATATGAGGCAGAAACTAATAAAGAACAGTGGGGAATTATAAATAGGTACGGACAAATAATAGTATCTCTGTCTTTTGATTCCATTCAGCCAATTTGTTCATTGAATAATGTCAAGGCCTCTCAAAAAGGAGAAGATATAATTATCAATTTGCTGGCGCTTGGAGTAAGGTCCAAAGATGATAGCTTTGAAATTTTTGAAGCATTAAGACGTCCTGCATTCTATGACCCTAAAAGAATTAGGCATAGCCTTGATGTTGGACCTCAGAGAACTGTTACTACAAAAAAGTCACATCCATTCTACACTCATTTGGATGATTGTGAGTCAGAAGATTGGAGTGACTCTTATGGCGATGAAAGAGCATATAATGATGGTTGGAACAAAGATGATGTCGAAAACGGGCTGGCTGATGCTTTTGAGGGTGACTATGATGAGTATAAATCCAGATAAAATAACGATGCTTAAAACATATGAAACGTCCATAGAAGTGATAGACGAATGGTTCCGATTGCTATCCAAAAGAGAA
>Ga0247610_10003184_pt1 | contig 18255 bp, 18 predicted proteins | sample 174DNAGHGhighgp2_FD_193483 | JGI IMG/M metagenome (GOLD analysis project Ga0247610, IMG submission 193483) | Sheep rumen microbial communities from Palmerston North, Manawatu-Wanganui, New Zealand - 1742 DNA GHGhigh gp2 | ecosystem: Host-associated > Mammals > Digestive system > Stomach > Rumen... | reverse complement strand
TAATTCAACCATATAAGTTTTACCTTCTTTAAGTAATGATAGTCTATCACCCATTGCTTCCATGAATAGTTCACCAAAAGATTTATATGGACATAATAAACCTCCTTGTAATTCTGCTTTAAAAGCATCTATACAACCGTTTGAAGATATAAGGTAGTTATCTCCAAGTTTTACGACTTTCATTAATGAACCATCTCTTTTTTCAGATATTACAGCTGATTTCCAATCAATATCTGGACAATATGATTCACCATAATTACCAAACTTAAAAAATGGAATTACAACTGGTTCAAGAGTATCTTCATCAATTATAATGCCACGACATTCTCTAACTAACTCTATGCTAAAGTCAACCGCAAATAAAGCATTGTATTTAATCATAACAAGTTTTCTTCCAAAAACTTCGTCACGATATATTTTTAGGAAATAAGGTGCTTGAGTAAGCAATTCTTCCCAATTTTTATGTGATTTCATGAATTCTATTACTTTTAACATCTTTTTAATCCTTTAACGACTTATATATTAGTTGAATTGGAAATATTGTCATCAAATATATTCCTGCCAATCCTAAAATACTTAATATAATGAAGTATGGTAGGACAATGATCATTGTAAGTATTAAATCAAACATCTTTTTATTCCTTTATAAACCTAACCAAGTGAATATTTTATGAACAACATATAATCCCAATACAATATCAAAGAAAATAATACCATTGTATATTAACCAACATATTGTACCTAAGATTATTGCTATTATTTTAGATAACCAATCTAAGAAATCTGTAGCATACCAAGATATATCGTTTAAAAACTTTTTCATATCATTTCCCTTTCTGATGCTAATATAGCATATATTTAGTAAATGTCAAGCAAAAAAATAAACCCTTGAAACTCAAGGGTTTGTAAGAAATATATGTTAAATTATATGGATTCAAGAGCAGTTGTTACTACATTAGATACCGTTAGGTTTTCATTCTTTTGAACTGGCGGTAAAACATAGTCAACAATATACTTATTTGGAGAAGCCATTAAAATGTTGTATATTTCACTGTTTCTGAATCCGTATGTGTCAGTATCAATCACAGCTTTAATAAGTGCTCTTGCTTTATCTTCTCCAAATATTGTTGTTAAGTTTTTAGAAGCAGCTATTTTGAAAGCTTTAACTTCATACTTAATAATTTCCATCATAGCATTATATGTAAATGTACGAATATTTGCTTGACCAAAGTGTTCTACAGCTTCTGATGTCAATAATGCAAGAACACCGTCATTTACATTTTCGTGACTAATCAAATATCTAAAGACATTTGTTAATTGATTTAATTCACCGATTAATGTTAAGTTGTTTCTAAATGTTTCAGTATCAACGAATCTTATCCAATTTCCAACATTACAAGATTTTATAATGAATTTTAACCCATGTGAACTTGTAACTTTAATGTTTTCTGCATCAAATCTTTCAAATAATTTGTTTATTGACTCATATCTTTCGGTATCAGACAATGAACCTAAGTTACTGAGAAACTTAACAAAAACATTTTCAGGTAAAGTATTGATTAAAAATGGTTTTTGAATCAATCTTTCAAATAAACGATTTGTTTTTTCGCTCATTTCCTTAAATGTAAGTGATGTGTTTCCATTGACAAAATTATCGACAAATGTTTGTTTGACAAGCATTGGAGCATCATCATTGTCTAATGAGTTGTTTATTTCAAGAATTAAGCTATGAAGCTTTTTCAAGAACATAACGTTTTTCTTATGAGTGTTTGTGTTCAAGAATGTTCTTGGACCACGCCATTCCAATGTTCCTTGTGGATGAACTCTCATAGAACGATATTTTTCATTTGATACAATGGTTTGAGCAAAACGTGTCATATAACCACCGTCTAAATATCTTTTAGCTTCATCTAAGAATTGAGAGGAAGCATATGGTTGTTTATAAAAGCAAGTACGACCCATTTTGAGGAAGTTTTTGTATGTATCATTTGCTACGGAAGAAGCCATAAACCAACAAATGTCTCCACGAGTAATACCTTTAAAAGATATATGTGTATGAAAACCACAAGTTCTGTTGATGACAACATGTAGGTCAGGCAATTGATCAAGACAATTCAATACCATTTTTATATTCTTTGGTGTATATTGAATAACAGGCGAAGAATATTCAAATGTTAAATAACCTGAAGCAGCACGCAATGAACCATCAGAGTGCATAACACCTTTACCACCAAGCAAATTATCAAGTTTATTAGCTAACTCGTCTCTGTTGGTATTATAACGGTCATATGTACCTTCAAGTTCAAAACCGATTGTGAAATCTCTAAGTAAATGTTTTCTTGACATTATTTTTTCTCCCATATATTTCTTATGAGGTCATTATACATAAAAATAATCCAATGTCAAGAGTTTTTTTAAAATTATTTTAGACCAATTTTATTAAGCTGTTTGTCAACTTTTTCAGAACCATAGACTTTTCTAAGGATATTTAAAGAAGATTCAGAAGCTAATTGGCAATTAGGATTTTTCTTAATGACTGAAATATAAGACCTTAAATTAGATAGAGGTCTTAGAGAATGACCGATTTTAATGAATTCTTCTAAAATCTCTGGTTTAAACTTAACATTGCAAAAATCCTTATATGGATTGGCGGCATCAAAAATGTTTTTAATTAATGTTGGAAGACCATAGTCAACATAGTTGATGAAATCTTTATTATTTAATACTAGAGCGTAAAGCATCATAGAACTTTGGAACGGTTTATATCTGAGTTCTATATATAAGTCATTGATGGTTTTTTGCATATACGTTGAATATAAAGCATTGATTGTAGCAATTAATTCATCGTATTTAAACCCTTTGTAATTCTTGATTTTTGTTAAAATCAATGGATTTTCAACGGCTTGTCTAGCTATTTTGTCAATGATTGTTGAAGAGCTCTCCATATCTTTTGCTTTTCTATCAATACCTGAAAAATCGATAGCTTTATCAAATGTTGAACGATTAATATATTTTCCAAGATATTTTTTGTCCATACATTTAGAGAATATTTGTGATACGTTTAATACCTTAATAAAGAACTTTTCAATATTTTTAATATTTCCTTCATTCATAAAGTTTCTTGGACCTCTCCATTCCAAAGTTCCTTGTGGATGAAGACGAAGAAGTCTATATTTGTCACTTGTCAATAGTGTTGATAGCTTTTTAAAGTTTGGTAAACCATCGACATCAATGCATTTTTTTATTTCTGTCAAATAATCAGTATTTGCCCAGTTACTTATAAAGTCGAATGAATAATCTTCTCCAGCAAAATGTTGCAAATCATAAACCCATTTATCGTTAATAGCTATTTGACAAATAATCCAAGCCATATCTTTTTCATTCATTGTTGGAAATGAAAAGTGAACGTGAAAACCACAACTTTCATCGGTAGTTATATCATATTTGTTTAAACAGTCTTCTAAAAACTTTACACAGCGTTGTACGTTTCTTGGAGTTAAAGACATAGGTGGTGTAGGAAATTCAAAACCACCAGTGGCTAAAGAGCCGTCATGCACAACTTTGACACCATTTCCGAAATAGTCTGAAAACCTATATTCCAAATCTTTATATAATTGATCTATATCATATTCATCATCTTCATAATCATCATAATCATCGCCACTATCTGCTGATACATTATATCTTTCTAATGTATTTTGATCAACGTAGGCTTCTAATTCAAATCCAAAAGTAAACTCTGATGATAAAATTGATTCTAAAAGTGTTGACATAGTATTCTCCAAAATATATACAAATATTTATTTGTGGTAAATACTTATATTAAGATATAAGGAAAATATAATGCGTATCAATCTTCTTGAATCAGGTATTCAAAATATTCGTGAGTTGTCTAAACAATATAATAAATCTATAATTTATTTTCACATAGATTTAGATGGTGTTACTAGTGCTATTTCTGCTAGAGAATATTTGGCTCAATACGGTATTGAAACTGTTAATGTTCAAAAGATTCAATATGGTTCAATGGAATATGCTATTAGAAAGCCAGAATCATCTGATATTTTACCAGTATTGGTTGATTTTTCACACGGAAAATCATTTATGAAAATACATACTGACCACCATGATTCTCAGATAAAATATGCTAATACTTCACAACAGTTTAGACATTCAAAATCTAATGCAGAAACAATATCAACAATCATTTCAACAACTGGTATTTTTCCAACAGAAGATGTAAGAATTATTTCAATGATTGATTCGGCTGGTTTTAAAGATGAAGATGTAAACCCTTGGGATATGATTAGGGCAACAGTTAAAGTAAACAAGTCGGAAAATTCTTGGAGAAACCATTTAAATATGGGTATGGCTTGTGGAAAGTTATTGTTATCATATAAGAATAAACCAGATTTTCTTGAAACCGTTGTTATGAAATCAAGACCATCATTACAATCAATGTATTTGACAATACTTGGTATTATTAAAGAACATATTAAAAATGGCGATAGAGGATGGGTTTCACCTGAACAAATTGAACAAAACTCGCAAAATTATTATAATGATCAATCTGGAAGAAAAATAGAAAACGGAACTATTGAAAATATTAAAGATATGACTGATGGTCAAACATTATTAATAGGTAATAGTATTGTTCAGTTTGGCGGTGGTAATATGAGAAAAACTGGCTCGTTTGACCGTTATACGGCATTTAGACTATATCCAGAAGCAAAATATTTCATCATGATTTGGGATTCTATTGGTATGATGCAAGTATCTGTAAATCCTTGGGGAGAAAAACAAGATATTCATTTAGGTCATATTGTATTGGATGATATTTTCAATAAGAAATATGCTAGATTTTTAAAAGCTCCAAAATACAACATCTCATTATTGGCTATTAAACGTCTGTTTGAAAAAGATGTTAAAGAAGATAATGAAAAAGATGCTGTCGGATTTAATTTTGAAGAGTTTTCGTCATTATTTGATGACTTTATTAGTAATGTTAGAATGACCGATAAACAGAAGTATGTTGTTAAAAAATGGATGAACTGGAAACCATCTGATTTTATTTTTACAGACGATGAGAAACATAATGATGAAGTAGAAAGAGCATTAAAAGTATTGAAACAATTCTACATACCATTGCCAAAAATAGTTGACAAATTATCTGGTGGTCATCCTGCAATTACTAATTTAACTGGTTTTGAGTTTTTGGATGTTCAACAGAGGTTGAATAAAATGGGTGATAAGAATCCTTATGAAAAAGAGGATAAGAAAGGAACAGACAAAAAAGCTAAGAAGTCGTCTGCTCCAACAAATAAATATGGCACAACTTCACAAAAGATAATGAAATCAATTGCTCAAGATGTTGTTAAAGAATTAAATAAAAAAGGCTCTGAATAAGAGCCTTAATTTTTACTTACAATATTTTGTCAAGGATTTTAAGAAATCAACTTTGGATTCAACAAGTTTTTTATTGGTATGAATTATATTGAATAAAGCTGATGAAATAACAGAGCTTAATTTGTCTGTTTTTTGATTAATGCTTGAATAAATGCTTGAAGCAACTTTTATTATATTGTTTTTATCAACGCTTTCTGTTAAAGGAAGCTTACAATTTAAACCTTGACCAACGATTACTGAAGCATAGGTAGAAGCATCTTTCACATAATGTTTCAATTCATTGATTAGGTTTTCCATATCTTTACTTTGTTCTTCCATTATAACTCTTGATTTGATGTAATCTTTTTTAGCTTCTTCAATAGCCAAATATTTGATTGCAGGATGAGTTACTCCCATACTTTTTTCTATTGTTTTTACATATTCATCATAATTGACAGTTTCTTCAATGCTTTCAAATAAAGCATTTGAGTAGTTTGTGTTAGCTTCATTTAGTCTTCCAACACATTCCTTGAAGATTTTCTTAAATCTTGGTATGTAACCTCTCATTGAGAAGTTGTCTTTATATTCAACAATAAAGTCAGCAATTTGATTGTATTTAACTGTTTCAGCAACAATGTTTTTACAGATTTGGGAATCTTTCTCACCACCTTTATTAAAATAGTTAGCTAATGCTTTAATACCAGCTTCTAGTTTAGTATTAAAAGCAACTTTTTCACCCATATAATTTTCGATTACAAATGCTTGCTTTTCAAATACTGGTCTATTATTACCGCAAATATAATAATCAAGCAATTGTTTCTTGGATACATTATATGTTTCACAGATTTTATTTTGTTTAATGACTTTTAATAGATTTAAGTTATCTAAAACGCCTTCAGAAACCTGTAAAAGCTTATTATAAGCATTAGAAAGGTTTTCGTGATTATTTTTAATCTTAGCCTTATAAACCTTAACATTCTCTAAAACCATAATATTGTTGGTTTTTGCACCAAACTCAACATTATTTTCGTATTTTTGTTTAACATATGTAGCAACATTATTAATATCATTGATTGATTCAGATAATTTTGAAACAAGGCTTTCTGGAGCAGATTTTAATACTTCATTAACTTCAGCCCTACTAGTTGCAGTCATAAGTTTATTAAACAATTCAGACAACTGTTGAGAAGATGTTTTCAAAGGTTGTAATCCAGCAACCTCGTTAAACATTTCATTTAATACTAATGAAGTATTTTGTGATTTCATTTCAGGTGAAAGATAAAAATCAGAAGCTTTATTAGCACTTTTTGCTGTTGAAATGATATTTGAAAAAGCTTCTGCTAACATGCTTTCTGGCTTATAAGATTCAGTCATTTGTTCTTCCTCTTCTTCTGCTTTTTGTTGTGTTTCCATACTTGTTTTAATTAAGTTGTAAATCTTTCTTTGATCAAGATTATCATAAACTCTGATTTGAACAGTAATACCGTTAAGGACAGATATTTCACGAATACGTTGAATTATCTGTTTAAATGTATCATCCAATGTTTCACGATTTTTCCAAAAACATAAGTTTGGATTGTCATCGGTCATCATTTCAATCATAATGTTTTTGTTGTAAATATAAACCCAAGCAACTTCATCGCTGTCAAGGGTTGTATTACCTTCATCATCATACAATTTGATTTGTAGCTCATTGTCGGAACTACGTAAAATTGATATAATATCTTGTTTTAAAGATGTATATTTCATTTATTAAAGCCTTAATATATTCTTATAAGAATATTTATTGATGTAGGATAAAAAAGTGATTTCTCTGCAATAAATAGCTGTATAATAATGAGGTAAAATATGAAATTTCAATTACCGCAAGGAACTGGTTCAATAAAACATGCACGACCATATAAGACATTAACACCAAATCAAAAACTGGTGTATGATTTGTGTTATGATGATATAAATGGACCTTTATTTTTTGCTGAAAATTGTTGTTACGTTAATAGAAATGGTTTGGAGAAATATCAACCGTTTGATTATCAACGTGAAATGATTTTTAATATGCATAATTACAAGCGTTTAATAAGTCTTTGGTCACGACAGAATGGTAAGACAATTACTTCAGCAATATATTTGTTATGGTATGCTATGAAATATGACCATAAAGATATCCTCATTTGTGCTCAGTCAAAAGATGCTTCTATGGAAAACCTTTCAAAGATAAAAATGGCTTATGAATATTGTCCAGATTTTTTGAAGAAAGGGTTAGTATCAGATAATAAATCAACGCTTGAGTTTGATAATGGTTCAAGAATAGCTGTTAGAGCAGCTAATATTAAAGCTCCTCGTGGTCTTTCTCCTGCAATAGTTTATGTCGATGAGTTTGCATTCATTGGTTCACAAGATTCTGCTGATAAAGCATTACAATTACAACAAGAGTTTTATGCAGCTTTGACACCATCATTATCAGCAACTGGTGGTAAATTATTCATTACATCAACCCCTATGTCGGAAACAGACTTATTTTATCGTATTTGGAATGGGTCTCAGAAAAAAGTTAATGATAAAGGGTTAGATTTGGAACCAAAATATATACTAAAATGCGATGGTGAAACATATCAAGACTTCCATTTATTTAATACACAAAAAGAAGCAGAGAGTTATGTTTCAGCACAAGATGGTGAAGTATTGTTTGAAATAATAACAAAACCTTCTGTTGGTAATAATGGTTTCCAAGGTCAATTGGTTAAATGGGATAAGAATCCATTTAAAACAAAGGAATGGGCTGATGAAGAAATTAAGAACGTTGGTATGGAGTTTTTTGCCCGTGAGTATAATTGTTTAACTGGTGATACCATGGTTAAAATAATGGATGAAAACAATGAAATACGCAATGTTTCATTGAAAATGTTAGCTGAATTTTATTAGTATTTTACCCCATTTTTCATAATCCTATCATAAATATATACAAGACGACTAGTATGAATATTAGGAGTCAATAGGTAATTAACGTTAATTAAAATAGGAGAAAAAATATGTCAGAATTAGCTAAGACACATATTGAGATTATTGATGAATCATCATATGGTGCTGGAGCTTCTGCAATTATACCTTTGTATGTTTTCGCAACAGAACAAGACAAAGTTATTGATGAAGAAACTGGCGAAATAGCACCAGGAACTGTCAAAAAAGTTGCTAATGAAGTTCTTATCCTTACATCAAGAAAAGATGTTTCTGATACTTATGGTATCCCTCAGTTTGTTACTGTTGATGGAACAGTTCAACAAGGTAATGAATTGAATGAAGTTGGTTTGTATGGATTATATGATGCTTTAGGCAATTCCTCAATAGCATATGCTATAAGAGCAGATATTGACTTGAAACAATTGAAACCTACAACAGCTGAACCTAAAGGCAATGTACCAAATCTTACATTATGGCTTGATAGAACAAGTACAAAATACGGATTGTTCAGAGCAAATGGTAATGCTAGAAGTGCACAAGCTTGGGAAGAAGTTACAGATATATTGCTTCCAACTGAAGACGATTTGAATCCAGAAGGTAAACCAATGGCTACTTATGGTTCTAATGGCGATTTAGCAGCTGTATGTGATAACAAGGAAATAAGAGTATATGAAAATATTCTTCAACAATGGTATTTGGTTGGTTCAGAAGAATGGAAAGAACAATATCCTTCTGAATTAGTTGGTGCAGCTGGTGGTGAATATCTTGATGGTGCTAAACTTGTTGTTAATGGAGTTGAAGTAACATTATCTGGAACAACTTTGGTTGAAGCTGCTGAAGCTATTAATGAGGCTATGATTGCAGCAGAAAAACCTGAAATATCAGCTGAAGCTAAAGCAGTTGCTGATGGTGAAGTAACAGCTTACTCATTAGTTATTAGTAGTGAAAAAGGTATCATTACTGTTGAAAATGGTGATGAAAATGATACACTTTCTTCTTTAGGCTTTGAAGCTGAAGATGGTGTTGCTAAAGGTAAGACAGTATCTTTCTACTTTAGTACTCACACAAAAGTACCTTCTGGTAAAGTTGCTGGTTCAATATGGTTGAAAACAACAACACCTAATAATGGTGCTCAATACATTATGAAACAATATCGTGCAAGTAGAGATGCTTGGAATAAGTCAATATTACCAATCTATGGTTCATATATTGATGCAGAAGCAGATTTGGCTTCAAGTTTAGATGCTTCTACACGTATTTTACGATATGATTCAGCAGTTGCTAAGATGAAAGTTTATGAATATAGTTCTTATGGCTTGAAAATTACAGCTTCAGAAACAGCTACTATTGATGCTGGTGATGCTTTTTCAATGAAAACAGTTGTTGATGGGGAAATCAAGACATTCATCATTACAGCAACAAGTTCTGAAATAGCTGATTTAGTAACAGCCATTAATAATGCTAAGATTTCAACAATTGTTGCAGACTTAGATAGAAATGGTTGTTTGAGAATTGAATCAAAAACTGGTAACACTATTGATTTCGAGAATGTTACAGCAAATAAAGATGTTTTAGGTGCTTTAGGTATATCAGCTGGCGAAATAAACAAATGGCAAGAAGCTGAATATATTGCAGATATCTACGAACCTACTGCGGATGCTCCAGAAGGAACATTGTGGTTTGATGATGCATTTAATGTTGATATAATGGTTGATGATGGAGATGAATGGAAAGGTTATAAAAATATGTATCCTGACTGCGAAATCTTCTTGACATCAGAAGAACCTTTGAAACATAAAGATGGTTCAATGCTTGTAGATAACGATTTATGGGTTAATACAGCTTCTGTAAATTATCCTGAAATCAATAGATATTTCGGTGGTGAATGGGAATTAGTTGATAATACAGACCAAACAACAGCTTTAGGTATTGTATTTGCTGATGCTCGTGAAAATGCTGGTCCTTCATATGAAGGTTCAACACACAAAGCTTTCTCAGCAAATGTTGAAGATTTAATGGTTTCAGACTATGTTGACCCAGAAACAGTTAACCCACAATCATATCCAGCAGGAATATTGTTATTCAATACTTGCTATTCAACAAATAATGTTAAAGAGTTTAGTGACAAATATGCTAACGCTGTAAAAGATTTGGGTGCAACATTTACTGTAGGTGGTTCTAAAGCTTTTGCTACACCAGGTTCTGCATCTAACTCTAAGACAACACGTTGGAGTTCAGCTTCTGGTAATGCAACAGATGGTGCTGGATTGTTTGGTAGAAAAGCTCAAAGAGCAATGATTGTTAAAGCATTAGCTGAAGCTATTAACTCTAATGAAGATATTCGTTCTAATGAGTATGACTTCTTCTATGCTTGCTGTCCAGGTTATCCAGAATTGGATGATGAATTGTTGGCTTTGAATGCTGAAAAGAAAGAAATGTTCTATATTGTTTCTGACACACCAGCAAGATTGAAACCAAGTGCTTCTGAAATCATTGCATGGGCAACAAATAAAAATAATGCTGATGCACATGGTGAAGAAGGAAGAGTATTACAATCAGCTTATATGACAAGACAATACCCACCAATGGGATTGACATCAAATGTTGATGGTACTGATATTGCTGTTCCATCATCAATAGCTAAAATGAAAAACTTATTAGTATTACCAAGAGGTATGTTTGCAGCTGGTACACAATATGGTGCTATTACAAATCTTGCTAGTGTTGGTTATATTGATGATGAAGAAGAATATGCTCCAGTATCAATTCGTGAAGGTGTTGGTAACATTATTACAACAAATAAAATGAACCCAATTATGCCACAAAGAGGTACAGGTTTATTGATTTGGGGTGAAAATACTGAAAATCCAATCACATCTTCATTGAGTGATGAACATGCAATCTTAACATTGTTGAGATTGAAGAGAGAGTTGGAAGCTGCTTGCTTACCATTCTTCTTTAGACCTAATACAGAAGCATTAAGAAAAGACTTTGATGCAACATTGAGAAGTATTTTGAACGATTATGTTGGTCGTGAAGAATTATACGACTATGTATTAGTAACAGACCGTTCAGTAAATACTGCTGAAAGAATTGAACGTAAAGAATTATGGGCAGAAATGGCAATAGAGATTGTCAAAGGTGTTGAACAAATCTACATCCCAATCCGTATTGTTAAAACTGGTTCTTTAAGTAATTCTTAATATAAAGGTTATCTCGAAAAAGTGGTCAGAAATGACCACTTTTTTATTGACAAATATTGAAATAAATGGTACAATACAACAATGATAGGTTTATAGGAGAAAAATATGAGAATGCCTTTTGGTTTAACACTTGCTGGCTTAACTCTTAAAGGGAAAGATAGAAGGCGTGCTGAAGCACGATATAATCTTGTTGGTGAAGAGTTGGATAGAGTCTTATTATCCATTGATTATGATACAGAAGTGTTACGAAATACTGATGAATACAAGTTGAAAAAACTTGAAATAGATAAAAAATATCAGAAAATCAATGATTTAGACTATGAATTAAATGTCAACGATGTTCTTGAAAAAGATGATACAAAAAAGAAGTTAAAAAGACTTGACATTCTGAAAAAATATGGTAAGATGGACACACTTGAATATAACAAGAGATATAATGATATGCTAGGTAAACCTTGGGTAGCTATTAAGACAAACTATGACGAAGATGCTGATCCAGATAATCTCGAAATAGAAGTTGCTTATAATAATACCTTCATAACCAATATGAGAAAAAAGGGATTGCCTGGTGAAACTGATGAAGAAATTGCTGAACAATGGTTAAGACTGTTTTTAATAGCAAATCTTGAAGAAGATGATTTAGATATGGTTAGAGACAATGATTCAGAAGACGATAAACCATCAGTTTCAAAGAAAAAAATAGGTGATAATGCAACTTTTATAAGTTAGAGAGGGATTATGAAAACATATGTATTGATTGACTTGTACAACTTATTTTTTAGAGCTGTATATTCAGCCAATCCACATGATGATATGGAACTCCAAAAAGGCTTAATGCTTCATACGATGTTCTTTATGATGAAAAAAGTGTGTGATGAATTTAATCCGACACATTTGGTCATTTGTTCAGATGGTAATGGAACCTGGAGAAAAAAGGTTTATCCAGCATATAAGTTAAATCGTGTTGAAAAGCTTCAGGAAAGAAAGCCTTCAGAAGTCTTGAGAGATGAAGAATTGAAGAAGACTTTTGAAGAAGACTTTATACCATTCTTGAAAGAAAAGACTATGGTATCTTTTTTAGAAGCACCGTTAGCAGAAGCAGATGATTTAATCGCAAGGTTTATCAATAAGCATCCAAGTGATAATTGTATCATTGTTTCGACAGATAATGACTATGTACAACTGTTGAATGACAATGTTATTATATATAACACAATGGAAGATAGAATCATTACGAACAAAGGTATGTTTTCAGCTGTTAATAAACAACCGATTAAGTTTTCAGTTAAAAATGGTAAGGTAACTGTGTCTAAAACTGATTGTGTGTTTAAAAAGGGTGAAACGAATCTTGTTCCAATGGAAGATTGGATTGATTATGCGTTGTTTAACAAATGTATAAGGGGTGATACTTCAGATAATATAGCATCAGCATATCCACGAGTTCGTGAGCAATCAACGAAGAAAAACATTGGTATTATTGATGCATTTGCTGATAGAAAGACTAAAGGCTTTAATTGGCAATCATTTATGAACTCAACTTGGGACAACTTGTTAGGTGAAAAACAGCTTGTAAAAGAATGTTATGAGTTTAATAAGAAAATCATTGACTTAAATGAAATACCAGATGAATATAAAGCAAAGTTTGATGAAGCTATTGATAATGAACTTGGTAAAGAAAAGTCGGTCGGAAGTGTTGGCTTCAATCTTGGTAAATATTTGAGCAAATGGAAGCTTGAAAAATTGTTGTCAACAGTACAGTCTTTTAGTTGCTATTTTTCAAGACCTTATGAAAAGGATTAAAATGAACGGTTTGTACAAAATATGGACACCAAAAGGTTGGAAACCATTTGAAGGGGTTAGAAAGGTTGGTAATCAAGAAACCTTGAAGATAACCCTTGAAAATGGTGGAAGTATCTGTTGTACAAAAGACCATAAGATTTATGTCAACCTTTTTGAATGTGTTGAAGCACAAACACTTAATGAAGGTGATTCAATCTTTACTCAAGATGGTATGATGACCATTGATAAGATTGAGAGCAATGGTTTTCAAGATGTTTATGATGTATTGGAAGTTGGAACATTTAACTATTTTTATGCTAACAACATATTGGTTCACAACTGTGAGTTTATCGGTCAATCAAACTCATTAATTGATGCCAACGTTATTCGTCAGTTATTATTAGACCTTGAAAACGTTACATACAAGTTTGTTGTTGATGGAGATATAAGGTTCTATGAGGAATTGAAGCCTAATCTTAAATACCTTATTGGAGTTGATACTTCAATGGGAGTTGATGGCGACTTTTCTGCTATTCAAGTATTTTCATTCCCTGATATGGTTCAAGTTGCTGAATGGCAAAGTGATAGATTGAATCAAAATTTACAAGTTGAAAAGTTAAAAACATTGACTGAATGGATGTACGAAGATATTAAAGCTAAAGGTAATGCACATCCTGATATCCATTGGTCGCTTGAAAACAATGGTTCTGGAGAAGGCTTTATTTGTGCCTTGAGAGAAAAGGGTGATGTTCATTATATTAAAAGAGCAACTATTATAAATGAACGTGGTAATAAAAGGATAGGATTTACAACAACAAGAACAACGAAACCAGCTGCTTGCTCACAGTTGAAAATACTTGTTGAATCAAATCGATTAAAAATACGCTCAAGACAACTTGCTGTTCAATTATCTAACTTTTCGGCTAAATCAGCAACAAGTTATTCAGCTAATGGTGAGGGTCATGATGATTTAGTTATGGCAGCAGTAATAGTCTTAATGATGTATTTGCAAGAAAAGAGATCGCTTGATTTGAACCTTGAGATATATAATTACAATGATTTGAAAAAGCAATTGAATCCAAATAATCTGGATGATATGCCATTTATATTCAATAAATATTAACATACAAGAAAAGGGGTAAAATAAATGGAAAACAACACTTGCCAATTTATAAGAGATAGAATATATTCGATGTTAATAACCAACTCTGAATGCTTTAGAGATGATTTTGATGGTATGTTTGATTCGGATGATGATGTTGAAGTGGAAATAGACTCTATCATTGATGCTGTTAAAAATGATAGACCAATACATTATACAAGACCAGTGAGTTCAGAGTTTAATAATAAATTGGTTGGTTTAGCAACACAGTATATTGATCTTGGTGGTGAAAATTACCAACGAAATAATGCTCACTAAAAGTTAAAAAAGTCCTTGACAATTAAAAATATTGTGATATATTATCATCATAACAACAAGACGAAAGGATGATAATATGTTTAATACTGGTGATATTTTGGTTTGTGAGTTTGGTTATAACTGCCGTTTGGTAAACTTCTATGAAGTTGTTGGTGTAACAAAATCTGGTCAATCTGTTCGTATCAGAAAATTAAACGAAAAGTTTGTATCACATGATGGTTATGGACAAGCTGGAAAAGTTGTTCCTGAAATGGTTTCTGATGGTTCTTATAATAAGACAAAGAGAATCTTAAAAGGTTATCAGGACAAACCTTATGTAAAGATTGATGAACATATGTTTGCTTATAAATGGGATGGTCAACCTGTTACTTATGATTCCTATGATTAATAAAAGTTAACAAAAAGTTAAAAAGTGCTTGACAAAGCACTTTTTCTTTGTTATATTGTCATCAACAAGAAAGGAGATTATCAATGGTTTGGATTCATAAAAATAAAAACGAACAAATATCTGGTTATGGTTTTCCAGAGTATTGTGATGAGGTTGAAAAAGTATCTACCAAAGATTTGTTTTTCTTATTGTGCTGGATGATAGCTATTTTGATATTAATGGTTTTAATGGGTTATTTGAATGGAGTTCAAGGTTAATGAATATTAAGGAATATATAAAGTTACAATCAGAAGTTTGTCCGAACAGTGTTATAAAAACAGTGTTCAATGATTTATTGGATATCTTTTATCCAAAACCTTTACCTAAGGTTGAACCAAAACAGATACCATTCTACCCTTCTAAAACGTTGAAGAAAGAGGAAGACTCGTTTTCAAAACGTAAAGTCAGGGTTAATAAAATGCCTAATGGTAAACCTTCAATAGGTTTAATCGTTGAAGATGGTATAAAGCTTCCAAATAAGCAAATGTTAACATTTGCTTTATGCGACTATTATGGTAGAACTTTTTACTATGGATTGGAGAGATTGTTTTATAGAGACAATGACTCAAGAATTATCACAATGATAGATAAATCTAATTATGATGAGAATAGAGAAAATGTTGAAGTAATAAGAGATTGTGTACTTGATAAATCAGAAGTTTTAAGGATAGAATAATGGAAAAAGAAAGAACGACAGTAAAAGAGTTTTATGATAATCCTCAGCAATTCTTGGATGAATTAAACTCAATTAATACGAGAAAATTGGTTCATCAGAATGATAAGGATTTAATACGTAAATTAAAGCGTTGGGTTAAAGACTATTGGAAAGATGATGGGTCTATGAATCTTTATGAGTCTCAATATAAACGCTTACAAATGTTTTTGGAAGCTTTAAAATAATATTGACAATTCATTATGATTATGGTATCATTATATTGATAATAACTAAGGAGAAATATAATGAGAAAGCATCGTGACAGTTGTCGCACATATTCATATGTTGAAGGAAAAGGTTGGAATCATTACACAAAAGGTTATCGTAAAAGAAGCATTACAATGGATAGAATTAATGCTGCTTATAACTTTTTGTTTTCATTTTTAAGCAAAGTAACTGGTGTTAAATCTGATGAAGAAATTATTAAGGATTTGGATAAATCATTGGAGTCATTGAAAGGTAAAAAATAATGGCATGGGTCGCATTCTGGGTAGGATTGTTTGCTTATTGGACAATTACTGGCTGTGTTAACTTGCTGACGTATAATAAACGGATGGCAGTTAAAGATTTGGTAAGACAAGAACTTGGTCAAGAACTAAGAAACATCATAGATGAAGTTGCTCAAAATTGTTATAAAAATGATGAAGGCAGATATGTCATCAAACTTGACCTACGAATTAATGATGATGAGGAATAATAATGGGTCATTTTTATTGGGAAGTTATGGATTTAATTGAAGAAGAAAGAAAAAGACAGGAAAATGAAATCTGTTTAATTGCTTCTGAAAATTATATGTCAGAAGGTGTAATGGATGCTTGTGGTTCAGTTTTAATCAATAAGTATGCTGAAGGATATCCAGAACACAGGTACTACGGTGGTTGTTCAGTAGTAGATAAAATTGAAACTATTGCTATTGAAAGAGCCAAACAATTGTTTAATTGTAAATGGGCTAATGTTCAACCAAACTCTGGTAGTCAAGCAAATCAAGCAGTTTATTTAGCATTATGTAATCCAGGTGATACAATACTTGGTATGGATTTGAATGCTGGTGGTCATTTAACACATGGTTGTAAAGCATCTTCAAGTGGTAAGTTATATAATGCTGTTTCTTATGGTCTTGATGAAAATGGCTATATTAACTATGATGAGATTAAAGAGAAACTTTATTCAAAACATCCAAGACTTTTAATTGTTGGTGCAAGTGCTTATCCAAGAATCATTGACTTTGAACGAATTAGAAAGATTGTTGATGAGTATAATGATTTTATTGAAGATAATGACAATTTAGCTGGTTGGGAAAAAGAAAAGAAAGCATGTGGGTTAATACAAAAGTGTTATTATATGGTTGATATGGCACATATTGCAGGTCTTGTTGCAACAGGTTTGCATCCATCACCATTACCTTATGCTGATGTTGTTACATCAACAGTTCAAAAAACACTTCGTTCAGGTCGTGGTGGATTAATTCTTTCAAATGATGAAGAATTAGGTAAAAAGATTGATAAAGCAGTATTTCCAGGAATTCAAGGTGGTCCTTTAATGAATATGATTGCAGGTAAAGCTGTTGGTTTTGGAGAAGCATTAGAACCATCTTTTAAAGCATACCAAGAACAAGTATTGAAAAATATTAAAGCTATGGAAGAAGTCTTTAGACATCGTGGTGTTGATATGATTTCTGGTGGTACGGACAATCACATGATTTTACTTGATTTGAGGTCAAAAAATATATCTGGTAAAGAGTTGGAAGATGCTTTGTCAACCATTGGTATTGTCGTTAATAAAAATGCTGTTAAAGATGATCCAAAACCAAAAACAGAGACATCTGGTATAAGACTTGGAACACCATCTATCACAACAAGAGGTGCTCTTGAGAGGGATTGTATTTGGGTTGCATCACAGATTTGTGATATGATTGATTTGATGAAAGACGAATATGATTTAGATGGTAGGACTGTCGATGAAGTATTGTTTATAAAAAATCGCAAGGTAGTGACTTGGTGCAAAGACCATCCGATTTATAAGGATTAAGTAATGGATTTTCTTAAATCACCTTTTAATTATACTGGAACAAAATTCTTTGAATTAAAAGAATTATTCCAGTATTTTCCAAAAGGTTGTGATACAATAGTTGATTTATTTTGTGGTGGTGGAAGTGTTTTTATCAATGCTGGATACAAAAATGTTATAGCAAATGATATTATCAAACCATTGATTTATTTCTATATTGCTTTAAAAGATTATAATATAGAAGATATATTAGAATGTTTAGATAAAGTAACTATTTCAAAAGATAATCAAGAAGAATTTTTAAGGATGAGAGAAACCTTTAATCAAGAAGGTGCTATTGATCCTTTTAAATTCTTCTCAT
>Ga0247610_10003183_pt1 | contig 18257 bp, 14 predicted proteins | sample 174DNAGHGhighgp2_FD_193483 | JGI IMG/M metagenome (GOLD analysis project Ga0247610, IMG submission 193483) | Sheep rumen microbial communities from Palmerston North, Manawatu-Wanganui, New Zealand - 1742 DNA GHGhigh gp2 | ecosystem: Host-associated > Mammals > Digestive system > Stomach > Rumen... | reverse complement strand
AGTGGAAGTGCTAGAGGATTACCTCAAGGAGCAGGAAAAAGGAAAACTGGAAAAACAGCTTCACAAGGATTTCCTTGCCGACCAAAAGCTACAGCAAGAAAAACAATAGAACGATGAATACGAAACTGAAATCATTATTGCAGCAACTGCTGCAAAGCCCTCGGCGATTCCCTGTTGAGTTTGCTCTGGGAGTGGCGTTCTTTATCATAGCTGTATGGGACAGCGAGTCATCCACATGGAATGAGACATCGGCACGGATGGAGAGTGCCGTCAATGGCGATATTCTCTGGTTTTTCGTGCCGCTGATGGCGCTGACGTTCTGGCTCCATCGGGTTAATCGCTGGGCCTACTTCGCCTCGTTCTTCCTCTTCCTGCCCCTGATGGCACTCGACCTGAAGCCGTTCCTATGGACATACGGCTTTGCGTTCACCTACGTTCTGGCAGGCATCCTGTTGGTAGTGGGCAACAGGAGGTTGGATAACCGTTCCTTTGCGGCTCATGCCCTGCATGTAGTCACCCAGATGTTCTTCGGACTGATTATTAGCGGCATCCTCACTATGGCGGTGATGGCCATTGTTGCCTCGTTCTTCTACATCTTCAGCATCGACGAACCCAAGCATTTCTACGAGCATATTTACCAGTTCATCTGGTTCGTACTGGCTCCACAGGTGTGCTGTTCCTTGGTTCGTCAGAACGAGGACGAGGTTGCCGAACCCTTTAAGGTGCTACGGATTATTCTCAACTTCATCCTCTCGCTATCCGTCATCATCTATGCTGGCATTCTCTATACCTATTTTATAAACATAGTCTTCCAGTGGGACTTGCCCAAGGGCGGAGTAGCATGGATGGTAATGGGATTCATCACCGCAGCACTCGTAGGACACATGGCACAGTCGATTCTCAGTGAGCGATACTATGACTGGTTCTACAACCGTTTCACGCTGATAGCCATTCCTCCGCTCATCATGTACTGGATAGGCTCCATCTACCGCATCCGCCTCTACAGCTTCACCGAGAGCCGTTTCTACCTGATGGTGGCAGGTGTGCTGATGACGCTCTTCGTGCTGATGCTGTGGAAGAAGCGCACCCGTCGCTACCAGCTCATGGCACTCATCTTCGGTGCAGCCATCATCCTCTTTACCTACATCCCAGGCATATCGGCCAAGAGCATCGGACTGAGCTGTCAGAAGCAGCGACTCGCCCAGCTCATCAGCCAGATGAAACTGACAGATGCCAAGACGGGCAAACTGAACGACGAAATAGAAGACATGAGGCGCATCAAGCAGGACAGCCTGTTGTGCAAGCAGTACAAGGACGTCACCAGCGTCATCAACTATGTGCGCCACGAAATCGGAGACGACGAGTTCAAGAAGCAATATGGCGAATGGTCGCACTCGGAATACACTTTCAACTATAATAGCAGCAATGGAAACTATCCCAATGACAACTGGTATACCAGAAAAAAGCCTGTAGAGCTGGGCGAATACACCATCATGCTGCCTCAGGAAGCTTACCAATCTAATTTCAACGACCAGACGGTCACCATCACTCAGGGTGAAAAGAAAGTCGTCCTCAGCTATCCCATCCAAGAGGTGATCAGACAAGACACCATGCTCCTGCATCATCCTGAGCAACTGCTCACCTACCGCAACGATTCGCTGATGCTGGTCCTTGAAGGCGTCTGCATTGACGACACCGTCGTTTTAGACGTCAGGTACTACGGTCTGCAACTGTTTAAGAAAAAATAAAAGGTCGTGCGGTACGTTCTAAAGAGTCGGAAGGTACGTTCTAAAGAGTCGGAAGGTACGTTCTAAAAGGTTGTAAGGTGCCTTGTAAAGTTAAAACTGCGACGATGGACGTTAAAACGACGTCGATGGATGATAAAACTGCGACGGTGGACGATAAAACTGCGTCGATGTTTGGTAGTTTAAAGATTAATACTTAACTTTGCAGACAAAACCCTATAGACTATGTATGCAAAGTATATCAAACGAGAGGTAGCCGACTTGAACGGCACAGGCCGTACGCAGGCTTGTTACAAGATGGAACTGAAGCCAATGACGTTTCAGCAGTTTGTCAGTCTGTGTCATCGTGAAGGCGGGATGGACGAGAGCATGATTTTGGGGGTATTGTCGCTGGTTAGCGAGAAGTTGGCATTGTGTATGGCGGAAGGCTTCTCTGTCAAGCTTGACGGCATAGGCACTTTTAATGCCAAACTGGGTGTGAGGGACGACATGCTGCCTGATGCCTTCGAAGAGGGCGAGCCAAGCCATAATGCCAAGAGTATCATGGTGAATGGCGTATCGTATAGGGCTGACAAAAACCTGATTAGGAACACAGACCGCAAGTGTGTGCTAGTAAAAGGTGGTGTGAGCAGGCTTAAGAAATCGCCGTTCTCACCGGAAGAACGCATCGAGAAGGCACGCAACTTCCTTAAGACTCACATGTTTATGAGGGTTCCCGACTACGTGCAACTGACGGGACTCTCGCGTTCGACAGCAGCTGAGGAATTGTGTAAACTGGACAGAGACCCTTCTTCAGGTATTATGAGCAGGGGCAGCAGAAGTCAGAAGGTGTATGTTCTGCGTCCTGAAGTGACGAAATAATTAGCTAGCGATGGAGTTCAGGACGAAAGTTGAGACGGGACGGGCGGGATTCCAGATAGGAGCCTGCGAGGAGGTGCTGCTGGTGGGGTCGTGCTTTGCCAGCGAGATAGGACAGCGGTTCAGGGACAACGGATTCCCTGCGACGGTGAATCCTTATGGAACGATGTATAACCCAGCAAGCATTCTGCATACGCTGGAACGAATGTTGAATGTGGAGTGTGGAGTGAGGAATGATCGCCTTCAGCGATTATCAATGAAGAATGAGGAATTCAAGACGGTGTTTCTGACGTTGGGGACGAACCACGTGTACCGGCTGAAGGAGACGGGCGAGATTGTGGACAACTGCGAGAAGCGCCCTGCCGCGCTGTTCGAGGAAGAGGAGCTGACAGTAGACGAGTGTGCGGAATATCTGCGGAAGGCGGTAGAGCTGCTGCGAGCCAACCAACCAGAAGTACAAATAGTGCTCACCGTCAGCCCCATCCGCTATCGCAAATACGGATACCACGAGAGCCAGCTGTCGAAAGCCACCCTGCTGCTGGCGATAGATAAACTCTTACATCTTACATCAGACATCGGACATCTGACATACTTCCCTGCCTACGAAATCGTGATGGACGAACTGCGCGACTACCGATTCTACGCTGCCGACATGCTACACCCATCGGAGCAGGCGGTGGACTACATCTGGGAACGGCTCGTCGGGTGGTGTTTCAGCGACGAGGCCATTGCCTTCATGGACGAATGGCGCCCCATCAGACAGGCACTGACACACCGGCCCTTCAACCCTGAGTCGGAAGAATATCTGCGTTTCATGCAACAGACGCACGAACGTCTGGCTGCATTCAAAAAGAAATACCCAACAATTAACTGCGGCTGATTTGCAGGCCCTTTTTCGAGAGCGTCATATCCACAAAGCGGGCGTTGGCATTTGGCTGCTGGCTGTTAAGTATCTGCTTGATACGGGCAGCAGCCTCGGGATCCTTCGCCACCATATAGAGATAGCCCCCGCCTCCGGCACCAGGCAGCTTATAACCCAGGCAGAGATCGTCGACGAGGTTGGTAATCTGGCGAACGCTGTCAGGATTGGTGCCGCTGTCGATGAGCTGATTCTGTTGCCACGTCTTGCGAATGAGCTGTCCCATGCGCTGGAAGTCCTGACGCTGCATGGTCTCGTACATATCCTGCGCATGAGCCTTCATGGCACGCAGCTGGCGGATTTCGTCACCATGATTCAAGAACATGCGGCGCACGATTTCAGCCAGAATCTTCTTCGCCGTTCGTGTCACACCCGTATAGTAAAGCAGATGGCATTGGGCATACTCAGGCTGGGTGTACAAGCCGTCGGGCAACCAGCGCACCAAGGGATTCTGGTCGAATCCACGCTGCGTTTCCAACAGTTTCACACCTCCCAAGACACCGCCAAACTGGTCTTGCCAACCGCCTCCGGTGGTCAACAGCTGTTCGAGTACGAGGGTGCGCTTGCCGATTTCGTTCTTGTCCCAGCCCAGTCCGCAGAAGTCGCTGACGGCTCCCAATACTGTTGAAGCAAGGATGCTCGACGTGCCCAGTCCGCTACCCGCAGGAATGGCAGAAAGCAGCGTCAGTTCGATGCCGGCGCCAAAGGCCTGTAGCTGTTCCTTGAGCGACGGATAGGTCTGCTGCGAGAAACCGGGCTGGAAACCAGCCAACACCAATGCCGCCTTGGGAATCGAGAACGGCGATCCCACCTTATTATATTCTGCCAACTGTTCGTAGGTCTCGACGACCTCGATGGCACCAAGGTCGATGCTACGCAGCACGATATGCGGCACAGGGCAAGGCTTGACGTAGGCCTGCAAGGGCGGTTGTCCGTTCAGTTCGATGGCGATATTGACCACTGCCCCACCCTCCATCAGACAATAGGGCGGCGTGTCGGTCCATCCGCCAGCCAAATCGATACGAACAGGCGAGCGTCCCCAGACAATCTGGTCAGGATAGACAGAGAGACGGGGCGCTTGTTTCACTGCCAGCGCACTCTCGGTCAATCCCTCGCGAAGCAACGAGAACGCCTTGTTGCTATCGCCGCGGAACATGGCATCATGGATGCGCGTCATCAGCGGAGCATCGGCAGTCAGCGGTTCCGGCAGGGGAATCTGCCACCTGCTGAATTCACGGGCAGCATCGTCGAGGTCCAACTGATAAAAGACGCTGTGTTGCCAGTTGCGGGCCAATGCCGGCCAGTTCTTGCTGCGGAACTCACACCGTTGGGCAAACAGTCGACGCAGATTGGCACGCTCGGCCAGTTCGTTGCTGTTGACAGGCTCGTCGATACGATAGCGGCGCACCTCGTAGTCGCTGTCGCCCACAGGCACCACGTCGATACATTCGCCTGGCTCCAAGGTGATGTCCCAGTCGTTTTCAGGCACGCCCGTCACCACATTGTCGTGCGTCAGCGTCCAGCGCGGACCCACAAAGCTGTTTTCTATCCAGATGTTGTAGTTATCCTCCGTAAACCGGTAGTGCGTGATGGCGTTCTGGGTAAAGATGCTGGGATGTGGCTTGCGATCATGGTGCATGATGTCGCGCTGGTCGTTCACAATATTCTGAATGGCCACCGTCGAGGAAATCATCTCGCGTGATGTGCCGAAATGATAGAATTCGCCTCCTGGCAACGGAACAACCGCCACACTCAACTCACGCAGTTCCGGATCGTCGAGAGTGGGATTCGTACCCAGCGCACAGCCAAACTCCGAGTAAAGGTCGTATTCCTTGAGTCCCACCGGAGAACCGGTGGGCACAGAGACAGCCGAGCGCTGCATGAGCAGGCGCACTGCACGGTCGCTAAGCATCCAGATACCGATATCAGTGAGGTAGAAATGGTCTTTCAGCAGTTCGGTGAGCCGCTCTGTCGAGGGCTTTTGCAGCATCTGCTTCAGCACGTTGGGCGTACGGCGGTCGCTGACGAATACACCATGATTCTTGGCTACAGAAGCATCCAACCAAAGTCCGTAGCACACCACATCGGCATCGGGAATCTCGCCAAGGCGCTCGGCAGCACGAATATACACGTCGCCACTGACTATCATCGTAGTGAGTCGCGCAGGGGCCTGCTCCATCATTCGCTCATAAAGCGGCAACTGCAGGTCCATCAAAGTCTGCGACAAGCGCTGGCCACGTTCCCAGCGGAACACAGGAATAGGTGTCAAGACCTTTCCGCTGACAGCATAGGCGGGCAGGCGCTTGCTTTGTCCGCCAGCATGCAGAATAATGCACCGCTCGCCCTGCAGCCACTCAGCGGCCTGCTGAAGCACCCACGTGGTGCCCCCACCCGACCCCAGCCGATGGCCTATAGGGTCGCAGGTACAAAAGTATTCGTCACGCGAAAGTCCTGTCACTTCATGGAAACATTCCACCAGATTTGGGGGCAAAGAAAGCAGTTTCTTCATCATATTTGATAGATTTTTGTGCAAAGTTAGTGAATTTTATAGAAAAAACACTATCTTTGCAACAAAATAAAGCAACATGCCAATGAAACTAATCGAAAACAAGTCCTTTGCATTTGGCAGCACCAGCAATTTTCTGCCTGCCTTTGTGTTGATAACAGCCTGCTTCGCACTCTGGGGTTTTGCCAACAACGTCACAACGCCCATGGTGGGAACGTTCTCCAAGATATTCCGCATCAGTACGACGGAGAGCACACTGGTGCCTGTGGCCTTTAACTTCGGATACTTTCTGATGGCCTTTCCCGCAGCCCTGTTCATCAGGCGTTTCTCCTTCAAGTGGGGCGTCATACTGGGACTCGGACTATATGCCGTAGGGACATTGTTCTTTCTGCCTGCCAAGTCCATCGGAGCATTCTACCCCTTCCTGATGTCGTACTTCATCATGACTTGCGGACTGTCGTTTCTGGAGACGAGCTGCAATCCTTACATATACTGCATGGGACCTGAGCAGTCGGGCATTCAGCGACTGAATGCCGCACAGGCCTTTAATGCACTGGGATCTGTGGCTGGCATGTTCTTGGCGATGGCTGTCCATTCGCAAATCAACGCGATGGACTCACAGGAGCGTCTACACCTGCCCCAACAGCAGTTCGACATCATCAAGGACCACGATTTGGGCGTACTCATCCAGCCCTACATCTTCATTGGGGCCGTCGTACTGCTCATCATGGTGATTATCTGGCTCACACGGATGCCACATATCGACTTTGCCGACAACCAGAAGGATTTCCGAACGGTTATCGGCGAACTCGTCCAAAAGGAAAACTACCGCGAGGGAGTGGTGGCAGAGTTTTTCTACATAGGAGCCCAGATAGCGTGCTGGACCTTTATCATACAATATGGTTCACGAATTTTCATGGCCGAGGGTATGACGGAACAAAACGCCGAACTGTCGGCTCAGAAATTCGACATCATCGCCTTGTGCTTCTTTGCTGCCAGCCGTTTCATCTGTACATGGCTCATACGCTGGTTCTCGCCCGAGCGAATGCTCTCGTCGATGGCCATTATCGGCATGGTGGCGCTCTTTGGCGTCATCACCTTTACTGACCGCAACGGCATCTATTGTCTGGTAGCAGTGAGCATCTGCCTGTCGCTGATGTTCCCCACCATCTATGGTCTGGCACTACGCGGCATTGGCGAGAACATCAAGATTGCCGGTGCCGGGCTCATCATAGCCTTATTGGGCGGGGCGTTCTTCCCACCCATTCAGGCTGCCATCATCCAAAGTGACGTCGCACTGTTCGGACTGCCAGCCACGAACCTCTCGTTCCTGATTCCGCTTATTTGTCTGGCGATGGTGGCGTGGTACGGGCACCGCGCTTACGTAAGGCAATCCATCCGAGGTACAGAAGAATAAGCAACAGCACGACATAGGCCGAATAGGCTATCGTCTCCGTGCGGTCGATGCTCTTGGGGAAGAAACTCAACACTACTTCATGCTTGCCGGGTTTCACCTTCAAGGCACGCAGCACGTAGTTGACGCGTCCCAGTTCCTGTTCCTCACCATCAACGGTGGCTGTCCAGCCAGGATAGTAAATCTCGGAGAACACGACGACTCCACCTTTGCCGGAATTCACTTCATAGGTCAGCTGATTAGGCTCGTAGGCCTTGATGCTGACCACACTCAGCGTGTCCTGTTCAATGCCGTCGCCCAACACCTCGCTGAACTTCCTGTCGGCTACGGCCTCATGACGCAGAGGCAGACGACCGGTCATAGTCAGTTCGTCGTTGGCATTGTCCACATAGTTCACCTTGTCGACAAACCATGCATTGCCATAAGTATAGGGATTCTCCAAAGGTACTGTCTGTCCGCCTTGCAACGGCAGGATGAAGTATTTTGTGTTCAGCATGTTCAGCACAGGATAGATGCTGTCGCCGTTTACCTGCGTCATATCGCCTGCGGCCTTCGACACAGCGTCGTATACGTTGCGGATTTCAGGATCGATATGGGCATCGATGAGTTCCTGATAGCGGCGCAACTTGGCAGCATGGTATCCGCCAATGCTCTTCAGGTAGAACGATGTCTCGTTCTCGTTGAACGTCGATGTCGCCAGGTTCAGTACACGATAGTCCAACGACTGATCCTGCAGGATGTGGTCGATGGCAGCCGACTTCTGCATAGGAGCCTCACGCTCGGACTTGGGGACAAACAGTTCGTCGTTCAGATAGCGCTTGTTCACCTGCCACATGTCTACCAGGCACAGTACAATCAGCGCACCAACCATCAGTTCCTTCTTAACCTTATTATATTGGTATAACAGCAGGAAGGCCGTTCCCACTACGATAATCCAGAACGAGCGCCAGCAGTCGGCCGTAAACACAGCCAGACGCATCTCCGTCAGATTCTTCACCAGCGGAGCCAGCTGATCGGCTGGAATCTGGCTCAGCGCCTGAGCCTCACTCGAGCTGATAAAGTCGCTGAAGAACATCTTGGGCAGTACGGCAAACAGCAGCGCCATACCTCCCGTCAGGGCAAACGACGTATAGAGCCACGGAGCCTGAGGCTTCAGCAGCTGCGGCTCGTCGACAATCTTCTTCAATGCCAGCATAGCCAACAGCGGTATGGTGAATTCTGCGATGACGAGAATCGACGATACTGTTCGGAACTTGGCGTACATCGGTATGTAGTCGATGAAGAAGTCGGTGAAAGGCATGAAGTTGCGGCCCCACGACAGCAGAATCGACAATATGGTTACAGCCAGCAAGGCCCACTTCAAGGGACCTTTCACGATGAACAAACCGAAGATGAACAGCATCAGCACGAAGGCTCCCACATAGACAGGACCCATCGTCATAGGCTGCTCACCCCAATACTGACCAATCTGCTGATAGATTCCCTCATATTCGGGAGCAGCGTGCTTCATGGCTGTCTTGTTTTTCGACATAGCCACCGAGGCACCACCCTTGGTATTAGGCACGAGCAGCGTCCACGTCTCGTCAATGCCATAACTCCACTGGGTGATATAGTCGCGGTCCAGTCCGCTCGATGTCTGGTTGGCAGTATTCTGTTTCGTCAGTTCGCTCTTGCCACGCATCGACTCCTGCCCATAGGACCACGTATGATAAAGGTTCGACAGATTCAGGCTGACAGCTATCAGTGCTGCAACAGCACAGACACCCGTGGCTTTCAGCAGGTGCATGTACTCCTTCCGACGGATGCCGTCAATCATAAAGGCAATAATCATCGCCAATACGATGAACAGATAATAATACGTCATCTGTACGTGATTGGCCATCACCTCGAGGGCACCAAACAAAGCCGTTACTATCAAGCCCCACAGATATTTCCCTCGATAGGCCAGCACAATACCTGCTATCATCGGAGGCAGGTAGGCTAATGCTATGACCTTCCAGATATGTCCGGCGGCAATGATGATGAAGAAATAGCTGGAGAATGCCCAGACAATACCGCCCAGCATAGCCAGATACCAACGGAAATCGAAAGCCCGCAACAGGATATAGAATCCCAACAAATAGACAAACACATACCACACGTTCTCGGGCAGCCACAGGTGGTAGGCCTTCTCGACCTTTGCCAGCGGCTGTGTGCTGTCATACGATGGGGCTATCTGATAAGTCGGCATACCTCCAAACAGGGCGTTCGTCCAACGCGAGCGCTCGCCGGTACGCTGGTAATACTGCGACACCTCCTCACCAGCTCCGCGACCTGCCGAAGCATCGTGACGGAACAGGATACGTCCCTCAATGTCTGCTGGAAAGAAATAGGCAAACGATATTACTGCAAATAACACTACTGCCAGCACGTCGGGCAGCAAAAGTTTCCATTTATTCATGTTTTTTCTATTTTTGCGTGCAAAGTTACAATTTTTTTCTTAACTTTGCACACACTAATCAAAGAAAGTTTTATGAAAATAGGTATTATAGTAGCAATGGACAAGGAGTTGCACCAGTTACAGCAGCTCTTCAGCAGTAGTGACGTATTGGTTCAGAAGTGTGGCATCGGCAAGGTCAATGCCGCCTTGGGCGCCCAGCGCATGATCAATGAGTTCCACCCAGACTATATTATTTCGAGCGGCTGTGCCGGAGGCAACGGCGACGACATCAACATTCAGGACGTAATCGTCAGCACTGAGCTTACCTATCACGATGTATACTGCGGCACAGCCATTGATGACACTACCATCTATGGACAGGTGCAGGGGCTTCCCGCACGCTACCCTGCCGATCCCTATTTGCTCAGCAAGGCTGAGAGTTTAGAACTGGGAACTGAGAGTTTCAAACTTCACTCGGGTTTGATTGTCACCGGCGACTGGTTTGTAGATACACGTGAAAAAATGCGCGAAATCATCGGCCACTTCCCCGATGCCAAAGCTGTCGATATGGAGTCGTGTGCCATTGCCCAGACGTGCTATATCAACAAGGTGCCCTTCATCTCGTTCCGCGTCATCAGCGACATCCCCCTGCGCGACACTGACGCCTCGCAGTATCACAACTTCTGGGACACCATCGCCGAACACTCTTTCCAGGTTACGCGCACCTTCGTCGAGAGTCTCTGACGACTGTCAACTGTCTTCGCAACGCCACACTCTCGAAGAGAGAACTGTCAGCTATCCGCGAACTGTCGTCCGTCGGCCAGTACCACTTGCAGTTTCGTGTACTCCGAATGGAAATCGTTCCTCAGGCGGCCTAGATAGCGGCGGCTCTCCCAGTGACACATGGGCAAATCGTGCAACAGGCAGTTGCCACACGTCTCTGGCGTCGTGGCAGGAACCTCCTGCTGCGTCAGTATCCACTCCAGACACTCGATGGTCAACTGACGCATATCCTCAACGCTGTACGTTCCCGTCATGATGATGTACATGCCCGTCAGACAACCCATCGGACCCACATACACCACGTCGTCTTTCACTCGTGAGTTACGGAACCACGTGGCCATCAGGTGCTCCAAACTGTGCATGGCTGCCGGAGCCACAGCGGGTTCTTTGTTGGGTTCGGTAATGCGCAGGTCGTACGTAGTGAATCCTTTGTCCTCGCGCGACACATAAATACCCGGCTTCAATTGGGTATGATCAATCGTAAAACTTTGTATTACTTCCATAGTCATCTGTCTTTGATGCTGCGAAGGTACGAATAAATGAACGAAAAACAAAATATATTTGGCTATTTTCAAATAAAATTGTACCTTTGCACCCATAATCAACGTAAGACTCCACATGAATACCATTTTTATTGTATTACCAATTCTCACATTACTGATGTTCGACCTGGGGTTGGCACTACGCCCCAAGGACTTCATGCTGATTGCCGAACAGCCCAAGGCGGTGTTAGCCGGACTGACGGGACAAATCCTGCTGTTACCACTGATTGCCTGGGGTGTGGCAAGCGGATTCCAATTGGAACCGCTGTTCTTTCTCGGACTGATGCTCATCGCCTGCAGCCCTGGAGGCAGTTCCAGCAATGTATTCTCCATGTTGGCAGGCGGTAACGTAGCCCTGTCGGTATCACTCACTGCCCTGAGTAGTGTTATCACGTTGTTTACAGGTCCGTTCATTATGGATCTGATGACGCGACAGATGGGCGCTGCCATGAATGTCCACCTGCCTGTAGGTAACCTGCTCATGCAGAATCTGGTACTTATGGCAGTACCTATTGCCATTGGTTTGTGGATTGCCGTGCGCAACGAACGACTGGCTGAACGCATGCACGCTGTACTGAAAAAATTAGCATTCCCCCTCCTACTCGTACTCATCACGATATTCTACATACAGAATCGCGAAATCATCATGCGCGAATTCCCACAGTTGGGACTCTGCGTTACCGTACTCATCCTACTGTCGATGCTGGGTGGCGTCATCCTGTCTTGGCTCATGCGTCTGAGTGGACGAGACCAACGCACCATCATCATCGAGATTGGTATGCAAAACGCCGCACAGGCCATCACCGTTGCCAGCAGCCCCTTTGTATTCAACAACGACGTGATGGCCATTCCTGCCATCATCTATTCGCTGATGATGAATGTAGTACTTTTGACGTACGTTGGCATCATAAAGCGACATAATGTCAGCAAACACTGACAATTTGTCGCATATTTCTTCTTTGGCATTTATGTTGCATCATGTGTGGATGAAAGCCGAAAGGCAATCGGAAACGAATTAACATTATGTCTAACATTTAAAAGTATAATTGGAGGTAAAGATTATGATGCCAATGAGAAGTAACAACTGGATTCCCGCCGTGTTCAACGACTTGTTCTACAACGACTATATGCCGAAGGCAAACTGCACGGCTCCCGCTATTAACGTGAAAGAATCGGACAAAGCATACACCGTAGAGCTGGCCGCTCCGGGAATGAAGAAGGAAGATTTCAACGTACACATCAACGACGACGGCAACCTCGTAGTCAAGATGGAGCACAAGGAGGAACACCACGAGGACGACAAGACCACACGCTATCTGCGTCGCGAGTTCAGCTACTCGAAGTACGAACAGACACTGATACTCCCCGACGATGTCAAGAAGGAGGCCATCTCCGCCAAGGTGGACAATGGCGTTCTGACTGTCGAACTGCCCAAGATGGTAGAAGAGAAAGTAAAGCTGTCGCGTCAGATAGATATTGCATAAAGGAGGAATTAAGGTAGAAAGATTGTAAAAAAGGATTCAAACAGAAAATCGGGCCGACCCAACAGTCAGCCCGATTATTATTGTAGATTTAAGCTTCCACGCTTTGCTTATTGCTTATCCAGCTCTGCAAGGTTGGCTGCAATCATCTCGTCGGTAACCGTGTAGTTCTGAAGGTCGCCCTTGATAAACGACTCGTAGCTTGGCATGTCGATGAGACCGTGCCCTGAGAGGTTGAAGAGAATCACCTTCTCCTCGCCGGTCTCCTTGCACTTCTGCGCCTCGCGGATGGTGGCGGCGATGGCGTGACAGCTCTCGGGGGCGGGAATGATACCTTCAGTACGGGCGAACAGCATACCAGCGTCGAAAGTCTCGAGCTGAGGGATGTCAACACCGTGCATCAGACCGTCCTTGATAAGCTGGCTGATAATCATGCCAGCTCCATGATAGCGCAGACCACCAGCGTGAATGTTCGAGGGTTTGAAGTTATGACCCAAGGTGAACATCGGCAGCAGCGGGGTGTAACCAGCCTCGTCGCCGAAGTCGTAACGGAACTGGCCGCGAGTAAGTTTCGGGCAGCTGTCGGGTTCGGCAGCAATAAACTCAGTGTTGCGCTCGCCGCTCAAGTTATGACGCATGAAGGGGAACGAGATACCACCGAAGTTCGAACCTCCGCCGAAGCAACCAATCACGATGTCGGGATACTCACCAGCCATCTGCATCTGCTTCTCAGCCTCAAGACCAATAATCGTCTGGTGCAGGCCTACGTGATTGAGCACGGAGCCCAGCGTGTATTTACAATTCGGAGTGGTGGTAGCCAGCTCGACAGCCTCAGAGATGGCCGTTCCCAGTGAACCGCTGTGCGTAGGATCCTTGGTCAGGATGTCCTTGCCGGCACGGGTAGACATCGAGGGAGAACCCTCAACAACAGCGCCAAAGGTACGCATAATCGAAGAACGGTATGGCTTCTGCTGCATGGTAATTTTCACCTGATAGACGGCGCAGTCGAGGCCATAGATCTTAGCGGCATACGACAGGGCGGCACCCCACTGTCCGGCACCGGTCTCGGTAGTGACATTCGTCGTACCTTCCTGCTTGGCATAGTAGCACTGGGGCAGGGCGGAGTTGATCTTGTGCGAACCCAGCGGATTGGTCGACTCGTTCTTGAAATAAATGTGGGCGGGAGTGCCCAGAGCCTCTTCCAGGGCGTAGGCACGTACCAACGGGGTAGAACGATAGTATTTGTACTTGTCGAGTACGTCTTCAGGGATGTCTATCCAACGATGCTCCGTGTCAAGCTCCTGCACACAGCACTCACGGGGGAAGATGTGTGCCAGGTCATCAACGCCAAGAGGCTGCTTGGTAGCCGGATGGATGGGCGGCATGGGTTTGTTGGGCATGTCTGCCTGAATGTTGTACCACTGTGTTGGAATCTCACTCTCCTGAAGGATAAATTTTTTCTGTTTTGCCATTGTTTTTTGTTGTTGGTGAATAATTACCGCTTGCAAAGGTACGAATAAGTGAGCATAAAACAAAGAAAATTGTGATTTTATTTTGTTTTGTCGAACGAAAGTACTTTCGACCGTAGGTCAAAACTACACAAAAAAACAATAATGAAGAATGAAGCTTGAAGAAAATGAACAAAGTGCAGATTTTTTCTAAACTCTTAACGCTAAACTCCTGACTTTTTTAGTACCTTTGCAGCCGATTATGACAATGATAGCAATCGTTTTACTCTATTTCGGCCTGCTGTTTGTCGTCAGCAGGTGGACGGGCAGGAAGGCCACGAACGAGACTTTCTATCGTGGCGACAGACGTTCGCCTTGGTATCTGGTAGCTTTCGGCATGATTGGCGCCTCCATCTCCGGCGTCACCTTTATTTCCGTACCAGGCATGGTGAACAGCATCGGCATGACGTATCTTCAGACGTGCCTGGGCTTCATTCTGGGCTATACGGTAATAGCCTTCATACTGTTACCACTCTACTACCGCCTAAACCTGACAACCATATATAGCTATTTGGGGCAGCGCATCGGGAAGCGGGCTTACAAGACTGGCGCATCGTTTTTCCTGCTATCGAAGATGACAGGGGCTTCGGTGCGTTTCTATGTAGTATGCTGGATTCTCATGACCTGCGGAATGGGAACTCTTGGCAACGAGACCAGTGGCACCACAGGACATAACGACGGGATGTTTGCAGTTGTTGTAGTAGTGATGACGGCACTTATCTGGCTCTACACCCGCCAGGGCGGCATCAAGACGGTGGTGTGGACGGACACTTTCCAGACGGCTTGTCTTTTCGGAGCCCTTATACTTATTATATATAAGGTGGTTGGCGAACTAGGGATGACGACAGGCGAGGCAGTAGCCGCCATCCAACATAGCGAACTATCACGGGTGTTCGTCTTTGACGACTGGGTGTCGAAGCAGTATTTCTGGAAACAGTTTCTGAGCGGCGCCTTCATTGCCATCGTGATGACAGGTCTGGATCAAGACATGATGCAGAAAAACCTGACGTGCCGCTCATTGCGCGACGCCCAGAAGGATATGTGTTCCTATGGCGTAGCCTTCCTGCCGGCAAACCTGCTCTTCCTATCGCTGGGCGTGCTGCTGACGATTTGGTATCAACAGCAGGGCATAGCCATTCCTGCTTCTGGCGACGACCTGTTGCCACGCTTCATCATGCATGCTTCCCAAAGCTCGCCACTCATCATGATCATCTTTATGCTGGGCATGGTGGCCGCAGCATTCTCGAGCGCTGATTCAGCACTGACAGCACTGACTACGAGCTATTGTGTGGACATCTGCGGACGGGCTGAAGACGAGCGGCTGCGCCACAGAGTACACATCGGTATGGCAGGCGTCTTCGTGGTCTTTATTCTCCTATTCAGACTGCTGAATTCGACAAGCGTTATCGATGCCATCTACATTCTTTGTTCATACACGTACGGCCCGCTGTTAGGACTTTTTACTTTCGGATTGCTGACGAAGCGACAGACTAACGACCGCTACGTACCTTATATCTGTGTGGCATCACCACTGCTTTGTTTCGCTATCGACACACTGACAAACCAGTTGACGGGCTACCGTTTCGGTTATGAACTGCTGATGCTTAACGGACTGTTAACTTTCCTCGGACTATGGTTGACAGGAAAGAATGACAGCCAAAAGAATTGAATACAGACTAATTCCCCCCGCGAAAACGCTCGAAATAATCGCGAGGTTGGACGCCCATCACCTTCTTAAACGTAGTGGCAAAATACTTAGGATCCTTAAAACCTACGCGGTAGGCAATGTCGCTCACGCGTAAATCGGGATTCTCCTTAGCCAGTTTACATGCCGTCTGGATGCGAATATCACGAATGAATGCCGTCACGTTCTTTCCCGTCATCGCACGCAACTTGTTGTAAAGTGTACTGGCACTAGCCCCCATGTCAGCGGCAAAGCGCTCGCGATCGTAGTCACTGTCATCCAGATGTTCGTTGATACACTTGATGGCACGCTGCAAAAAACGCTGATCAGGCGAATTGTAAGCCTGTTGCACCAACGAGCCCAGCGACTGCGTGCCATCAGAAATACCCTCGGGTAGTTCAATGGTGGGAACGTTTAGCTTGATATTCGTTGGAATATGGAAAGCAGAAAGGGTGACACCAGGCGTCTGGTTTTCTTGTCCGGGCTCTACAATTTCTTCCTTCAGATAATGGTCTTTCTTGATTGGCAACTGAGTAATCACCATATTTCCCTGACCTGCGTAAAATTCACTCTGAATAGTGCCATGATGCAGATTTACCAACTGGCGAGCAATGCCGAGACTAAGTCGCAATGGTAAATTACTGCTGTCGTTGATACGAATCGTGACGGTATCATACGTGCTGTTAGCAAAAGCTTCGAGTGTGATTTTCCCATGCTCCGGCGTACCAGTCACCATATCCGAAAGAAGCAGGATGGTACCCTTTTCGACGGCATCAATATCCACCCACCCCATCATACTTTCGGGCGTACATTGATAATCGAAGGTAATATGTTTGGCCTCTGTATCGTCTACAAAGTGTTCTGCCACATCACGGATGATATCCATCACATCATGATTGCCAACCTGCAAAGAAACCTCTTTCAGCGAGAGAGCATGTTCCTTCGGAGACTTTTCCTGCAACTTCAACTTGGCACAATAGGCGGCAAGAAAGAGTAATATGATGAGAATTATGATGTTTACGACTACCATAAATACAATTTTGATGTTGCAAATATAGAAATTTTAAATGAAATCACAACGAAAAACAGGTAAAAAAGATGTTAAACCTATCGATTTTGGTTTAAAATTCGTGATTTTAGGTAGAAAAAATGTGATAATCACGATTTTTAAACCTTTTATAACGTTATCTGAACCCCAGTATGGAATATTTGTCGTACTTTTGCCAGTGAAAAGATTTTTAATGGTTAAGGTTTATGGTTGATTAATTTAGTTTTTTGAATGGAAAAACCCCGTTGTGAAACGGGGTTTTTTCAATTTTATACGAGTTTAGTTTGTTTTTTGTACTCGTAATACTAAATTTACTAGTTATTATTCAGTAAGAACCTTTCTGCCTCGATGGCCGCCTGGCATCCTGTACCTGCAGCACTGACAGCCTGACGATAGACGGGATCGGCACAATCGCCAGCGACGAAGACACCAGGAAGTTTGGTACGTGGTGTGCCGTCAATCTTCTTCAGATAGCCCACCTCATCGGTCTCGAGCCATTCTTTAAAGATAGCCGTATTGGGCGTATGACCGATTGCCAGGAAGAAGCCGTCAATCTGAATATCCACCTGCTGCTCATCAGCTTCACCCTTACGTTTTACCAGATGAGCGCCCTCGACGCCATTCTCGCCAAAGAGTCCCAACGTGTTGTGCTCAAAAAGAATCTCAATGTTCTCACGCTCCATCACACGCTGCTGCATAACCTTAGAAGCACGCAGGAAAGGTTTACGGACAATCATATACACCTTCTTAGCCAATCCGCTCAGATAGAGCGCATCCTCGCAGGCTGTATCGCCACCGCCAACTACAGCAACTATTTTCTTCCTGTAGAAGAAGCCGTCACAGGTGGCACAGGCAGAAACACCCTGTCCATTGTATTTACGCTCGTCGTCGAGTCCTAAGTACTTTGCTGAAGCCCCGGTGGCAATAATCACCGTATCAGCCTCCAATTCGCGACCAGCGTCGTCCCAAGCCTTGTAGGGACGAGCGGAAAGGTCGACCTTCACGATTTCTCCGTCGCGAATATCTGTGCCAAAGCGCTCAGCCTGTTCGCGCAGGTCCATCATCATCTGATTGCCGTCCACTCCCTGGGGATAACCGGGAAAATTTTCCACTTCGGTAGTCTGCGTGAGCTGACCACCGGGTTGCAAGCCACTATACTCTATGGGACTGAGATTAGCGCGGCTGGCATAAATAGCAGCGGTATACCCTGCGGGCCCGCTGCCAATAATCAAACATTTTGTATGCTCCATCATCTTTAAATGAGAAATGAGTAATGAGAAATGAGTAATTATGATTACCCACTACCGATTATTTCTCGAGTTCTTCTTTAATCTGTTGTTCAATCACTTC
>Ga0247610_10003180_pt1 | contig 18261 bp, 19 predicted proteins | sample 174DNAGHGhighgp2_FD_193483 | JGI IMG/M metagenome (GOLD analysis project Ga0247610, IMG submission 193483) | Sheep rumen microbial communities from Palmerston North, Manawatu-Wanganui, New Zealand - 1742 DNA GHGhigh gp2 | ecosystem: Host-associated > Mammals > Digestive system > Stomach > Rumen... | reverse complement strand
GATCACTGAACATTTCGCCGCTGTCATCAATTTTGCCGTTACCGTTCCTGTCATAAACAAGGAAGCCGTCATTTTCTCCAATCCATGCTGTTTTTTCAGCAAAACCGTTTTTATCAAGATCAAAATACGCTCTGTTTTCCGGAGCATCAACAGCTAACAGATCAATCTTATTATCCTTATTAACATCAATTACCAGCGGATCACGAGGAGGCTGAGCAACGGTAGAATTAGTATAATCAGAAATGTTCTTATCTGTATGTCTTTTGCGAAGTTCTTCCAGTCTGCTGTTATATTTTCCGGATGTTGAATATCTGCTGTAAACACTATCATACGAATCTTCAACAAATTCAGGAATAGCTCCATCTGTATTCAAAGAATAAATCTTATCGCCAAACTGATAATAGAAATTATCCCATGTAGTATTAAGTGTTAAAGTTTCTTTTGTTTCTTTATTTGTAAAAATCATATTGTTACCAGAACGTGAAACTTCAACATCATCCAGAGTAAGATTAACAAACTGTATTTTATTTAAGCCGTATAAATCACTAACGTAATCATGACCGCCTATTTTATTCGTAGCAGTTATATCTGTTTTAAAAACATACGTGTCAAAAAGATCTCCACCCAGCAATCTGTTTTTTCCTGATTCTCCATCCAGAAAATCATGCCCATTACCACCATATAAACGGTCATCGCCACTGCCACCGTAAAGCTGGTCATCACCGGCTTCACCATATAAGTAATCCTTTCCGGTCTCACCGTAAATCACATCATCGCCATCAGAACCGTGAAGATAATCATTTCCTGCGCGACCTTCTATTGTTGAACCATCAAAAAAAGCATGAATATTCACGTCGGCCTTCTCTGTTCCAATAATATGCTTAAAAGGACTTTCAGGATCTTCAGCTTTCATTATTTTTTTATCGTTGAAAACAATATTATCCTTGAAAACAAATTTGAAATTAGAATATACTTCTTTATCTCGGAAATTTGATATAGTGATCGTTTCATTTGTAGACCTGATACGAATAACTACATCATTTGAATTAGTCGGATACTCAACAAGAAGATCCTCAGGCATCAGATCTTCAAATACTAATGTGTTGTTGTCAAACTGATCATAGATATGATCATTGCCATCATTTTTCCTGTATCTGAATGTATCATCACCATATCCACCGAAAAGATTATCGTCGCCTTCATTTCCTACAATAATATCAGCTCCGGAACCGCCGTTGATTGAATTATCGCCTGATCCTCCAACCAGAACATCATCTCCGCCTAAACCAAGAATAATACCGTCTCCGTGAATATAATCTCCTTCTTCTGTTCCGACTTTCATTTTATCGAATTCAGCCAAATCGTTAATCGTAAAAATCTCAAGTATATTCAAAGTTGCAATAATTCCAGAATCCATTTTTGAAACAGAACCATTAGAATTATTATAACCGATTTGGTATGAATTAATTCCGAGAAGTAACAAATATTTTATGTATGCTTTTTTCTCACTTTCAGATTTTGAATTTATAAAATCAAATAGTTTTGCTATTAATTCTTCATTATTTGATGAATACTTATCTATTATACGTGTTAAATCTCCTATCGTTTTTTCTAAATCCCCCATGTATGAAGTTGCTACATATCCATTATCAAAAATATTTACCAAATTGATATCATGTTTTACTACGTATGGAGATACTCTTGTTCCCAAGTCAAATAACTCTTGTCCCCAAAATTTCTTCGTTTTATAAGCTCCAGAAAATGGTAGCGCCGAAACAATTGCACCGTTTTTTAATCCGGTTTTTATTACACCAGTCAAATCAAAAAAACGATATTCTGCATCTTTTACTGCATCAACCACATCTAAAGAACGATATTCTTCACCATATTCAGAAAGATTATTAAGTAAAGCACCGACGAGGCTCCATTGATAATGTTTGACTTTAGATGCCATATGTAAAATTTCATTTTTGTGAGCTGCTATATATTCCTGTGAAAAACCAGGACCATCCCAGCTATATGACTGAGAAATTTTAGATGCAAGAGAAGGATCAGCTGTAATCGTAGCGTGTTCAGACAGATTCCCCCCTAGAGAATGTCCTGTTATGATATATTCATCAAAATTATAAGTATTCTCTATATAGCTTAAATAGGTTCTTGCAATTTCCTGTTGTCTGGTTTCAGTAGAATCAAGCAAACCGCAATCTGCTTCCAGCCAGTCAAGTACAAGCTGTCGATTATTATCTTCATCTTTCGGCAATAGTTCACTTCCACGAAATGCTACTACCGCTTTGTGTTCAGGCGTCTCAAATACTATAGCGTAAATGCCTGATTCTTCGTTCATATTCAAAACATCGATAACTTTCCATTCTGAGCATGAATATTCATTGTTCTTTAACTTTTCAATGTCAGACTTAGCAATCATTTCTCTTTCAACATTTAAATTTTCAGTCATCTTGTAAAAGTCATTATTTTGAGCTTCTTCTTCCGAATAGCCTAAATAAAACATTTCATAAAACGTCTCAAGACAACCATTAGGATCAGCTCATAACGCTTCAGCTAGTGTAGGATACTTTTCGTGCTCTTTATAATATAACTTTAAATAATCGCTAGAAATATTTATGTATGAAATCTGTGTAGCAATCTGTATTTCTTTATCTGTATAATTCATTTTTACTCTCCATTCATCATTTCAGTAAATCTACTAAAATCAATAGTAATCTTATTATTAATAAGGTGTTGTAAAACAGTTAATTCATTCTTTGTGTCATTACACAATTTAGGACTACGATATGAATACTGTGTATATTCATTAATAATCGTATCGAACTTGTTTTTATCTAAAAAATATAAAACCACATAACTATTATCTTGCTTAGGAATCTCTGCAATTTTATTCACCCACTCATATAAGCTCTCATTACCTAATTCTATTGCATCATCTAAAACATATAAATTATAGTATGGTTCTACTTTAATTGGTGATTTTGTTTTAAACTCTTCAATAGTAACATCCTGCTTAGCATCAATTGGTTCATATGAGAATTCAAAATCAACATCAAGATAATAATCATATTTAAAATCTTTTAGAACATCTTCTGCTAATTCTTTATACTGTAAAGCTACTATTTCCTGAATATAAGTATCGCGAACGACATCACTTTTATAGTTTCGTCTTGCCATAAACAACAATTCAGGATTTGATTCAGGATATGCAGTAGCTTCATTATTAGCATATCTTACAACCTTAAATTTTTCACCATACTTTTTTTCAAGCAGTTTTTCTGTTTTCTCTGCATATTCTCCCGATGTTCCGGTATGAACAACTGAGTATGGAAAAAAAGTTTCAAAAGCAGAATGTAAAAAGAAGTACGAAGCAAATACCAATAGCACCACTATTGAGATGGCTGATGCAATAATAATTATTACTTTTTTCAATATTCTCACTCCTCTCAAGACAATAATTTGTTCTCTGTTTTTTACATTCAAAAAAGTGCTAAATATCAGAAAGCCCTAATTGCGTATTAAAAGACGAACCTCCCTTTCTTAAATAAAATATATATAATTATATCATTTTCAAATATCTTATGTCAATAGATTTTTCAGCAAAATAACTCTATATAGAATATTTATATAACTATTAAAATACAAATTCAGCAAATAACGCTCTGTAAAAAGAAAATTTGTACGCTGTTTACGCTATAAAGTAAATTTTGGATTTTTCAATATTTTAGTAAGCCAGCACGATCTTCCATTGTTTTTTCTGTAATACTCTATAAGAACCATACAGTAAAATGCAAAGTGTGAAGCACTTCAGAATTCAGATGTGATCTGTGAATCTTAATAAAGAATTGTGCCGCAGGCACCACCTTATAAACAAAACAAGTGCAGCGGCTTAAAAAGTCACTGCACTGTCTGTTTTTTTATGTGTTTACTATTCTCAGAAACCGAATTAATAAGCATCTGGTCAATGAAACTTGTATCATCTTTTATCAACGCGAATTTATATAAAAACATGAGTACATATCCTATGTAAAAAATACAGTAACTCATTCGAGCTGCTAATTTGATTTTTCTCCTCAGAATGAGGTGTAAATCACCTTTATATTCAGTGGATCCTGTGCAGATACGCAAGCTGTTCCTTTCCGTCTGCATTACCCGTAAAAATACTGTTTAAGTCTGTTATCATATCTGCTGCTCCGGTTGTCTGCTGGAAGAGGTTCTGTTCGGTGCACCAGACGTTATCGTTCTTCACGGCTTTGAAATCTGCAAATACCGGTGACTTTTCGAGAAGCTGTGAGATCGATTCAAGTTTACCTTCTATCGTGCTGTTGTAAATGAGGATATCTGCATCTTTCGCGCATTCGTAGAAGGTTTCCATCTGAATGTTCATTGTTGACAGTGCGTTGTCATCAACTCCGAGCTCCTCTCCCGTGAATATATATCGTCCGCCGGCAAGATCTATCATTTTCGAAATGTAATCGCCCGGCTTTCTAACGTTTACATAACCGTTGGCAGTCACGCTGAAAAACGCTGCGGTCAGACGTTCGTTTTCCGGAACGTCAGGAAGATCAAGTGAGTGGAATCCGGCTGTCTTTTCCTCGAAACATCTTTCTGCTTCATCCTCTTTTCCGAGAATAAGGCCGTAGAGCTTAATCCACTCCATGCGTCCGAGCGGATGCTGTTCGTAACTGGAACGTTCGACGATAACGGGGATACCGAGGGATTCAATCTGTTCCTTTACCGCTGGACTGTGAGTGATCATTGTGTTTTCAATGGCAAGCGTACAGCCGGATTCGGTAAGTGCTTCGTAGTCGGGAGCGTTGTATTTACCGATAAACGTCAGACGACCGGCATTCATCGCTTTCTTTACATGAGGCAGCATCCAGCTATCAGTATCGGTTGAAGTCATGGAAACTGCATCGAGTGAGCCGATGGCATCGAAAAGATCGATGACAGATGATGAAGCAAGATAAATGTCACCGCTCTGTTCACGTATCACGGGTATAGTACTGCCCTCAGGAACCGGGCATTTTTCGGGAACGAACAGAAACTGATCGGAATCAATGGTAATTAATGCGCATCCGCTTTCCAGATAATCCACGGAAAACTGATCAGCGTATTCAAGTTCCATATGTCCGGTTACTCCGGGTACTGATCCGTTCTGAACGTTACTTTGACCCGTATCACTTTTTGCTGTACATGCGGATGAAATAATGATCATTACCGGCAGGATGAAAAACAAAGCCAGCTGTTTTAATCGCATACAGTTCCAATTTCCAATAAAACCTCTAAAATCAAAGATCCGGCTTTGCCGGATCTTCGTAAAACTATTGAAATCTGTTCTCATGATATCGTAGATGAATTAAAGAATAATGTGTATTCTATCTCGTGAGGAGTACTCATTGCTGTTGTATCTGCATTCATTTTAAGTTCAGTGTCAAACGAACTTACCGGAACTTCGAAAACTGATGAACCGTCAGTTATTTCCGGAAAATACTTTTCACCGTCCACGATCATATAGTCGTACTTGTCACTGCTCCACTTGAGAACCGCTGTGGTTTCGCCGTTCTTAACACTGATCTTTGCAGGACTTTCTACTGATGCCTTGCCGGAGCCGCCTTCGAGTTTTACTTCGACGGTATATTCGCCGTCTTCAATTCCAAGCGTTGATGCTGTGATCTTTTCCTTTTCCGGAACAATACCCTCAGGAAGTGAATCAGCACGGAAAACAAGCACACGGTCGTACCAGAGCTGCTTCTTATGGCTGAATGCAGCGAAGTTTACCTTCTTGTTGAGTGCTTCAACGGGAACGGTAAATACTCTTCCTTCATCTGTTTCTTCAGGTTCTATGAAAGAAGATTCATCTGCCTGTGCAGCTTTCTCAGCTGTACCTGCGAAAAGATGATCATAGCTCTTGCTGTTTATTGTAAGCTTTGCTGTAAGCGCTCCTTCCGCTGCGGTAAGTTCGCAGTCAGCGATCTTAAACATGGATGAGCTGGAGTCAACATCAATATGATAGGTGCCTTCCTTAACTTTATCGGCACTTATTTCTTCCATTCCTTCAAATCCGACTTCATCTGCTTCTATTACGTCATCACCCGATGCTACGGCAAGTTCAGTTACCTCAGCCTGTGTAGTTTCTTCGGATTGAGCTTCTGTTTCCGCTTCAGTGACTTCTGCTTCAGTAACCGAAAGAGTTATTTCGCCTAAGCCGCTGTTTTCATCTGATCCTGCAGCTGAAGAGCATCCTGTAAGTATAAATGCAGAAAGAACAGCCGTTAAAATAAAAATCTTCTTCAAAATACATCCTCCTGAAAAAAGCAGCAGATCATAACCCCTACACTGTATGTGATAATGATATGCTGCTTTTGAATAGTATTATTATCTGTCTGCTGATTATTCAGCTATTGAATCGATAGCTTCCTTAGCGTGATCAACGTAGATCTGACGGATAGCTTCATTTTCACCAAGGCCTCTGAGAACACATTCAACCTTGTAGCCAGCAGCTTCGAACACTGACTTCCATGAATCTTCCTCATCACCAGCCATGTCGTTATTAGCGTGGTCACCGGCAACTACCATGAGAGGTTCAAGAACAACACGCTCATATTCGCCGGCTTTTACTGCCTTAAGAACATCATCAACAGAAGGTGTAGCTTCTACAGTACCTACGAAATAGTTTGTATGTCCGTCTGCTGTAAGGAGATCCTGCATTTTCTGATATACTCCGTTTGATTCAGCTTCTGTACCGTGGCCCATGAAGCAGATAGCAGTTTTGCCGTCATCATACTCCTTTGTCCAGTCAACAATAGCTTCTTCAACGCGCTTGAAATCTTCATCTGATGTAAGAAGCGGCTTACCGAAAACAACCTTGTCAAATGCGTCAGCCTTCGCTCCTACCTGATCAAGAAGATCATTATATTCAAAGCCATCCATAAGATGTGTAGGCTGAACAACAAGTGTCTTTACGTTGTTCTTCACTGCACGGTCGAGAGCAGCATCAACGTCATCGATAAGAAAACCGTCACGCTTGTTTACGTGGTCTATAATAATATTTGCTGTAAATCCACGGCGTACACTGTAGTCAGGGAATGCCTTTTCGAGCGAGTCTTCGATAGCACCGATAGTAAGACGACGGCTGTCGTTGTAGCTTGTACCGAAGCTGAGAACGAGAAGTTCGTTTTCACCGATCTCGTCCTGATTGCGGATATTGTCAAGTGATGCATCGCCTGTGTCGTAGTTTTCTTCATCCTCTTCTTCAGTTTCTTCGGCTGCAGATGTTTCTGAGACAGCTTCAGTAACTTCCTCAGTTTCAGCTGCTTCTTCGGTTACAGCTTCTGTTTCTGCGGCACTGTTTTCTGCGGAAGAATTACCTGCAGATGGAGCAGAGCTGTCACATCCGGACATAACAAATCCAAGCATTGCAATACTCATAATTACAGCGATCTTTCTTTTCATTTTTATATATTTTCCTTTCTGACCTGCTTTAGTTACAGTCTCTGATTATATGAAAATTCAACAGAGACCAAACAAGCTTTATATTCAATTTTAACAAAAACAATTGTAACACAAACGGATGTGAAATTCAATAAGAACAAAAATATTTCGGCACATCCTACAGTTTTTTGTCAGCAAGATAAAGCAGAGCATTGCATATTGCCGCCGCCACATTGCTGCCGCCTTTTCTTCCCTGTGCCACAATACACGGCACTCCCGTTTCAATGAGCATTTCCTTTGACTGAACTACATTGACAAAACCAACTGGAACGCCGATAACCAGTTCAGGAACGAATTTTCCGGATCGGATAAGCTCTGAAAGTCTGACAAGAGCTGTAGGTGCGTTACCCGCAGCAAATATAACCGGTCTGTCCAGTCCTGAAGCTTTATCTACTGAAGCTGCCGCTCTTGTAGTACCTTTTACCCTTGCAGTTTCCGCAATATCGGGATCTGCCATGAAACATTCGCACGTACATCCGTGCCTTGCAAGTGCTGCCTTGTTTATACCTGACTTCGCCATATTTGTATCTGTTACAAACACGGCTTTTTCTGCTATAGCTTTCATAGCAGTATTCATCACATCTTCTGAAAAATACAGATTATCAAGATAATCAAAATCTGCAGTTGTATGAATAACACGCATTACAACAGGTTTTATGTCCTCAGGTATCTCAGTTTCCAGTTCCGACTCGATTATTTCAAAACTACGGCGTTCGATATCTGCCGGAAGTACATATTCAAGGTTCATACGCCCTCCTGAATTATCCTGTATATCATATTCATATCAAGACTCTTTCGTACAGTTTCAGCAAGTTCATCGAGATCTTTTTCACGCTGCTTCCTTCTGTCACTGACTGCACCGTTATACTTAAGCCCCTTTGCTTCGTAAAGAGCTTTAACAAGTGCTCCGGAAACCTCTGAACTGTCGAATATCCCGTGGACATAGCAGCCAGCCGTGTTACCGTTAAAATACCCGCCGCTATCTGTAAGAGGTTTACTGCTTCCTTCTGTTTTACCCATATGGACTTCATAACCGTAATATGATGCACCGCTAAGGCATGAAAAGAAACCGGTAACGTCCCTGAACCTTCCTTCCGTACGAAGCTGCGTCTTCTCCTCATGAAAAACTGTCCTGCACGAAGGAAGAAGACCGAGACCCTCTGCTGTTCCGCCGCACTCGGTCCCGTAAGGATCAGAAACAGTTTCACCAAGCATCTGAAACCCGCCGCAGATTCCAAATACAGGAAAATTGTAATTTGCCCGTGCTCTGATCTCCCTGCTTAATCCTGTTCTGTTCATCCATTCCATATCAGCTATTGTACTCTTGGTTCCCGGAAGAATTAGCAGATCCGGTTCTCCTAGCTCTTCCGGCTTTGTGACATACCGTACGGAAACGCCCTCGTACTGACTGAAAACATCGAAATCGGAAAAGTTCGAAATTTTCGGGAAACGGATCACTGCAATGTCAATAACACCTGAATTTTTGGTTTTTTCAAGCCGCGATGAAAGGCTGTCCTCATCTTCAAGATCGTGTTTTACAAACGGTACAACACCGATCACCGGTCTTCCGCATTTCTCTTCGAGAATTGAAATACCGTCATCAAAAAGACTGATATCTCCGCGGAAGCGATTTACTATAAGGCCTTTTACCAGTTCCTGTTCGTGCTTTTCCAGAAGTGCAAATGTCCCGTAAAGCTGCGCAAACACTCCTCCACAGTCTATGTTTCCGACAAGCAGAACAGGGATTTCAAGCATCGTCGCAAGTCCCATATTAACTATGTCGTCCTTTTTGAGATTGAGTTCGACCGGACTTCCGGCTCCTTCCACCACAATGATGTCGTACTGCGAAGCAAGAGTTTCAAAGGCTCTGCGTATGTCCGGGATAAGTTCGGTTTTCTTTGAAAAATATTCGCGTGCCCGCATATTTCCGCGTACTTTTCCGTTTACTATCACCTGTGAGCCGGCATCGGTAGTTGGTTTGAGAAGAACCGGATTCATCAGCGCCGAAGGTTCGATCCCGGCCGCTTCCGCCTGAAGAGCCTGCGCTCTTCCGATCTCAAGTCCGTCTGAAGTAATGTACGAATTCAGCGCCATATTCTGTGACTTGAAAGGAGCGACTGAGTGGCCGTCCTGTCTGAATATACGGCAGAGTGCTGCGGTAAGAAGGCTTTTGCCGACACCCGACATAGTTCCCTGTATCATTATCGCTCCGGTCATGACAAAACCTCCTTTATCCCTTCGACAAGAATCTCATTTTCCTTTCGTGTACGTACTGCCGTTCTGAAATATCCATTTCCGAGTCCGCAAAAGTCAGTGCATTCACGTATCATAATACCTTTTTCCAGAAGAAGTTTTCCAAGATCATCGCATGATCTGAAAAGAAGAAAATTTGCCGAACTGCCGGTAACTTCAAGTCCGCATCCGCAAAGTTTCTCGGTGAGATATTCCCGTTCCTTTGTGATGAAAGCGACCGTTTTCTCTTTCCAGTCCTTCACATCGAGCGCTGCTACACCTGCTTCTTCGGCAGGCACGGAAACGCTCCAGAACTGTCCGGAATTATGAATTCTTGCTGCGGTTTCAGCACTTCCGCAAAGTGCGTAGCCGAGTCTCAGCCCCGGCATGGCAAAAAGTTTTGTAAAAGCCTTTAAAACAATACAGTTCTCATTAAAACAGCTCCGAAGGCTGTGATCAGAAGATGCTCCCGTAAACGGCATGAAACACTCATCGCATATGAGGATAATATTCTTTTCAAGGCATTTTTCAGATATCTTCCGGAGCAGATCCGGTGAGATAAGTTTTCCGGTCGGATTGTTCGGTGTACAGAGAAAGATAATATCCACATCGTCCGTCAGAAAATCAAGTATCCCCTCATTTACAGTAAAATCATCTGACGCTTCGGTTATGTATTCAGTGATCTGACAATCCACCTCTTCAAGCGCATATCTGTATTCAGAAAATGACGGAATACAGAGAACAGCCTTTTCCGGTCTGAATGCATGGACTATACGAAAGATAAGATCAGCCGCACCGTTTCCGCAGACTATATTTTCATACGGTATATTCTCGTAAACGGAAAGCTTTTTACGTAGTTTCCGGCATTCAGGATCAGGATAACGGGTACATTCTGAAACGGCCGCAGATGCAGCTGCGATAACCTGTTCGGGCATACCGAGAGGATTCAGATTTGCTGAAAAATCATAAATAACATTTTTTTCTGTCACGTCACCGCCGTGTATCCTCATAGAAACCACCTTGTTAAAATAAAGCCTCTGAATAACACTGATAGAACAAGCATAAAACCTGAAGAAACATACATAAGTCTGCCTGCACGTATTATATCGGCTGGTTCTATCGATCTGTCGTCATCGCCGATATACTCTTTTTTGTGAAGCTCGCCGAAATACCAGGCATCTCCGGCAAGGCGAAGATGAAGTGCACCCGCACACGCTGATTCTGTCTGTGCTGAGTTGGGACTTGCATGCTTTCTGCGGTCACGTTTCCAGATACGGTAAGCGTTTTTTCCGTCAAGTCTGATAAACGGGCATGACAAAACCATCAGAAGAGCTGTAAAACGCGATGGAATGTAGTTAAGTACATCATCGAGTTTCGCTGCGCATCTTCCGAGGTCTTTATACTTTTCATTTTTATAGCCGATCATGGAATCCATTGTATTGACAGCCTTATAAACAAATCCGCCGGCCGCTCCGAACAGTGCTGTCCAGAACATAGGTGCAGTAACTCCGTCGGAAGTGTTTTCGGCAACCGTCTCAACTGCGGCACGTATTATACCGTCACGGTCAAGTTTTGAAGTATCACGTCCGACGATCATCGAAACCGCTTTTCTTGCGCCTTCTGTATCACCGGCTTCCGCAGCACGGAAAACCTTCATGCTTTCATCACGCAGATTTCTTGCCGCAAGCAGATAAAATATCATTATACTTTCGATAATGATCCCAGCGGCCGGATGAATACTGTACGCCAGAAACAGAACAGCTGCCGAAACGACAGCCGTGATCAGTACAACTGTGACCGTTAGAAATACTCCTCCCGTAAAAAGATCATTAAACTTTTTACGGACAAAGCCTTCCATGCCGGCGATAAACTTTCCTATCAGCCTGACTGGATGAGGAAGAGTATACGGGTCGCCTATAAGGCAGTCAAGAAGAAATCCAGTGATCAGTGGAAGAGAGGCAAAAACAAATTTCATATTTTCTCCGGTTTTGTCAGTACATGACCGTCAAATTCGCATATCCATCCGGAAGCGTTGCCGGTCATCCAGTTGTAATAGTCTTTATGCGGCTCAGAGAACCTGGACATAATCGCCATTATAGTACCGCCGTGAACAACAAAAGCTATGCTTTTGGCGTTGCTGTACTGCTTTGTTATCCTTTCAAACGCTTTGCAGCATCTGTTACGGAAATCCTCAGGCAGTTCACCGTTCGGAAACTGCATTTCGCCGTTGCTGTCGATCCAGTTCTGATAATGCCTGTCGTTACTCAGTTCTTCCGAAGTCCTGTTTTCAAAATCTCCGAAATCACATTCGCGCATTTCTTCGCATATCTCAGGAGACTGACCCGGAAAGAGTATTTCAGCAGTCTGAATACATCGTTTCATCGGACTGACTACAAGGATCTCTGATTCCGGCACTTTCATTTTTTCAAGCTTTGTCCTGCCTTCCGGACAAAGAGCTTCATCAGTCCTGCCGATATACCGCTTTTCAAGATTTCCCGGAGTCATGCCGTGACGAATTAGTGTGATCTTCACGGAAGATCCCCCTTTATTGCTGTCGGAATGCCGCACATAACACGGATCACTCTGCCTGCATTTTCAGCTATAAGGCAGCCGCATCTTCCCACAGCCTCACGCCAGATACGGTCTTTCTTTTCTATCGGTATAACACCTGATCCGATATCATTCATAATTACCACACAGCACGGATTGATCCTGATAAGTTCGTCTGTGTAAGCGACCGGATCAATTGATTTGTCAAGAAGTCTTCTGATAAGGTGATGATAGTTATTGATGACATCAGCACCCTTTGCGAGTGCGTAGTCACATGTCTCACCGTCAAAATATTTTTCAATGCTCTCAGGCCAGTGTTTTTTTGAATATTCAAGCTTTCCCTGAAAAGCAGGTCCTGTAATAAGTGTCATAATAATACCTCCATCATAATGCCGGCAAAAACTGCTGCGGCCGGAACGGATAATTCACAAATCTGAAGGAACCATCCGCAAAGGTCTCCTGTAGTTCCGCCGAATTCTTTGTATGCGGTCTTTCTGTAGTACCAGAATGAGACCAGCGCGGCAGCAAAAGATGCTAACCCCTGTATTGTATTTATAAAAAGCATCAGCAGAGAAGCAGATGCTCCGAATACCGTTATCATTGCCATCGTCACTGAACGGTAGGATGGTCTGACGAAATCCTGAAGTGTGCCGTCCTTTTTTGCACACCGGAAAGTTACTGCAGAAAGCCCGCTTAAAGAACGGGACAGTATGTATCCGCATGAAACCACGGCAGTGCTTCGAATATCATTGATCTGTGAAAACAGAGCAGTCTGAAGTATAAGGTAAAGGCACACACGAATAACTGCAAACGATCCGATATGAGGATCGGACATTATTTCGAGACGTTTTTCACGTTCAGCATATGAAGAACGAGCATCGGTAACGTCGCAGAATCCGTCGATGTGAATGCCGCCTGTAACAAGTACAGGAATGATCACTGCGACAGCTGCAAAAAGGAACTGTGAAACGGAAAAATAAGTGCAGAACATCCTCCAGGCAAGGAGGACTCCGCCGATGACTGCACCGATAAGCGGAAACCACCCGAGTGCGTACCGCCTGTTCTCTTTCTTCCATTCAACCTGTATCATCGGTATGCGTGAATACATGAGAAAAGCTGAAAGAAGTGACTTTATCATCCGCACTCCCCCTTTCCGTGATCACATCCTGTCTGATACTCATCTGTACCAGTCGATTTATTTACAGAATCATCTGAATGAATACCGTCCTTCAGCACGACCGGGATCCCGTAGACACATTCCACGACTTTATCGGCGGCATCAGCAAGTTCAGTATTGAGTTTACCCAGTACTTCAATGTATTTTTCAGTTCCGGATTCATAGAAAATCGAATCGGATCCGACGTCGTTTGTAACTATAACAAGAAGTGAAGTTTTGTCCTTCAATTTTATTATATCACAGAATATCTTATTTTTACAGTCCGCCGGAAAATTTCCTTCGCCGAACATCTCATTTGCCACAAGGTTTCCAAGGCATTCGAGCAGGACTGCGCTTCCCGGTTCGATATCGGCTTCTCCCACATCAGTATATTTCTCGATGGTCTCAAAACCTTTAGAAGCACGCATTTTCCGGTGCCTTTCAATAGCCTCATGCGCCTCATCACCGAAAGGCATCATGGTTGCCATATAGTATTTCCTGCCGGAAAACTCATCAAACAGCGATTCCGCATAACGGGACTTCCCGCATTTCGAACCGCCGGTAATCAGTATCATCATAGTGTTAATAGTAGTTTGTCTTTAATTTATCTTACAAGCTTTGCGACAGCTACTCCTCCGCAAAAGATATTGGAAAGTACAGTGAAGTATTTCAGATTGTAAATTCCTTTAGAAGTAAGCGCACCGCCATCCTTATCAGTAAGGAACATATAGTACATACCGATTATGGTAAAAATAATTATGATAATATTAAGAACAAAGCAGATCTTCCATCTGACAGTGTTCCGTTTTGAATTTTCAGTATTCATTGTATGTGCCCCTTTTCAGATCGGTTGAATACACGCAGCAGCAGATAAATCCCCGAATCTTTCTGCGTTAATGATATCTATTAGTATAACATATGATTGAAATTCTTTCAACCTAATGCAAACTGACAATTTTGCCATCAAAACACTGTAATCACATAAAATCGAACTATCCCCCGTGTACGGAACATTCCGTATCGGGGATTTATTGCATGCCTTCGGCGTGCTCTTGAAAACAGACCGTCGTTCGACGGCTGTTGTCACTTGTTATCTTGAATCGAGATACAGCTCCGATTCATCATTTAAAGGTTAAAATACTCTTTAAGAAAAGCGATAAAACTGCTCCATTCTTCTGACAGATTACCACTTTTCAAAAGTTCATCTCCACCTTCGAAGTTTACTCTGTAAACTTTATCGGTTTCACTATCCAGCACAATAACTTCACTGGTATTCATCTCAGAAAGAACAAGATATTTATCATCAAAGCCATATTCATTTCTGCATATATAAGTTGATGAGCAAATATTATTATGATCATCAATAATATCAAGAAGTTCTATACCCATATTTTCTTCCCAGAAAGGTCCGGCAAATAATGTGTAGAATTGAATAAAATCCTCTGATGGATGTACGTTCAATTCTGAAATCGCTTTAAGCACATCTTCTTTGTTGGCTCTGATATAAACATCATCGCTTAGTTTCTCTGATAGATTGATTTTCTCAGAAAATATTTCGCTTTTATTATTCATCAAAAACGCCTTCTTCGATTATTTTCAAAGTTTTAAAAAAAGAAGCAGGATTATCTTTGGCTGCATATAATACAGGGCACTCACTTCGATCCATTTCAAAAATTTCATATGATTTTGAAGCTGTATATTTCGATAATATCTTTAATATCTGATCTTTGTTTCCGGCATTATAATCGCTCTTGTTCATTACAACACATAAAACATCCACGGCTCTGCCTACCCAAACATTATAATCAAACGCTGCGATACTATAATCATCCGGAAGAGAAGTCATCGAAAGATACTCTACTCTTTCAGCACTTTGAAGATAATTGATTATCTTCTTCTCACTTCTTTTTACAGTTAATATTTTTCCTGATTTTGAGTATGAACTTCCTATATGAGTCGGCTCATAGCCTAATAATCTTATTACTGTTTTGGAATCTTCATACCACTCATTCCATTTGTCATCGACAAAGCCTTCGCAATTGAATGATATTGTAATTGTTTCTTTATCCATAAAATCATTCACATCCTATAATAGCTTCAATAAAACATAAAAGTCCGAACTATCCGCCGTGTACGGAATGAACATTCCGTACCGGTGGATTTCAATTGAATCGGGGCGCAGCTCCGATTCATCCATTTCCCGACTGATGGTACGCCTTCGGCGTGCTCTTGAAAACAGACCGTCGTTCGACGGCTGTTATATCTGATTATTTCTGAAATATAGATAACCAAATCACATCCAGTAATCAGAAATGATATCACGCAATTTTTCACTACACAAAGGGCATGAAAAGATTTCTGATAACAAAGAATCTATTTCCTTTCCCTTATATGAAATAATACTCGTGACTATTATCTCAAATAGATATGCATAAATTTCGGGTGAATAATTACCAAGAATATTTACCAGAGCAACAGCCTCTTCTTTTGAGCATATTTTAAAGAACGCCTTTAACTGATATTCAACTGACTCACCGTTCAATCCGATATCATCTATGTTTTTCAGTATTTCTTTAGCAGTAAGTTCTTCTGCAATAACATCAACTATTGTATTTTCCAGTTTAATTACCGCTTTTTCTGAAGCATCATTTTCCAGATAGAAATCCGAAAAGAAACTATCATCCAGATTTTTATATGTATAGCATACGGTATCATCAGAAATCTCTTTTTTATAATTTTTCAGAGAACAGGTTCCAACAGAAAAATATTCAGCATTTTCCCATGATAAGGTTTTGCAATCATCAAAAATATAAAAGATTTTTTCTCCGGATTTTATATTCTCTTTATATCTGATAACAAAGTATAACTGATTATGGCTGATACCTTGTTTTTCCATACTTCTTTTAGCTTTGATGATCATTATCTTACTCCTGAATGCAATTTTGTTTATTCACCATCAGTTCCATCAATAAATATCCTGTCTATTGAGGTGTATTTTTCCATTTTAAAAATCTGAACTTTTGATAATGGCGGCACATATTTAATATGTTTCATAGTAAATTCATCTGACGATATTTTTTCTAATAGCTTCGCTATAAAAGCCACCCAATCTTTTAAATCAGTATTTTCTAATTCTTTCTTATTTTCCAGAACACTATAACCATCAGCATCAAAAAACAACATCAATGCCGCCCCTAAATCACAGTACTTGTTATCTATTATACTGTTTGGTATTTCAAAACCATTATCCCAGTTATAATTATCCGCTATTAAATGAAGCATTTCAGGATTTTCTGTTTTATTGATTTCAGCTATGATTTCATTTTTACTCTTGTTATCCAGTAATTCAATAACATTTTCTTTTGTCATCGTATTTTCACCTTATTCAATTCATTACAGATAATAAAACTTCTCTTACAGATATCTTAAATCGTTCTTGATTCCTTGTATGATAGAAGTTTATTCTATTTATTTTTATTATGCAACAATTCAGTAAGAAAACTTTTAACTGTTTCGGTTTTCTCAATTTCAGAATGATTCATCAATATTTGAACCGCTCTTTCATCTGATATCATAGATAACGCTGTTATTACAGATATTCTAATATCTTCATTAGGATCATTAAGTAAATTTTTCAAAGGAGGAATTAATCTCACATCTGGAAATGATGCACATATCTGAACACACCAGTACTTAACACCGTTGTGATGACTTCTGAGAGATTCCATTAAATATTCAACGACTACTTCGTGTTCGAATTTTAGGATTACATCTTCTACCAACTGATAAACACCATAACCATCGTATTCTCCAAATGAATTAAGAAATAAAGGCAAGCAATCTTTATCCGGATTATTCAAAAAATACTTTCTTACATCATCATACATAGAAATCGTTTCATGATCAAGGTGATCATCATTCGGCATTGGTTGATGAAGCTTCAAAAATCCTAATGCAGTTTCTTTGTCCATAAATCATTCACATCCTATAATAGCTACAATAAAAAAAGTCCGATCTATCCGCCGTGTACGGAATGAACATTCCATACCGGTGGATTTCAATTGAACCGGGGCACCGCTCCGATTCATCCATTTCCCGACTGATGGTATGCCTTCGGCATCCTTTTGAAAACAGACCGTCGTTCGACGGCTGTTAAATCTGATCACATTACAGATAATAAAACTTCACTTACAGATATCTTAAATCTTTCTGGATTTTCATTACTAATTTCATTTAATAACCGAATAACAGTAGTTTTGACTTTATCATCACAATCTGAAATAATCTGATTGAGTACATGCCTGCTATGTTCATCATTGAGAATTCTTTTGAGCATAGTTTTCATCCATTTCTTAGCATATGATATTACATCAGGAATAGAATTAACGAATTCATTCATTGTAACAGAAACATCATAAACAGAATCATATGATTCTATAGCATGTACCAGACCAAACATAACTTCATCGTCTTCAGTACAATCATCAAAGCCTTCACAAAGATACTTAATATCCTCATAATTCTCGTCATTTAAAATGTTTTCAATTGCATTCTCGAACAATTCGATTTCCTCACTGTTTCTCAACAGCCTGTTTTCTATAAGTATTTTTCTCGCGCTAATAATGTCCGTAATAATCACTTCTTTGTATTCAGCCAGTTTTTCGCATCGCCGCATGCGATCAAAATATCATGATGATTAAACACAATCATCTAGCTAATTACCGATATGCACTCCAAAATTTGCAAATCTCATATATTTAATAATGCGATAAAATCTTCTTAAACAGCGGAATTTCGAGGATTTTATCGCATTTTCTATTGAC
>Ga0247610_10003177_pt1 | contig 18279 bp, 8 predicted proteins | sample 174DNAGHGhighgp2_FD_193483 | JGI IMG/M metagenome (GOLD analysis project Ga0247610, IMG submission 193483) | Sheep rumen microbial communities from Palmerston North, Manawatu-Wanganui, New Zealand - 1742 DNA GHGhigh gp2 | ecosystem: Host-associated > Mammals > Digestive system > Stomach > Rumen ... | reverse complement strand
GAGTCTCGGCGGGCGTTTTGTAAGAAAAGTTTTGTACAGTAAGTTTGGCGGACGCTCGGTCGGATTTCCGGCAGTGCTGCGGTGGAGTTGCGTCCAGCCTTACGGGTTGAATCATTTTGCGAAAGCCAGTAGCTGTCGGCGAAGCGTGGCTTTAGGCCTGTTTCGTAGGTTTGTCTTCGGCAAAGTCTGCCGTACTTTGCACGGCTACTCTGGCTCGTCTGCACTTATGGAGCCATCTGTACGCGCCAGCGGCGGCGTTTCCCTCTGCATGTCCGGAAATCGGGGCATGGGAAGCGCCGCCGCTGTGCTGGCTCTGCTGGCTATGCTGCTCTTGCTGCTACTGCCTGTCTTTGAGGTTCCACTTGATGAAGTATCCGTCGGTTTGCAGACTTGCCCTGACTCTTCCCTGCAGGCCTGCCGGGTACTTGGGGGCTATGCGGTTGGCCACGCTGTCGGTGGCGGCTGCACGGTCGCCTCGTCCGGCGTTGCTCCATCGGTCGGCCATCTTGCAGAGGTAGCTATAGGCCTTTCCCTCGGCCAGGTACTCCTTGAGGTACTCGTCGGCGATGGCCCAGTCGTAGAGTTGCTTGAGCTGCTGCTCTGTGAGTGTGGTCTCTGAGGGCAGCGGCAGTGGGTGGAGCGTGCCTCGCGCGGCCCCGGCTATGCCTGCGTTGGCGCTGCCACGCGCTGCATAGTTGGGGTTGGACAGGTCGAATCCTCCGCCGCCCACCCATGAGGCATAGCCTCGGTACCAGGTGCTGTCGAGCTGGTGGTCGGGGAATCGGTTGATGAGTCCGTCGTTGAGTATGCACCGTGCCTGGTCGAAGTTGCCTAAGTGGGTCTCTGCCTCGGCCAGGAGGAAGTGGAAGTCATGGCCTCGGAAGGTGGGTATGGTCGGCTCGATCTTGAACAGGTTGCTGCCGTCGCCTATGTAGCCCCAGGTGCCGTGCTGGTAGCCGCTGACTGCTCCCTGCACGTTGGTGTGGTAGCGCTTGTAGTAGTATTTGGATACGCAGTCCTGCCCGCCGAGGTTGGTCATGACGATTTTCTGCTCTATGGAGCGTATGTCGTAGTCGTTGTACAGGCGCTTGCCGTATTCGGAGGGCCTGAGGTAGAAGGAGTCGTCGCTGGGGTATTCGGGGCAGAGGTATTGCACGATGCGGTTGCGCTGGTGCTGCTCATAGTTGTAGGTGATGCCGCTGATGGCCTGTGTCTTGAGGCCCACACCCTCGGTGGGGAAGAGGTCGACGTAGGTGTACCACTGCTGCCTGATGCCTGCTGCCAGCTCCACGTTGAGCTGGTAGACCTGCGAGGCGGCGAATCGCCAGTCGTCTATGTTGCGGCCGTTCTGGTCGCCGTAGAGCACGAAGCCGGGCAGGGGGAAGCTGGGGTAGTTGGTCTCCTCGCCGCCGAAGGGGAAGCTGTGGATGGCGTAGATGTAGTCGAGTATGGTGTTGCGTATCTGCTCCCAGTAGGGCTGTGCGGCCTGCTCGGGCAGGTAGTTGCAGAGCCACGACATGAACTCCACGCGCAGGATGACTGCCGGGGGGGTGAGGTATTGCCAGGTGATGTAGGGCGACATCTCCTTGTTCTCCGGGTCGAGCCACTCGTACCAGTACATGTTGAGGTCGGGGGCCACGTGTAGGCCGTCGACGTCGATGCCGTCGGTGAGCAGCTGTAGGGCTTTCTCGCAGAGGGTCTTCATGTCGCAGTGGGTGAAGACGCTGGCGTCGTCGAGCGATTTCTTCTCAACGAGAGGGTCGTCGAACCAGTAGGCGTGGCCGTAGATGCGGCCAAGCATGAGATAGGCCCAGGCCTTGATGCGCAGCGTGCAGGAGAGCATGGGCAGTATGTGGCCCTCGGTCTCCTGGCTGATGTTGCCCTGTCGGCTGTGGTGGAACTGCCCCATCTTGCTGATGTAGTCGTTGCAGGCTATGACGATGGCATAGTAGCAGGTGGGGTCGGCGTAGGGGTTGCCGTCGGTCGATTCGTAGTTGTAAAGGCGCTTGAGGTCGTCGGGGGCGTTCTCGGTGGTCTCAAGTATGTTGGCACGGGTGTCGGTGAGCCAGATGGCGTGGTCGCCAGCCTCCTGCACCTTGTTCATAATGCCGAGCATGCCCTTGTACACCTCGTCCTCCTTGTCTATGTAGTCCTCGTCGTTGATGACGTTGTTGGGGTTGGTGTCGAAGTAGTCGGAGCAGGAGGTGAAGAGTGAAAGGTGAAGGATGAAGAGTGCTGCGCCGAGGCGGCCAAGCCGCGCCGCACGCTGGGCTATTAGGTGAAGGGCGAAGAGTGAAGGGTGAAGGGTGTTCATTGCGGTGCTATTTTTTTTGATGGCACTCAGCGGCAAAAGCGCTGAGCACACTGAGAGGTGGTTAGAAGTTGAGGTTGAAGCCAAGCTTGACGGTGATGGGCAGTGTTACCTTGGCGTAGTCGAAGCCACGGAGGGCTTCGTCGTAGGAGTAGGCAAACTCCGGGTCGCCGCCGAGGTACTTGGTGAGGGTGAACAGGTTCTCGGCTGCTACCCATACGCTTCCAGAACGCACTATGCGTATGAACTTCTCGAAGTTGTAGGCGAGCTTGAGCGAGCGCAGCTTGAAGTAGTCGCCCTTCTCTATCCATCTGTCGGAGAAGAGGTTGTTGCCAATGGCGTCGCGATAGCTGGCGCGCGGCACATCGGTGTGCTGCCCTTCCACCTGCCAGCGGTCGAGCACGGCTGTGGTCTGGTTGTAGAAGGTGGCCATCGACTCTGCCTGCCTGCGTGTGGCGTTGTAGAGGTGGGAGCCGAGCGTGTAGCCGAAGTTGGCGTCGAGGGTGATGGCGCGGTAGCGCAGGTAGAGGTTGACTCCGCCGTAGACGGTGGGCAGCGTGCTGCCCAGGGCCACCTTGTCGTTGTCGTTGATGATGCCGTCGCCGTTCTGGTCGACGAAGCGCACGTCGCCAGCCTGGTAGGCCACGCCGCTGGAGTTGGCCAGGCTGGCGGCCTGTGCCTCGGCGGTGGTGGCGTAGACGCCGCTGGTCTGGTAGCCGTAGAACTGGTAGGGCTTCTTGTCGACGGCCATGAGCACCTGGGCGTCGTCGCCATTGTACTGGTTGTAGCGTATGATGTAGCTGTCGGGGCCTCCGAGCGACTTGATGGTGTTGCTCAGGGTGGTGGCGGTGGCCGAGAGGGCCAGGTCGAAGTGGCGTGTGGCGATGGGGGCCACGCGCAGCGACAGCTCAAGTCCTCGGCCGGAGATCTTGCCCAGGTTTTCGAAGTAGGCGGTGGAGCCATAGACGGCCGACACGCCGCTGGAGAGCAGCAGGTCGTAGCCCTGGCTGAAATAGTAGCCCACGCCCAGGTTGAGCCGTCCTCGCAGCAGCGAGGCGTCGAGGCCGAGGTCTATCTGGCGTTTCTTCTCCCAGGAGAGCTTGGTGTTGGGCATGTTGGCGCGGGTGATGGTGCCTATGCCGTACTGGCTGAAGACACCGCTGACGTAGTAGTTCTTGCCATAGTTGGAAGAGAAGCGGCTGTTGCCGGTGAGGCTGGCCTCGAGGCTGACGTTGAGGCGGTCGATGAAGGATGGCAGCGCGCCGGTGTTGGCCAGCAGGGCCGTGAGTCCTGCCGAGGGGAAGAAGCCGAAGCGGGCGGCGTCGGCACCGCTGACGCTGGTGCCGTCGACGGCGAGCGAGGCCTGTGCGCGCAGCAGGCGGCGCCAGGTGTAGTCGCCGTGGAGTAGGAATCCCATGTAGTTCCACTCCAGGTTGTCGCCGGTAGTGGTCTTCTCGTCGTTGGTCACGTCGAGCGTCTTGTTGTAGTCGTTGGCGGTGTTGTAGCCTGTCGACCAGTCGTACTCCACGTTGCGTGTCATGAGCCGGGCCTGGAGCAGGGCGCCCACCTCGTGGATGGCGTTGAGCGTGCGCTGGTAGCTGGCCTGCAGCTGGTAGTTGTTCATCATCTGGCGGACAACGCCGTTGCTTACCTGGTTGCGGCCGGTGCCGAAGATTTGGGGTATGATGGCCTGGTTGGACACGCCGGGGATGAACATGGTCTCCTCGGTGTAGTTATAATAGAGGTTGACCAGGGCCGAGAAGCGCAGGTAGTCGGTGGGCTTGTAGTTGAGGCCCAGGCCGGCGTTGGCGTCGTAGATCTTGTCGGTGCCCTCGGCGGTGTTGACCAGGGCCAGTGGGTTGCTCACGTTGTTGTAGGCGATGTAGGGTATGGAGCTTACCTGCCAGGCGTCGTACTTGGCGTAGGTGTCGAGCACGGAGCCGTCGGGCTGCTTGGTGTAGGCTCCCACGAGTGGCATGGAGCGGTAGGCGGCCAGCAGGGGGTTTACCTCTGGGCGCATGCCGGTGTTGTGGAGGTGGGAGTTGACGTAGGACAGCCCCACGTTGGCGGTGATGTCGACCTTACGGCTCACCATGACATCGGAGCTGATGAGCGTGTGGTAGCGGTCGCTGTTGGTGTTGCGCAGCGTGCCCTGGTTCTTGGTGTAGCCGAAGGAGATGTTGTACTTGGCTATCTCGTCGCCACCCTCGACGCGGAAGATGTTCTCCGTCTGGAATCCGTTGCGCTGTATCTCCTTCATCCAGTTGGTGTTTTCGTTGAAGAGGTAGGAGTACATGTTGTCCTTGTTATCAAGGAAGGGGTAGTCGCCCGCGAGGGTGGTGAGCGAGGGGTAGGCGGTCATGCCCACGGCGGAGAGGTAGTTGCGGTACTGCTGTGCGTTGAGCATGGGCATGGTCGAGCCTTTCATGTTCAGGCCATACTGCCCGCTGAAGGAGATGCGGGTGTCGAGGTTGTCGCTGGTAGCCTGCTGGGTCTCAATCATGATGACACCGTTGGAGCCGAGCGAGCCGTAGAGCGCCGCGTCGGCGCCGCGCAGCACCGTCACGGAGCGTATGTCGCGGGGAGAATAGCCGAAGAGCAGGTCGCGCGAGTAGCCGTTGACGATGCCTGAGAGTTCTCGCTGGCCCATGTAGGGTATGCCGTTGATGACGATGAGCGGGGCGTTGTCGGCCTCGAAGGTGTGTATGCCGCGTATGTTGAGGTAGGTGCCCTCGCCGGGCATGCCGCTCTTCTCGACGGCCTGCAGGCCTGCGAGCAGGTCGCGCGTGGCGGCACCCACGGCGAGCTTCTGGCTGAAGTCCTTGGTCTCCATGCCACTGGTCAGCGGCGAGAGCACGTCGCGCGACAGCGAGCCGTAGGCTGTCTCGCCCTTGCCGCCGAAGAGTGGCTCGAGCAGGGGCGTGAGCGTGAGCTGGAAGGTGGGGCTGCCCTGCTTCTTCTGGAGCAGCCGCAGCGGCAGCGTGCGGTCGTAGTAGCCCTCGGCCTTGATGCTCACCAGGGCATCGGCGGCGTCGGTGGTGAGTTCGAAGGTGCCTTTGTCGTCGGTGAGCACCGAGTTCTTCTCGCCGACGATGGTGACGATGGCACCGCTCACGGGCTGGCCGTCAACGCCCTTGACCTGTGACTTGAGGGTGGTCTGTGCTGTCGCAGCCATGGTCAGGGTGGCGGCTGCCAGCAGGGTATAGAGTCTGTTGTTCATACGCTGTTATGTGATTGTTGCTTCTTGGTAGTGTAGCCTTGCGGCAAAACCGCAGGGCACAGTGTCGGCGGAGTTGAGTTGTCAATAGTTGTTGTGCGTGGGGCGCAGGCACCAGTGGTACATGAGTAGCTGGCCGTAGTTGCTGCCGTCGCCTGGCTCGGTGCGCTTGTAGCGGTAGCCCATGTCCTTCGACTCTACGCGTATGCGGAAGTTGCCGTTCTTCTTGAGCCGCACGATGCCTATGGTGTAGCCGTCGGTGTCGTAGGCGGCGGCGTTTTGGTCGTACTGTATCCACACCTCGGGGTCGTAGCCCTCGGGGTAGCCTGGGGCCTGAATGCCGTAGACAGGGATGTCGTTGGCTATGCGGTCGGCGTTCATGTTGCCCGCCTTGAGGTTGCTGACCACGAGCGAGTCGTTGAAGTAGATGTCGAGCAGATAGATGGAGTTGCGGTCGAAGCCCATGCGCAGGTAGTACTCTCCGGCGGGTAGGCGGCACTCTAAGGCCTGGTTGGTGGTGGGGTCGAAGATAAGGCCGCTGTACTCCACGCCGCACACCAGCGAGTCGCTCACGGCCTGCTCGGTGGGGCAGGCTGCCAGCAGGTTGTAGTCTATGATGGGCCAGCCGTACTGGCTCAGGGCATCGTAGGAGGAGAGGGTGCTGATGGTGCCGCTAAAGCCGCCGAGGTTGATCCAGTCGAAGTAGGGGCTGTTGGCCACGTCGAGTACGTCCCAGAGCTGGTAGAAGCGTGTCTTGACGCGGTAGATGACCACGTGGTTGGGTATCTTGAAGTTGGTGCAATAGTAGGCGTAGCCGTTGCTCAGGTTGATGCGGCGGTCGACGTCGACGGTCTGCACCGACGGCCGCCAGTAGGCCACGTCGGATGCCTTGTAGCGGGTGACGTCGGCGGTGGCATCTACCTCCATGCGGTAGCCGCCCACGGCCTGCAGGTCAGCGGCAGTGGCAGAGACCTGGGCGGGCTCGAGTCGCTTGTCGGAGAAGCAGGCGCGCACTATCCACTCCTCGAACTTCTCGCGGTCGGCAGCGGTGGCTGGGCGGTTGAGCCATACGGGTATGCTGTCGAGGGCACTGTCGAGAGCGCTCCTTATCTGCTCGTTGCTGGGTATGAACATGGTGGTGACGAAGTTCTCGTCGCGCATGTTCCAGTAGTCGACACCCTGGTCGGTGTAGCGGTCCATGAGCGTGTTGCGAGTCACCCACACCGTGTCGTAGACCGTCTCGCCGGCCTGGTTGATGCCAGTCACGGCACTGTGCTCGCGGTCGAAGACACGCTGCTCGAAACGGCTCACCAACGAGCGGAACGTGGAGTAGTCGTCGCCAAGGGACTGGAGGTACTCGTAGGCAGACTGGCGCACGGGCAGCACGCCGTCGATGACGTAGATGTAGCCATTGGTGGCCTTTATGGTTTTGACGATGCCGAAGTTGTCGATACGAGCACTGCTGCCTGAACCGTAGACCCAGATGGTCTTTCCTGCCCGGTTGTTGATGCCGAATCCGTCGACAAGCTCCGAGGGCGTGACGGCGGCGTCGCTTACGCAGTAGTTGGCGAAGCGGGTGGCATCGGCGATGGTGCCGCTGCCCTGGGCAAAGGTGGCGTTGTCGCATACGAAGAAAGTGTACTGCTTGTCGGGCGAGGTCGAGGCGTAGGCACCGGCCTGTTCGAAGAGCTGTGAGATTTGCGACAGGTCGGTGGCGGTGCGCAGGTAGGTGGCAACGTCGCCGCTAAACACCTCCACCGCCTCAGTGGCTATGGGCGACTCGTCGTAGTGGTCGTTCCACTCGGAGCAGGAGGTGAGCAATGGGGCGGAGCACAGCAGCACGATGCCAACGGCGCAGCACAGGAGTACCTTGCTGACAGTGGCTTTGTATGTTTTTCCGGCGGCAAAACCGCCGAGCACGGTGAAGGCGTGGATGGTCATAGTAGTGATGTTTACGTGTCGTTGCTTTGTTATTCAGGATAGAGGCTCGCGCGCTTAGTTGATGGGTACAAACTCGAGGTAGTCGAGCGAGAGGTGGTAGTTGGAGTTGTTTTTCGCCTCAACGTCCATCAGCGTCACCTTGAAGGTGTGGCTGCCTGAACCTTCAAACTCCACGGCACCCAGGATGGTCGACTCGGCGAGCTGATAGCGTGGCAGGCGCGTCATGCCCTTGTAGAGGTAGACCATGGTAGAGCGGTCGTCGAGGTCGAAGCGGGTTAGCGAGCCGCTGTTGATGAAGTTGTTGTGGTTGATGTCCTTGCAGTAATGTAGCACTACCTTGTACTTGCCGGCAATGATTGTGGGCGTGGTGAACTGTATCCATCCGGCGAAGCCCAGGTTGAGCACCATGAAGTTGTTCATGTAGGCCCCGTACTGCGAGCCGTTGGCAGCCGTGCCGTTGGCATCTTTCTTGTAGCCCACGCGGCGGTAGGTGTTGCTGCGTGCCTTGGTCTCGTTGAGCTGGTAGGTGAAGGAGGTGATTTTACCGAACGACACCACGTTGCCGTTCTCGTCGGTGTAGCGGTCGAAGTTCTCCTCCGAGAGGTCCACGTCGCGCATGGTTCCGTCGATGGGGGTGGAGAAAAGGTTGCCTAAGCTGTTGAGCGTGCCGTACTTGTTGACGTAGCTGATAATGTCGGGAGAGTTGAGGAAATCCCACACCACGCGCACTGGCTTGGGATGGTAGACGGGCATCACTGCTCCTACGCGGTGGATGAGGCCGTTGCGCGCCTGGATGTTGCTGCGCAGGATGGGAATGTCGCCGTTGAGCAGGTCTTCACCGTTGTGGCGCGAGAGGGTGATGGCCTGGCCGGTGAACTGGGTGTCGTAGATGCGCGTCTCCTGGTCGCCCTCAGGGTCCTGGCTCTCATAGTCGAGCAGCTCGGCCTTGGTATAGCTGCGGGGCAGGAAATGGTACTTCACGTAGTTGGACAGCTCCGTGTCGGCACCGCTGCCGTGGCTGCTCAGGTAGCTCTTGAGCGAGGCCACGTCGCCGATGCCAGCGGCCTGGTAGACACTGTTGGGCACGGCCAGGCAGGTGTAGCTATAGTTGGTGACCACGGTGCCCGTCATGGTGTGCGTAGTGGTGCTGATGCGCGAGGCTATGGAGTCGTAGCCACACTCGCGCACGGCGGCGGAGAAGATGGAGTAGGTGTCGGGGTCAGCGTCCAGCTTGTCCATGATGCTCTCCACCAAGGGCTCTATGACGTCGCCAAGGGTGAAGAGCACGGCGTTGGCGCAGGTCACGGCGGTGAACTTCTCCAAGCGCGCCTGGTTGTTGACGAAGATAGAGTCCTGGGTGTACACCACATCGTCGTGGCGATAGGCATCGTCCACGTTCGTCTCTATGTAGCCGTAGCGCACGCTGAGGTTGGTGCCAAGGAGCGTCGTGGCTGGCACCTCGTAGCCCCGCTCGGCAAGGCTCGTGCCCTGCGTGGCATAGCTGTCGAGTTCGGTGTCAGAGTACTTCTTGTTATTTATAATATGTACGCGAGCCACGCTCTTGGCGTAGTCCTCCGACAACTCGCTTACCGACGCTACGCCGTGCTCGCTAAGGAAGCGCCTCATGGCAGCGTTGGTGGGGCAGAAGAGGGTGGCCGTGGCCGAGCCGTCCTTGAGCGCGTTGTAGTAGTTGGCGTGCTTGAGCAGCTCTATCCAAAGCGAGTAGTCGGCGGCATCGCGCTCAAGGATGTCGATGGCGGTCATTTCGGCCTCCTCGGTGGTTGGCGTGACGAAGAGGCTTCCCTCGTTGGGGTCGGTGCAGGAAGTGAAGAATGAAACGTGAAACGTGAAGAGTACTGCGCAGAGCATCTGTACCATCGTTTGTTGGCTTCTTTCCTGGAATATCGTTTTCTTTTTCATAATCGTATTGTTATTGGCACTTCCCTTGGGTAGGGATTTCCACGCTTCGTTTTACAAGTAGTAGGGATTTTGCTGCAGCAGGTCGTTGGCGCTTATTTCGCTGAAGTTCACAGGCAGGTACCAGGCGTTCTCGTTGCTCAGTACCGAGCGTATCCACGACTCGTTGGCGCCTCGGTTGTAGGTGACCACGGTGTTGATGAAGAGCGTCTTGAAGTCGGTCTCGCCGGTGGGGTCGCTGTAGCGGCCCAGCCGGAGCATGTCGTACCACGCCTTGCCCTCGCCGGCGAGTTCCATCAGTCGCTCGCGCAGCACGCCCTTTACCATGAGGTCGGCCAGCGAGGAGTGGCTGTTCACTTCGATGGTTTCGTCGAGGTTGGTGCGCTTGCGTATCTGGTTGATAATGTCGATGGCCTGCTGGTTGTCGGTCTCGCTCTTGCCGGCCCTGCGCATGACCAGGGCCTCGGCCTTCAAAAGCATTATGTCGGCCACGCGGTAGATGATATAGTTGGCGTCGTAGTCCTGCACTGAGAGGCGCTTCGTGTTGTAGCTTGTGCCGCCGTAGTATTTCCACACGTAGGCCGAGGTGGCGTTCTCGAAGTTGTCGGCGTTGGCCTGCTCGGTGACAAAGCCGCCGTACATGGTTCGCACGCTGAGGTCATGGTCGAACTCGCCCGTGGTGCGGAACTTGTCGCGTATGGAGCGATAGTCGTTGCGGAACTCGTCGAGCATGGCTGGCGAGTACTGGTATTTGTAGCCAGTGAGCGAGGGGTCGAAGTAGGTGGTGAGGTTGTTGGTCTGGGGCGTGCCCATGCTGAGCTTCTCGTATGCCCACTGCACCTCGAAGATGCTTTCGTTGGAGTTGCCGGGATTGAACATGGCAAACCAGCTGGTGTGTGTGGGCGTCGACATGAAGCGCGGAGCCGAGGGCGCAGAGCTGGCAAGGATGGCATCGGCGTAGGTGATGGCCTCGTCGAAGTCGCGGTTCCATAGGCACACGTCGGCCATCAGCGCATAGATGGCCCACTTGGTGGCGCGGCCCTTGGTCTCCCAAGTGGTGTTGAACTTCTCCTTCGCCGCGCCGAGCTCGATGGCCGTCTTCAAGTCGCTCTTGATCTGGGCTATGATGTCTGCCTCCGACGACTTGGCCACGTTGAACTTCAGCTCGTCGGTCTCGAAGGGCTCGGTGATGAGCGGCGCGTCGCGCCAGTTGCGCACAATGTAGAAGTAGGCCAGTGCCCGCAGCCAGTAGGCTTCGCAGTGGTGGGAGTTGAGTTCCTCTGTCGTGTACGTGTCGTCGTTGTCCAAGGCCTTCGACGCGTTCTTGAGCACGAGGTTGGCAGCATTGACAATCTTGTACATGGGTGCCCACTTGGTGAGCGTCTTCTCCGTGGGCTTCACCTCAAACCGCTGAAGGGTGTTGCTGCCGCGGCTCGACACGCAGCCAGCGCGAAGCTCACCCCAGGGAATGAGGTAGTCCTCGACTGAGGCGCGCAGGTAGTAGTAGCCGGCCATGAGCGTGGCATCGACCTCCTCCTTCGATCTCCAGTACTCGTCGGTGGGCTGCACGTTCTCGGGGTAGATCTCTAAGTATTTGTTGCAGGAGGATAGCCCGCCGCCTGCTCCTATGAGGGGGAGCGCTGTCAGCAGGAAGGCCTTGGCCATCTTTATGATGCTTATCTGTTTCATGCTTTGATTCGTTTGTTAGGATTCAAGTGTTACCACTCCCTCCACTCAGGGAGTACTGCAGGCTTTTTAGAAGTTCACCGTGATGCCCATCGACACGCGACGCGAGCGGGGCGTCTGCGAGTTGTCCATGGCCAGGCCGGTGACGCTGCTGGGCAGCGTTACCTCGGGGTCCTGGCCGGTGTAGTCGCTGAAGGTAAAGAGGTCGTAGCCGGTGAGGAAGACGCTGAGCGTGTTGACGCAGAGACTCTTGCACACAGACTTGGGGAAGCTGTAGTTGAGCGAGAGCGTCTTCAGGCGCACGAAGGAGCAGTCCTCGACAAAGCGGTCGCTACCCATGTAGTTGAGCCCGTAGTTGTAGAGGGCGCGCGGGATGTCGGTGTCTACGTCGGCCTCGGTGCGCCAGCGGCGCAGCACGGCTGTCGACTGGTTGTCGCGGTTGTACATGGCCTCGGCGTTCATGCGGGCCTGGTTGATGATTTTCTGTCCGAGGCGGTAGTGCAGGAATACGGTAAGGGCGAGCTGCTTATACTTTAGGTTGAAGCCGCCGCCGCCGCTCACCACAGGGTTGTAGTTGCCCAGGTAGACAATGTCGTTCTTGTCGATGCGACCGTCGTAGTTGATGTCAACGTACTTGGCATCGCCGGGGTAGCAGCGGTAGTTGCCGTTGTACATGATGATGGGCTGGCCCTGCAGGTCGTACATGGTGTTGCCCTCGGCATCCTTGGCGTAGGTGTCTTCAAGGTTGCGGTAGACTCCTGCCGACTGGAAGCCGAAGAATGAGCCGACGGCGGTGCCGGAGATGATCTTGGTGTTGTAGGTGCCGTTGGCCACCTGCGGGTCGTCCGAGCTCATGTTCTCTGGCAGCTCGACGATGGTGTTGATGTTGCGGTTGATGTTCCAGTTCACTCTCAGCTGCCAGTCCTTGAGCTTTAGTATCTCGTAGTCGATGCGGAACTCCCAGCCCTCGTTCTTCAGCTTGCCAGAGTTCCAGTAGGCTATCTTGGCTGTGGGATAGCCCATGTATTCGGGCACCACGACCGACTTCTGTAGCAGGTCGCGCGTGTTCTTTCTGTACCAGTCGAAGGTGGCGGTGAGCCGCCCGTCCAGCAGGGTGATGTCGGTGCCGGCGTCAAGCTCGGTCGAGGTTTCCCACTTCAGGTTGTTGAGCTGCATGGTCTTCGTTGATATGGCGCTGCCGTCCATGTAGTTGCCTATGGCGGCGTAGGTGCCCACGTAGGGTGAGGTGCCGCCGGGGGCGTTGCCGCTGGTGCCGTAGCTGGCGCGCAGCTTCCACTCGGTGAGCCAGCTGTTGCTCCACTTCATGAACGCCTCGTCGGCCACCTGCCAGCTTACGCCCACCGAGGGGAATAGTCCCCAGCGGTTGTCCTTGCCCAGGCTCGACTTGCCTTCGTAGTTCACTGTGCCGTTGACGGTGTAGCGGTCGAACAGGGTGTAGACCACGGAGCCAATGCCCGACAGGGTGGTCACTTCGCTTGTGCCGGAGCCTTGGTTGATGAGCACGCCGCCGCCAGAGCCAGGGTCGGCGATGGCGGCCGATGCTACGTTGTAGCGCTGCGACGAGCTGGTCGACGAGCGGCTCTGCTGCGTGCGCCACAGGGCGGTGGCCACCAGCTGGTGTGTCTTCTCGCCCCACTCCTTGTTGAACATGAGCTTGTTCTCGGTCTGTAGCGAGAAGTTGTTGGAGTAGCTGTCGCCGGCCAGGTTGGCAAACTGGCTGTTGGTAGTGACGCCCGTAGCCGACTGGGGCAGGAACGACTCCGTCTTCTGCGTGTTGTACTTCATCGACACGTAGCCTGTGTAGCGCAGGTAGGTTGTGGGATAGTAGTTGGCGCGGACGGTCATCTTCTGCTCCTTGGTGACCAGCTTGCGGTAGCTGTCCTTCACCATGATGATGGGGTGGAAGTTCTTCGAGCCGCCACCGCCCAGATTGCCATTGCTGGAGAAGGCTCCCTGGAACTCCTCCTCGTTCTGGCGGGTGAAGTAAATGTCGGTCATCTCGCCCGTCTGGTCGTCGATGTAGTAGGGGCTTTTGTTGGGCATCTTGCGCATGGCCTCGGCGCGCACGTTGTCGGTCCAGGGATTGTTCTTCTTCGTGTCGCTGTAGGTGTACTCGGCGTTTACGCGCAGCTTCTCCGAGAACTTGTAGCCTATGTCGAGCGAGGTGGTGAGTCGGCCCAGGCCGGTGCCCTTGGTGGTGCCGCCCTCGTTGAGGTAGGAGAGCGAATATCGGTAGGTGGCCCTTTCGCCGCCGCCCGACATGGAGAAGGAGTTGTCGGTGGTGAAGGCGTTCTTGGTGAGGTAGCTCAGCCAGTCCACGTCCTGGTTGTACTCGTCGAAGTATCGCCAGTCCTGCTGGTAGCCTATGTCATATTTGTCGAAGAGCCACTCCAGGTATGAGTTGCCGTTCAGTCCCTGGGCGTTGGCTGTGTTCCAGATGGCGTCTTGCATGTAGGCCACGTACTCGTTGCCGCCGAGCATGGGCATCGACTTGGGCTCTATCTTCACCGAGTTCTTCGTCGAGAAGGTGAAGTTGGTCTTTCCCATGGCGCCTTTCTTGGTGGTGATGAGCAGCACGCCGTTGGCGCCGGCCGTGCCGTAGACGGCTGTCGAGGCGGCGTCCTTGAGCACCTCTATCGACTCAATGTCGTTGGGGTTGAGCGAGAGCATCTGTGCGAAGTCCTCCTGCGAGGCGGTGTTGAAGTCGAACGAGTCGTCGATGGAGGTGTTGTAGGGCACGCCATTGATGACAATGAGCGGGTCGGCGCTGGAGTTGAGCGTGGCTGTGCCGCGTATGCGGATGGTGCTCTTGGCTCCGGGGTCGCCGGCGGCCAGGATGTCTACGCCGCCGAGCTGGCCCTGTAGGGCCTCCTCGATGCTGGTCACGGGCGAGGTGGCGGTAAGCTCGTCCATGCTTATCTTCTGCGTGGCGAAGGCCTGCTGGCGGGCGGTGACGCCCATGTCGTTGCGTGAGCCGCCGCGGCGTCCTTGCACCTGCACCTCCTTTATCTGGTGGGCGTCGCTCTCCATGGTTACGTTGAGCTTGGTCTGTCCGGTGTACTTGAAGCGCTGGGTCTTCATGCCTATGTAGGAGAAGACGAGGCTCAGGTTTTTCTCGCCCGGGGGCACCTTGAGCGAGTAGTTGCCGTTGAAGTCGGTCACTGTACCGGTGACTATTCGGTTCTGGCTGGTCTGGAATGTCACGTTCACGCCTATGCAGGCCTCCTTGGAGCCTCCAAGGAGCTCAGTGACGTTTCCCGTCACTGTCTGCGCCCAGGCTCCGAGGGTGGAAAGGCATAGCAGCAGGCTAATGGCTATCTTGTGTTTCATGTCTTCTGTTCTTAGTTGGATGTCGGGCTTACAGCCCGACGCAAAGGACGAAATTGCAGGGTGGTGATTATAGTAGGGTTAGAGTACGTCGTCGAGGAAGTGTACCACGCCGTCGTTGTAGATGAAGGGCAGGTAGTCGTAGGCGGGGGTCACGGCCACGCGGCTGCTCTCTTCGCCCGTCTGAAGGTCCTTGGTCTGTACGTAGAGGCGCGCCCCGTCGTCGTAGACGTTGAGCACGTAGCTCTTGCCCACCACGGGCACCTCGCCGCTGTCGTCCATGACCTGTATGGTCTGCAACCCGCCAAACTCAAGGCCGGTGGTGGTCTCGCCCCAGCCTAAGTAGGGGTAGTTGGTGATGACGGCTGTGCTCAGTGGCACGAAGTAGCGCACCAGGTAGTAGAGCAGCTGCTGCCGGTCGGTGACCTGCAGCGTGGCGAAGAAGTCGGCGCTTTCGGGCGTGCTGCCCTCGGCGGCTGCCACTCCGGGCACCCTCCCCTCGGCTATTGCCTTGGCCAGCGCCTGTGTGGTGGGGATGAACATCAGGCAGTTCTCGTTCATAAATTGCACGCGGCCTGCCGAAACCATGCTGGCCGCCCGGAGCAGGCTGTACCAGCCATAGAAGTCGGTGGCCTGGTCGGTGGCCTGGTCGGTGAGCAGCGAGTAGAAACTCTCGTTGGCCTCGTAGTTGCCCCGGAAGAGCAGGCGGTCGTAGGTGTAGGCGTGGCCGTTGGTCCAGCCGTTGATGTCGCCGCGATAGTCGAGCGGCTCAAAGGTGGTCCAGATGTCGTCCTCCGTAGCCACGTTGGCCGCGTAGCGCAGCGTCTTGTTGTACTGTATGCTGTTGGTGATCTTGCCGTTCTTCACATACCAGTACACCTTCATCGGCGACGACTGCATGGTGGCCAGCACGGCTGGCCTGTCGTTGGTGGTGGGTAGCTGCGTGTTGCCGTCGATGGCCATCACGGCGTGGGCGTTGACATAGCTCGTCACTATGCTGCTCGACATGGCTGCCGGGGCTTCGGCGGTGATGGGCTGGGTCATAATGGTGGCGGGCGAACCCTTCTGCACGGTGATCTGTGCGTCGCTCTCGCGCAGCTGGTCGTTGTCGGGATAGAGCATGATGTAGCTTATGCCCTCGGCCGAGAAGGTGCGGTCGAGGTTGGAGCCATTGCTGGCCGTCGAGGAGAGCATGGTGCCGAAGGTGCTGTATTTCTTGTACTGGTAGGCCGGGCCGGTGACAGAGTTGAACATCGACGGCGGGGTGAGCACCGAGCAGCCGTAGAGCACGCCATTGGAGCACACGATGCGGTCTTCCTGCTGCACGTCGTCGGTCTCGAAGCGTATCACGTTGCCCTCGCTGTCCTGTATCTTGCCCTCCTCTACCTCCTGGGGGAATATCATGGTCTGGTCCTTGCTTGCCGACGACTCGGAGAAGATGCAGTGCAGCAGCAGCGTGGTCATCTGGCTCGACGGCACCTCGTCTATCGACTCGTAGCCGCCTTGGCGCCAGTAGTCGTCGAAGAAGTTGTCCATGGCCTGGTCGGTGGGCGCGAAGATGCTGTAGGCCGCGTGCGACAGGGTGGTGAACAGGCGGTAGTTGTCAATGGGCCACTCGTTGGCGATGGCTGGCAGCGCGCCGAAGTTGGCCGTGTAGAGGCCCGTGGACTTCTGGTCGTCGGTGGTGGCGAAGTTGAGGGTCAGCTCCTCGCTCTTGACGTAGCTCTTGTACTGGTCGTAGAAGCTGAGGAACTTGCCGTACTTGCCGCTCTTCCTTAGTTCAGTATAGATGGTCTCCAAGGGGCGCAGCACGCGGTCTACCTTATATATATATCCGTTCTTGGCCGTGTTGGCCTTGTCGTCGGCATCGATGACGTTGGCGTTGGCCACCTGGAACGAGCCGTCGCCGTGCCAACCCGTCTCGGGGAAGAAGTACTCGTAGTTGGCTTTCGCGTCAATGCCCTTCGAGCGGAACATCAGGCTTGAAAACACGGGCAGGAAGCGGTCGGGGTGGTACACGTACACGTCCTGGTAGGTGGAGTCGATGCCGCCGTCGGCGTTGGCAGCGGTGACCAGGCTCACCTGCTTCTCTATCGGGTCTTGCGAGCGGGTGCGGAACTTGTAGTACAGGCCCGCCTTCACCTGCCGCTGCTCCTCGGTGGCGCCGTCGCCCTCGCTCGGGCGGAAGTTCTGCAGCTTGTCCTTGTCATAGCTGTAGTAGAGTATGTGGAAGCCGATGAGCTTCTTCACCTCCTCTACGGGCAGCTCGTCTATGCTGCCCTTGCCGTAGGCCTGGCTCAGGTAGGCTGTCATGGCCTGGTCGTCGGGAGCCATCACGGTCAGTATGGCCTTGCCATTGAGTATGGGCTTGAAGCCGGCCAGGTCAACGCCCTTGAGAAACTGGCTGTACTGCCCGTCGGCCTCAAGCTTCTCATAGATGGACCCTTCTATCCAGCCGGGGACCTCGAAGTACTCCTCCATCTTTTCTGAGCACGACGCAGACAGCAGTGCAGCTACCATCAGCACCATGCCGATGGCTCGCGTCGTCATTGTCTTTCTGTTCATATTTAGCCTTTTAGTCATTAGTTGCTTCCTACCGCCTGCTTTGGCAGCGGCTCAAGGCGTCTTTGCGCCGAAGATTAGCTTTTAGTTAGACTTTGTTTATGCAAAATTACATATTTTATTATCTCCTCCACTAATTCCCGCCAATATTTTATAGATATTTAACAAGCGTCCCGTTCCACTTTGCCTTGCGGTTTTGCCGCAAGGCTTCGCTCTACCGCGTCTTGCTGTTTTGCCGCAAGGCCGTGCAAGCACAAGGGGCGTGCCTTTTCGCACACCCCTTGTCGTCACTTGTTGTGGATTGTTGCCAGCGCCGGGCTATTCGTCGTCGCTCTCCTCGTCCCATGAGTTCCATGGGTCTACGCGCTTTGGACCTTGCTCCACGCGGCGAGAGCCAACCACGACGTTGTCTTTCTTGCCGTTGGGCAGCGACACGGTGGTTAACAGCTGGCCGCCGTTAACTACGATGGTCAGCACTGCTGGTCGTTCGTATGTTTTCTTCATTGCTTTTTGCCTCCTTTCCTATTTTATTATTTTCTTACCTTGCCTAACATACACGCCCTTCCTCGGCTCAGCGATGCGCTGGCCACTCAGGTTGTAGGTCGGTGCGTTGTCGTGAGAATCCTCTTCGCTGTAAAGCGTCGGGCTGATGGCCGTGGCTACTCCCTCTTCACCGTCGTCGTGAAAGACAGTGAGCCTGCGCACGCCAGCGGCGCCGCCCATCTTCAGGTAGGCCCGGAAGGGGGCCACTGTGGCATTGCTGCCTATGCGCACGAAGCTCCCGTCGCTGTCGTCGTAGGCGAAGTAGGTGGTGGCATCGTCGCTACTGAGCGTCTCGGGCGTGTAGGTGCCGTGCATGGTGATGTTGCCCTGCGTCACGTCGCTCGTGGCGTCGAGGCTGGCCACCGAGGCGCCTTCCACGGCGCTGAACAGCTTGGCAGCGTCGGTGGTCTTCACGATGTAGGGCCTGTTGGCCTCCATCGCGTCGACGGCGCTGAACGTCACGGTGTTCTTCGACGCGTCGAAGGCTGTGAGCTGCTCCACTGAGCAGCCGGCCTCCTTCATGGCGCTCACCTGCTCCTCGCCCATGGCAAAGGGCAGGCACACCGTCTGCCACTGCCCAGCCTTGAAGGTGCGCCACAAAAAAATCTTGGGAAAAAACGCCCCGTCGCGATGAGATTCACACTTTTTTGGGGCTGGCGAAAGAAAAAACGGCCCGTCGTTGCTGCTTTCAACCCAAAAAGCCGTAACTTTGCAGCCGACTCTGGGAGCGCGGGCGAGGACGCCCGCGTTCCGA
>Ga0247610_10003175_pt1 | contig 18291 bp, 15 predicted proteins | sample 174DNAGHGhighgp2_FD_193483 | JGI IMG/M metagenome (GOLD analysis project Ga0247610, IMG submission 193483) | Sheep rumen microbial communities from Palmerston North, Manawatu-Wanganui, New Zealand - 1742 DNA GHGhigh gp2 | ecosystem: Host-associated > Mammals > Digestive system > Stomach > Rumen... | reverse complement strand
AAATTTTCTTAAAATTGATTTTAGGGGGTTAAATGAAAATATTAGAGTTAAAAATGAATAATTTTCGTAGCTATAATAAGCTAGATTTAAAATTTAATCCTTCTAAAAATATAATTATAGGAAAAAATGGAGAAGGTAAGACTAATATTGTCGAAGCTATCTATGTTTTAGCTTTAACTAAATCCTTTAGAGGATCAAAAGATGAAGTTATCATTAAAAATGATGAAGAATCTATGAAAGTAGAAGGTAAAGTTAAAGATAAATCTTCTAAAAAGTATCAAATTACTTTAAATAGGGAAGGAATAAAAAAAGTTAAGATAGATAGTACTAATATTAATAGATTAAGTGATTATTTATCTAATATTAATATAGTATTATTTACTTCTGAAGACCTTAATTTAATTAAAGATACTCCAAGTACACGTAGAAAATTAATTGATATTGAATTATCTCAATTCAGTAATGAGTATTTAAAATTATTAACTTTATATAATAAAGTTTTAAAACAACGCAATAGTTATTTAAAAATGCTTTATTTAAATGGTAATTCTTCTAAAGATTATTTAAATATATTAACTAATCAATTAATAGAATTAGGAATGAAAATATATAAATATAGAAGTGAATTTATTGATGATATTAATAATTTTATTGAAAATAACTATTATACAATTACTGGAACACATAATTTGATATTAAATTATAAGTCTAGTTTTGCTAATAAAGATAAAGAATCTTTAGTAAAACAGTATAAAAAAGAATTAGATAGGGATATAACACAAGGAAAAACTAATTCAGGTATTCACCATGATGATTATGAATTTACTTTAGATGGTAATAATTTAAAGGATTTTGGATCTGAAGGTGAACAAAAAAATGCTATAATCAGCTTAAAAATGGCTGAAATAGATATATTTAGAGAAAGAAAAAATATAATACCAATTTTAATACTTGATGATTTATTTGGTAATTTGGACAAGCAAAAGATAAGCAATATATTAAAATTTATTGATGATGATATTCAAACTTTTGTAACTACTACCGAATTAAACAAGATATCTAAGCAGTTAAAAGATGGTAGTAGTATTTTTTTAGTTAAAAATGGTGTAGTAAAGGAGCAAAATGTATGAAAAACGAAATAGATGCTTATGATGATAGTGAGATACAAGTTCTTGAAGGACTTGAAGCAGTTAGAAAAAGACCTGGAATGTACATTGGTACTACAAGTGAAAGAGGATTACATCATCTAGTATGGGAAGTTGTTGATAACTCTGTAGATGAAGCTTTAGCAGGTTTTTGTACTGAAATATCTGTAACTATTGAAAAAGGTAATGTAATTGCTGTTAGAGATAATGGTAGAGGAATGCCTACTGGTATTAATGAAAAAACTCAAAAATCCACTATTGAAACAATTTTTACAGTATTACATGCTGGTGGAAAATTCGGAGGTGGAGGATACAAAGTATCTGGTGGACTTCACGGAGTAGGTGCATCTGTAGTAAATGCCTTATCAGATTGGCTAGAAGTTAAAGTATATCGAGATTCTCATGTATATTTTCAAAGATTTGAACAAGGTGGTAAACCTATGGGAGATCTTACGATAATTGATTCATGTGATGATGATATTCATGGAACTTTAGTAAGATTTAAAGCGGATGGAACAATATTCCAAGAAACAACTGTTTATAATTTTAATACTTTAGAAAATAGATTAAGAGAAATAGCATTCTTAAATAAAGGATTAAAAATTCACTTAATTGATGAAAGAGAAGCTGAAGTTAAACAAGAAACATTCCAATATATGGGTGGAATTAAGGAATATGTTGAACTTTTAAATAAGAATAAGACTCCTTTACATGAAGATATTGTTTATGTTGAAGGTGAAAAAGACGGTATTACTATAGAAGTAGCACTTCAATATAATGATACTTATAATGAAACTATTTATTCATTTACTAACAATATTCATACACATGAAGGTGGAACTCATGAAGATGGAGTTAAATTAGCACTAACTAGAATCATTAATACTTATGCTAAAAATAATAACTTAATTAAAGAAAAAGATGTTTCTCTTTTAGGAGAAGATGTTAGAGCTGGAGCAACAATGATTATTTCTTGTAAGCATCCAGATCCTCAATTTGAAGGACAAACTAAGACTAAATTAGGAAATTCAGAAGTTAGAAAGATAGCTGGAGATATATTTGCTGAAGGATTAGAAAGATTCTTAATGGAAAATCCTCAAGAAGCTAAAATTATCATTGATAGATGTGCTTTAGCTGCTAAAGGAAGAATGGCTGCTAAGAAAGCTAGAGAATCAGCTATTAGAAAAACAGGATTGGATAATGTTAATTTCATGGGAAAACTTACTGATTGTAAGAGTAAAGATCCTAGTGAATGCGAAATATTCATAGTCGAGGGTGATTCAGCCGGTGGTTCTGCTAAAGATGGAAGAGATTATATGACTCAAGCAATTCTTCCACTTAGAGGAAAAATATTAAATGTTGAAAAAGCTAGACTAGATAGAGCATTAGAAAATGAAGAAATTAAGTCTATGATTACTGCATTTGGTACTAGTATTGGTGATACTTTTGATATTTCTAAACTTAGATATCATAAAATCATCATCATGACAGATGCCGATGTTGATGGTGCTCATATTAGAACATTATTACTAACATTATTCTATAGATTCTTTAAACCAGTAGTGGAAGGTGGATATGTATATGCTGCACAACCTCCTTTATATAAAATAACTGTTGGTAAAGCTACTAAGATAGCTCAAAATGATGAAGAAAAAGAAAGAATATTATCTGAATTAACTGATGCACAAAGAAGAAGTGTTATAATTAACCGTTTCAAAGGTTTAGGAGAAATGGACGCAATAGAATTAAGAGAAACTACAATGTCTAAGAAAAATAGAGTCTTAAGACAAATAACAGTAGAAGATGCAATGGAAGCAGATCAAGCATTCTCATTATTAATGAGTGATAATGTTGAACCAAGAAGAGATTTCATTGTTACAAATGCTGGATATGTAGAAAATCTAGATGTATAGGAGGGTAAAATATGGAAGATGAATTATTAGAATCAACTGAAGAAATAGAAGAAACTGAAGAAACATCTGATGAATTAGAAAATTTTACTTTTCCTGAAGATGAAAATCCTACAGTAAATCCTGATGGTGAAGGAAATGCTGTAGTACAAAATGATATTGTTAAAGAAATTAAGAAATCATTCCTTGAATATTCAATGAGTGTAATTGTTGCTAGAGCATTACCTGATTTAAGAGATGGATTAAAACCAGTTCATAGAAGAATTTTATATTCAATGTATGAAAGTGGTATTACTCCAGATAAACCTTTTAGAAAAAGTGCAACTACTGTCGGTAATGTTATGGGTACTTACCATCCACATGGTGATTCTTCAATTTATGAAGCAATGGTAAGAATGGCTCAACCATTTAGTTATAGATATCCATTAGTTGATGGACACGGAAACTTTGGTTCTATGGATGGTGATGGTGCTGCAGCCATGCGTTATACTGAAGCAAGACTTGCTAAGTTAACACTTGAATTATTAAGAGATATCAAGAAAGATACTATAGATTTTGAACCAAATTACGATGCAACTACTAGAGAACCTACAGTTTTACCTAGTAGATTCCCTAATATCTTAGTTAATGGAACAATGGGTATTGCAGTTGGTATGGCAACAAATATTCCTCCACATAACTTAAAAGAAGTTATAAATGGATGTGTTGCTTATATAGATAATCAAGAAATTACTGTTGAAGAATTAATGCAACATGTTAAAGGTCCTGATTTTCCAACTGGAGCTATAATTCTTGGTAATTCAGGTATTAAAAAGGCTTATACAACAGGTAAAGGATCAATTACTATTCGTGGTAAAGTTGAAATACAAGAAAAAGGTAACCAATCATTAATTGTTATTACTGAATTACCTTATGAAGTTAATAAGAAAGTATTTCAACAAAAAATCGCTGAATTAGTTAGAGATAAAGTAATTGAAGGAATTGCAGACTTACATGAAGAAACTAACCTAGAAAATGGTATTAAAATAGTTGTTACATGTAAAAAAGAAGCAAATGCTAACGTTATTTTAAATAATTTATATAAATTAACACCATTACAAACAACTTATGGTATTACATTACTTATGCTTGATAATGGTATTCCTAAAATACTTGGATTAAGAGATATTATCAGTAAATATGTTGATTTCCAAAAAGAAGTCATTATTAGAAGAACTCAATATGATTTAGCTGAAGCTGAGGCTAGAGTTCATATCTTAAATGGACAATTAATAGCAATTGATAATATTGATGAAGTTGTTAAGATTATTAGAGGATCTAGAACTGAACAAGAAGCTAAAGATACTTTAATGTCTAGATTTGCTTTAGATGAAATTCAAGCTGAAGATATTCTACAAATGAGATTAAGAAAACTAACTGGTCTTGAAAAAGAAAAAGTAGAAAATGAAAAGAATGAATTATTAAAGAAAATTGAAGAATATAAGACAATACTTTCATCTGATTACAATGTATTACAAGTAGTTAAGAAAGAATTACTTGAAATAAGAGATAAATATGGTGATGAAAGAAAAACTTATATTGATATGACTGCAATTGATTTCATTGATGATGAATCATTAATACCTGAAGAGAACATAATTATAACTCTTACAGATAAAGGTTATATTAAGAGAATTAAGTCAGATACTTATAAATCACAAAGACGTGGTGGTGTAGGTGTCAAAGGAATGTCAACTAATGAAGAAGATTACGTTAAGTTCTTGATTAATTCTTCAACTCATGATTTTATTTACTTCTTCACTAATAAAGGAAAAGTATATAGATTAAAAGGTTATGAGATTCCTGAATATGGAAGAAATGCTAAAGGATTACCAATTATCAATTTATTACAAATTGAAAAAGGTGAGAGAATTACTTCTATAAATGCAACATCTTCAGATTCTGATATCAAATTCTTATTATTCGCAACTAAGAATGGTATTGTTAAGAAGACACCAATTGAAGAATATGAAAATATTAGACAATCTGGTAAGATTGCAATTGGATTAAGAGAAGATGATGAATTAATTGATGTAAGGTTAACTAATGGCTTAATGAATGTTATTCTTGGATCTTCATCTGGTAAGATGGTTGTATTCAACGAATTAGAAATTAGACCAATGGGTAGAACTGCATCTGGTGTTAGAGGAATTAATTTAGATGATGCTATTTGTACAGGAATGGAAGTTGGATTACCAGATGATAACTTATTAGTTGTAACAAAGAATGGCTATGGTAAGAAAACTAAAGTATCTGAATATCGTATGACTAAACGTGGTAGTAAAGGAGTTATGGCTCTTAATGTTACTGAAAAGAATGGTGTTCTAATAGCTCATAAGATTGTTCAAGATGATAAAGACCTAATGATTGTTACTGAATCTGGAATGATTATTAGATTACCAATTGATCAAATATCTCAATTAGGTAGAGTAACTCAAGGTGTTAAATTAATTAATTTAAAAGATGATCAAAAAGTTTCTACAATTAGTATTATTGATAAAGAAGATGAATCATCTGAAGAAGAATTAGAAGAAAGTGCTTCTGAAGAAACACCAATTGAAAATATTGAAACTGAACCAGTAGTTGAAACTGAAGTTCAAGAAACTAATGAAAGTCAGGAATAATACCTGACTTTTTATATGTTTCACGTGAAACTTTGCAAAATTATTTCCCGGGAAATAATTTTTATAAATGAATTATTTAATTTTTTTTATATAACCTTATTTATTATATTTGATATTTCACGTGAAACATCAAATATGTATTCATTCATAATCGTGAATTTTTTTGATATCTTATGTTTCACGTGAAACATAAGATACTTGTATTAAGTAATTGTTTTAAATAAATTATTCAATGTTTCACGTGAAACATTGAATATAAATATTATAATTTTTCAAAATGATTAATTACTTAAATTATTTCCCGGGAAATAATTTAAATATAGTAATTGTTATAATAAAAAGAGTTTAGACTATATGTTTCACGTGAAACATATAACTTTTAACATCTATTATTAATAAAGAATATTTTAATGCGTTTATTTAATCAAAATTAAATAATAATTGTAAAAAAAGAATACTTTCAATGTTTCACGTGAAACATTGAATATTATTATTGATTAATGAAACAAATATGATATAATACTTTTGCGCAACAGTTATATTAGAACCTGGTCAGAGTGGGAACACAGCAGCCATAATAATCCCTAATTGTGTGCGCTTTTTTAATGGAGTGAACACTATGAATAAATATATAGATGAAATTCTAGATTTAGCAGATCAAGCTTTTAAAGAAAAGGAAATTCCAGTTGGAGCAATTATTGTTTATGAAGATAATATAATTGGACGTGGGTATAATAAAAGAGTACAAACAAATGATGTGACTAGTCATGCAGAAGTAAATGCTATAAGAGAAGCAGCTACTCAATTAAATGATTGGAGATTAGATAGATGCGATTTGTATGTAACTCTTAAACCATGTGATATGTGTATGAATATAATAAAAGAATCTAGAATTAAAAATGTTTATTATTTAGTTGATAGAAATAGTGATAAAAAAATATACAATAAAACACTTGTTCGTGATATAATAGAAGGGGATAAAATAGATGTTATTAAGTCTAATTATCTTGATAAATTATCTGATTTTTTTAAAACAAATGGTATGAGATAAATAGATAATTATGTTATAATTAAGGTGGGTGAATGAGATGGACTACAAGGTATTATACAGGAAATATAGACCTACAACTTTTGACGAACTTGTAGGACAAGATCATATTAAAACTATACTTAAAAATTCTATTGTTAACGATAAAATAGCGCATGCTTATATATTTACTGGACCTAGAGGAACAGGAAAAACATCAACAGCTAAATTGTTTGCTAAAGCAATTAACTGTGAAAACAATAAAGACGGTATTTCATGTGGTGAATGCAGTAATTGTATTAACTATAAGACTAGTCCAGATATAATTGAAATGGATGCTGCATCAAATAACAGTGTTGATAATATTAGAGAAATTATTAATAACGTTTCAATTGCACCTACTAATAGCAAATATAAAATATATATAATTGATGAAGTTCACATGCTTTCACAAGGAGCATGGAATGCTTTCTTAAAAACATTAGAGGAACCACCTCCTAATGTAATATTTATATTAGCAACTACAGATATTCAAAAAGTTCCAATTACAGTTCTATCTAGATGTCAAAGATTTGATTTTTCTAGAATAGATAAAGAATTGATATATAACAATTTAAAGAATATTTGTGATAAAGAAGAAATTAATTGTGAAGAAGAAGTACTTCATGAAATATCGTATTTGTCTGAAGGATGTATGAGAGATGCATTAAGTATTCTAGATCAATTATCTAAAATAAGTGATGATATTAATATGGATGTTCTTAAATCAAACTATGGAACAATTACAAATGATGATATTGAAGAATTATATGTTGATATTCTTCACAATGATATAGATGCCTTAGTAGAAAAGATTAAAAGCATAAAAGAAACTGGTATAGATATAAAGATATGTATTGATAAAATATTAGATAATTTTGTTAATAAGGCAATAGATATGAAAAAGAAAAACTTATCAAATGCTGGATTTAAACAATTAAAGAGTATAATTACTTCCTTAAATGAATTACTTTATAAGATAAATAATAATTCTAATGGTTTCTTACTATTAGAACTTGAATTAATTTCATTTATAAATGATTCAGAAAATAAGATAAGTAATCGTGATATAACACAAATCATGTCAAAGAATGTTATATCATCAGATAAAAAGATAGATGTTAATAATATTATTAAAGATGATAATAAAAATTCAGTTTATAATATATGCGATAAGTTTATAGATATAAGAGTAAATAATAGCTTTGTTGATGCAAGTAAAACTGAGAAGATTCAGTTTGGTGCATTTTGGAAACAATTCAGTGAATACGTTGAAGAAAATGATATAAAAGAATTGAAGAATGTAGTTAAAAATAGTTTACCTCAAGTAGCGTCCAAAACAAACGTTCTTATGATAGCAAGTAAAGATAGTATTAAAACAGTTGCTAACAATGTTTTATATAATTTTGAAACAACGTTTAATACAAAGTTTGGATCTAAATATAAGTTTATATTTATTACTAAAGCTGAATGGGATAAATTATTAGAAACATTTGATAAAGACAAAAAATATGAAATTAAAGATGAAAGTGAATATGTTAATTTGGACGATAGTTCAATTAATTTAGCACATGACATTTTTGGTGATAAAATAGGAATTGAATAGGAGAGATTAAATATGAATATGCAAGCTTTAATGCAACAAGCACAAAAAATGCAAAAAGATATGGCAAAGAAACAAGAGGAAATAAACTCAACAGTTTATGCTGGAACATCTGAGTTAGTTGATGTTGAAGTATATGGAACCAAAAAAATTAAAAAGATTAATATAAAGAATAAAGATAACTTCGATGCTGAAGATGTAGAAATACTTGAAGATATGATCAAGATTGCTATGAATGATGCTTTCTCTAAAGTTGATAAAGACGTTGAAAGCAAGATGGGATCATATGGTAAACAATTAGGTGGCTTACTATAATGTTATATCCTGAGATATTAGCTGACACGATTGAATCTTTTAGAAAGTTTCCTGGTGTTGGAGAAAAGACAGCAGAAAGATATGCATTATCAATTCTTGATTTAGATGATGATACAATAGAAGAAATTGTTAATAACATTAAAGAAACTAAGAATAAATTACATACATGTAAGATATGTGGTCATTTAACTGATAAAGATATATGTAATATATGCAGTAATGAATCAAGAGATGATAATTTAATCTGTGTAGTTGAAGATTTTAAAAGTGTATTTATGTTTGAAAAAACAGGTACATTCAATGGTAAATATCATATATTAAATGGATTGATTTCTCCTATAGATGGAGTATATCCAGAAGATATTAACATTGCTACATTAGTGGATAGACTAAAAGATGCTGGTAAGGATGCAGAAATAATAATTGCATTAAAACCATCTATCGAAGGTGAAACTACAACTCTTTATATTAAGAAAATATTTGAAGATAAGAAAATCAAAGTGTCTAGATTATCATATGGTATACCTATGGGTGTAGATATTGATTATCTTGATTCTATCACATTAGATAGAGCACTTACTGATAGAAAAGAACTTTAGGTGTTTATATGGAAAGCATTGAGATAAAGAATAAAATCATTAAGTCTTTTAATGAGAATATTAATTCTCATGCTTTTTTGTTTGTTACAAATAATATAGATGAATGCTATAAAGAAATAAAAGACATTGTTAAAATAGTTAATTGTCCTTCGGGTGGCAATGATGATTGTAAAATATGTCATACAATAGAATCCGAAACTAATCCTGATTATATTGTTATTAAAACTGAAGAAAAAGAAATTAAAAAAGATATTATTGAAATGTTGATGGATAACTTTAAAACAATGCCTCTTATGAACAAATATAAAATTTATACTATCGTGGAAGCAAATAAGCTAAATGCTTCTTCTGCAAATAAATTACTTAAATTCTTAGAGGAACCGGAAAGTAATATAGTTGGATTTTATATAACTGATAATTTACAATCGGTTTTACCAACAATTAAAAGTAGATGTGAAATAATAAATTATAGATTTGGCGCTGACAATATACTATCTGTATTAAATATAACTGAAGAAGACTATGGTAATTACTTTGATACGGCTGCTCAGTTAATTGGTTTACTTGAAGATTCTCCTAAATATAAACTAATGGCTGAAACTAAAAGCTTAAAAGAAAAAGAAAGATATGAAATATTAAATATTTTTGAATTAATTAGAAAGATTTACATAATTAAGTTTGAAAATGTTGTTAATAAAGAATATAATAACCTAAATTATGTTAAAATATTATTAGATGTCGTTGGATGTGATGATATAAACTTATTATCAAAACGTATCAAATGTTTAGATGAAATAATATCAGATATGCAATGTAATGTTAATAAAGAGTTAGTTATTAACAAATTTTTCTTGATATGGGAGTGATACTATGAAGATATGTGGAGTTAAATTTAAAGAACAAGGTAAAGTTTATTATTTTAAAAATCAAAATCTTGATTTAAAAAAAGATGATAAAGTAGTTGTTTATACTGAAAAAGGTGAACAACTTGCAGTTGTAGTTAATACAGATGTTGAAGATACTAAAAAAGTAGATGTTAATAAAATGAAAGATATTATTAGATTATCTACTAAAAAAGATTATGATAATTATATGAAGAATCTTAAAGATGCTAAAGAAGCATTAGAATATGCTAGAAAGAAAGCAGAACAAAATAATTTAGATATGAGATTCGTAGATGCTGATTTCACATTAGATAGAGCTCAACTTATGATTAACTTTGTTGCTGATGAAAGAGTGGACTTTAGAAATCTTGTTAAAGAAATAGCTTCTAAATATAAAACTAGAATTGAATTACATCAAATGGGTGTTAGAGATAAAGCACATAATGTTGGTGGTTTAGGTTTATGCGGAAGAGAACTTTGTTGCTCTAAATTCTTAAATGGAATAGATGGTATTAGTATTAATATGGCAAAGAATCAAGATCTTGCATTAAATCCTACTAAGATAAATGGTTTATGTGGAAGACTTTTATGTTGCTTACAATTTGAAGATGATGTTTATTCATGTCATAGAAAAATATTACCTAAAGTTGGTGAAAAGATTAAAACACCAGCTGGAGAAGGTAAAGTAACTAAGTTAAGTGTATTAGCTAAAAAGTATACTGTTGATATAAATGGAACTGAAAAGGAATTTGATTTAGATGAAAAAGTTAAATGATTTATTTGACTATGAATATTCTATTTATCAAAATTCAGCCTTTTTTAAGTTTTCATTAGATTCTATTTTATTAGCTGAATTTATAAATATAAAAAAAGATAAATATAAAGTATTAGATTTATGTACAGGTAATGCACCTATACCTATGATATTAACATCTAAGTATGGAAAGCATTTAGATATAACATGTATTGAATTACAACAGGAAATATTTGAATTAGGGAAAGAAAGCATAGAATATAATAAATTAGATAATATTCATATTATCAATGATGATATCAATAATGCTCCTAATTTATTTAAAGAAAAGTTTGATATAATAAGTTGTAATCCTCCTTACTTTGAAACTGTATCTAATAATTTTAATGATAATGAGATTAAAGCTATAGCTAGACATGAGTTAAAGATGACATTGGAAGATTGTATTAAAGTTGCATCAAAATTAATTGAATTTAATGGATCTTTTTATATCGTGCATAAACCTGAAAGATTAGTAGATATTATTAATTATTTAAAACAATATGGATTTGGAGTTAAGAGAATTGCAAATATTTATACAAATCATGAAGGACCTGCTGAAACAGTTTTGGTTGAAGCGACATTTAGAGGAAAAGATTATGTTAAAATATTAAATCCTATTTTTATAAATGATTATAAAAGTTATAAAGGAATATTTGAAGGGAAGTGAACTAGATGAAATTAATAGTTGGTTTAGGAAATCCAGGAAGTCAATACGACAAAACTAGACATAATGTTGGTTGGTATGTATTAGATAAATATCTTGGAAATGTTAAATGGTCTAAGATGTTAAATGGTGAATACTATGAAACAAATATTAATGGAGAAAAATATATGTTTTTAAAACCACTTTCATATATGAATTTATCTGGTGGCGTAGTTCATGCATATGTTAATTTTTATAAATTAGATTATAAAGATGTATTAGTTATTCAAGATGATTTAGATCTTGAAGTAGGAAAATATAGAATTAAAATTAATTCATCAGCTGGAGGCCACAATGGTATTAAAGATATTATTGCTGCTCTTCACACTGATGCATTTGCAAGAGTAAAAATTGGTGTTTCTCATGATAGAAGTATTGATACTAAAGATTATGTTTTATCTAAAATGAGTCAAGCTGATTTAGAATTAGTCGATAAGAATTTAGATAATATATTTAAAATAATAGAAGAATTTGATTATGATAATATTCAACAATTGATGACAAAATATAACTAGGGGTTACCATGGATTTTTTAAGAGACATATTTAGCTATAAAGATGATAGCATTGTATGTGGGTTAACTGATGAACTAAATATTTTATATATTAACAATTATTTTGATACACATGATGAAAATGTATTAGTTGTAACTAATAACTTATATGATGCTAACAAAATATTTCAAAGATTAAAAACATACACAGATGATGTATGTCTTTTTCCGATGGATGACTTTTTATCTAGTGTAGCTTTAGCTATGTCTCCTGATTTAAAAGTTAAAAGATTAGATACATTAGAAGCAATTAAGAAAAACAAGAAACAAATAGTTGTGACTAATTTAATGGGATATCTTAGATTTTTACCTAACAAACAAACTGCTAAGGACTTAATTATTAAATTAGAAAAAAAACTTATTGTAGAAAGAGATTATCTAATTGAAAAATTAGAAGAATTTGGATATAGAAGAGATTCATTAGTTACTGCAACTGGTGAATATGCAGTAAGAGGATATATTATTGATATATTTCCAATTGAAGCTACTCATCCAATTAGAATTGAGTTCTTTGATGATGAAATTGAATCAATCAGAGTATTTGATGAAAATACTCAATTATCTATTAATGAATTAACTAATGTTGAGATATTACCTTTTGAAGAAATTAATTCAAAAGATCATTCAAGTTTATATGAATTTATGGATAATCCTTTATTAATTGTTTTTGATGAACAACAAGTATTAAATGGATATGCTAAAATACTTGAAGATATTAAAGATTATAAAAAAAGTAAAAATATTGATGATGATTTATCTTATATGTATAAGATGGAAGATATTAATGTTGAAAGAAAGATTAGAATAGAAACTATTAATAATATCAAAGGAAGCGATATTTATAATTCTAAAGATATTATTAAGTTTAAAGGCGACTATGACAAATTTAAAGATTATGTTAATTTAAATTATAAAAATAAAATATTAATAATATGTTTATCTAAAGAACATCAAATAAGAAAAGTACAAGAGTTATTTCCTTCATCTAACTATGGATCAATCATTAAAGGTAAAATTAATATTTTAAATAAAAAAATAAATGAAGGTTTTGCTATAAGTGATTATATATTTATATCTGAATATGATATAGATGATATCAAAGTAGTAAATACATATAAGAACTCATTTAGGATGGGTAGAAAAATTAAGAGTTTTGATGATATCAAAGTTGGAGACTATGTAGTTCATCAAGCACACGGAATTGGAATATATGGAGGAATTAAGACAATTCAAAAAGGAGATTTAATAAAAGATTATATTCTAATTAATTATGCTGGAACTGATAAAGTATATGTACCAGTTGAAAAGATTACATCTATTTATAAATATACAGATAAAGATGGTACTAAACCAGCTATTAGTAAATTGAATTCTACTCAATGGGCTAAGACTAAATTAAAAGTAAGAAATAGATTAAAAGATATAAGTGAAGAATTAATTAAACTATATGCTGCAAGAATGAATCTTAAAGGTATAGCATTTAATGACTATCCAGATGAAATTGTATTCTCATCTGAATTTGAATATGATGAAACATCAGATCAAACTAAATGTATTAAAGAAATAGATAAAGATTTATCTTCTAATATACCAATGGATAGACTTTTATGTGGGGATGTTGGATTTGGTAAAACTGAAGTAGCATTTAGAGGAATGTTTAAAACGGTCATGAATGGATTCCAAGTTGCATATCTATGTCCAACAACTCTTTTATCTAAACAACAATATGAGAATGCTGTTGAAAGATTTAAAGAATTTCCAATTAATATAGCTTTATTAAATAGATTCACTTCTACTAGGGAAGCAAATAGAATATTCGATGGATTAGAAAAAGGAACTATTGATATTGTATTTGGAACACATAGATTATTTAATCAACATATTCAATATAAAAAATTAGGTTTATTAGTTATAGATGAAGAGCAAAGATTTGGAGTAACACATAAAGAGAAAATTAAAGAATTAAAAAATGATGTTAATGTTTTAACTTTATCCGCAACACCAATTCCAAGAACACTTAAGATGGCAATGTCTGGTTTAAGAGATTTATCAATTATTGATACAGCTCCAGTTAATAGATATCCAGTTCAAACTTATGTGTTGGAAGAAAATGAAGTATTAATTAAAGATGCGATTTATAAAGAATTATCGAGAAACGGACAAGTTTTTATTCTTTACAATAAAGTTTCTGATATTGAGGATGAAAGAACTAGACTTGCTATGTTAGTGCCAGATGCAAAGATTGCTATTGCACATGGTCAAATGGATAAGAATGAACTTGAAGAAGTAGTAAATGATTTTATAGAAGGTAAATATGATATATTGCTATGTACAACCATAATTGAAACTGGAATAGATATTCCTAATGTTAATACTTTGATTATTAAAGATGCTGATCAATTTGGATTAAGTCAGTTATATCAACTTCGTGGTAGAGTTGGAAGAAGTGATAAGATTGCATATGCATATCTTATGTATAAACCTGCTAAAGTATTAACTGAAACCGCTATTAAAAGATTAAAATCAATTAAAGATTTCACAGAATTAGGAAGTGGATACAAAATAGCAATGAGAGATTTATCAATAAGAGGTGCTGGTGATTTACTAGGATCTGAACAAGCTGGATTTGTTGATACAGTTGGAATTGATTTATATACTCAAATGCTTAATGATGAAATTAATAGATTAAATGGAGTAGAAGTTCCTGAAGAGGAAGTTGAAGCTAATCCATTAATTGAAGTATCTAATCATATAAGTGATGAATATGTTTCAGATGAATCTTTAAAGATTGAAATTCATAAATTAATTAATGAAATTAAAGATGAAGAATCACTAGAGAATGTTAAAAAAGAAATAGAAGATAGATTTGGTAAAATTAATGAAGAATTAGAAATATATATGTATGAAGAATGGTTTGAAAAACTTGCTCAAAAAGTTGGGATTGAGAGAGTAGAAAAAAATGATACATATATTAATCTAATTGTTAATCCAGATACATCTAGTAAAATTCAAGGAGATAAATTATTCTTAATTTCTTATAACATAAATCCTAAGTTTAGATTATCTTATAGATTAAAGAGAATTCAAATTAGTTTAACTATAATAAATCAAAAAGAACATTTTATAATTTATTTAGTTAGATTATTAAATGAGATATTAAATATGATAAAAGAATAAGCAATTATTATTTTTCTTATGTTATAATTTAATTAAGGTGAAAGTATATGAAGAACAAAATAAGTGGATATCTTTATAGTTATACACATTTTATTGTGGAAGTAGTTTGTTTCTTTTATTTAACAAGAGTGACTAAAGATGCTTTATGGGTATGGTTAATTCCATTTATCTATGATGGACTTGCGTTTGTTCCTCAAAGTTTAATTGGTTACTATGCTGATAAACATAAAAAGAAAAGAATCTGGTTATTTGGAACATTTTTATTGTTCTTAGCGATGTTACAATATGGATTAAATATAAGTTATAGTTTATTTACTTTAATTCTTTTGTGTTTAGGTAACGCATTTTTACATGTTGCTGGAGCAGAAGCAACACTTAATTCATCAAATGGAAAGATATCTCCTGCAGCTATATTTGTATCTGGTGGATCGTTTGGAGTTATAACTGGTAAGTTGCTTGCAAAGACTGCGCTTAATCCACTTATATTATTAATATTTATTATTACAATTATTCCTGCATGTTATTTAAGTGAAGTATTAATGGATAAAAAATCTTCATCCAATAAGATTGATTTTATAAAAAAAGGATTAAATCCATATTTAGTTATATTTATTGCTTTCTTTGTTGTAGTTATTAGAGGATATATGGGATATGGAATTCCAACTTCATGGAATAAAACAGTATTTCAAACAGTATTGTTATTTGTAACTATGGGTATAGGTAAAGCTTTAGGAGGTATTTTATCAGATAAGTTTGGAATGAGAAAAGTTGCAATTATATCTACTTTATTGGCAGTTCCATTCTTATGCTTTGGAGATAAAATCATGATTGTATCTTTAATTGGTGTAATGATGTTTTCGATGACCATGGCAATTACACTTGCAATACTTGTAAGTGTATTAAAAGATAATCCTGGATTAGCATTTGGTATCACGACAATTGGATTATTCTTAGGAACAGCTCCAATATTCTTTATTAAAATATCTCAAACTTTAAATATTATAATTATATGTGTATTCTCAGTTTTATGTTCTATAGCATTAGGATATATATTAAAGGAGGATAAGTAATGGTTAAGTTTATTTATAATTCTCATTTAATAGATGGTGATGAAAAAGTTTTTTATATTTATCTAGGAGTAATATGTTTAATTATTTTAATAACTATTATTTTAGTTATATTAAGTGTAAGGAGAAAAAATGTTAATAAATGATTTACCTTACATTATGATTCGGTGTTTAATATGTACGATTATAATTGAATTGATTGGTGCTTTTATACTTGGATTAAGAAAAAAGGATTTAATTTATGTTGTATTAGTTAATATCATGACTAATCCTTTAGTAGTAAGTTTACCTATTTTAGTGTTGGTAAAATTCGGAGTTAATGCTAGATATATATGTTTAGTATTTTTGGAAATACTTGCATTAATAAGTGAAGGTTTTGTGTATAAAAAAGTGTTAACATATAAGAAATTAAATCCATATTTAGTATCACTTATACTAAATGTGTTATCCTATTGTATAGGAATAGTAATTAATAATTTATTTTAGAAGGAGAATAATATGAAAAAAATTATTGGTTTATTATCAATCTTGATGTGTATGTTACCAACTTGTGTTCTTGCAGATGTAGCGTCTCCAGATACTCCGGTTATTGGAACAGTTAATCCAGTTAAGATAATTATTATAGTTGGTATTGCATTAGCTTTATTAGTTGGAGCTGTTATCGCAATTGTTTTAATAAAAGAAAAATAAAAAGGAGTAAAATATATGAAAAAATGTCTTAAATATTTAATGTTAGGTGCTTTGTTATTTCCTGTTACAGTTAAGGCTGATATGGGTGCGCCTGATATTTTTGATGTTGAAGTTGTATGTAATAAAACTGAAGGATGTCAACAATACGAATATGATTATACTAGTAAAAAATTAAAAGAAGCAGGTATGGCTTCTTATGGTGATAGAGGCAAAGCTCAATATTCATATGAAGAAGACGGAAAAGAATATTATAGTGTATATTTTAGCAATAAAGAATATTATGTAGTAAAAGGTGAATTTGTTTCAATTAAGGAAAAAGTTGAACCTACAGATAAATCAATTACTAAATTAAAACAAAAAGTAAGTGCAATTGTTTCAAATAAAGATGGTGCTAAGATGTATTCGGGACCACATGAGGCTTTTACAACTGTAACTACAATTCCTAAAGGAAATAAATTAGAATATGAGTATGGATTTGAAGATCAACAATCCGGATGGGGCGTTACATTTTTTTACACAACATATAAAGGGAATTCAGGTTGGGTTTCATATGAATCAGTTGCTAAAGAATATAAGAAAGCTTTTAAAGTAAAAACTTATGAAGAAATAAAATCAAATGATGTAGTTATTCCTGCTGGTACTGAAGTACAAGTTAAATATGGTACGTTTGATGGGAATTCACAAGTTTTAGTTAATTATGAAGGTAAAGATATTTATGTAGATACAGAAAAACTAGCGGTTGAAGATGGTAAAAATTATACACTTAATTTTGATATTGATTTAGTTAAGGATGTTAAAAGTGAAGAAAAAGTAAAAAAAATAAAAAAAGGATCTCAAGTAACCTTTAATTATGTAGCTTCAATTACATATGATGAAACATCTCCTAAGGATGAGTATTATATTTTTGTTAATAATGTTGGTTGGTATAAATATGCGTTTGAATATGATAAGAAAAATTATTTATATGAAGATCAAGATAAGAATTCATTATATCCAAATGTATATGAGTTTAAAGAATTAACCGAACCTAGTGGAGATGAACCTACAACAGAAGCTCCAATAGAAGAAACTACTAAGGCTTCTGAAGATCCTTCTTCAAATAAAAAGAATAGCACTACAC
>Ga0247610_10003173_pt1 | contig 18295 bp, 20 predicted proteins | sample 174DNAGHGhighgp2_FD_193483 | JGI IMG/M metagenome (GOLD analysis project Ga0247610, IMG submission 193483) | Sheep rumen microbial communities from Palmerston North, Manawatu-Wanganui, New Zealand - 1742 DNA GHGhigh gp2 | ecosystem: Host-associated > Mammals > Digestive system > Stomach > Rumen... | reverse complement strand
TCCACCTGAGAATAAATTAATATCATTTAAACCATTAGTATAAGTATAAAAACTATATATAATAATTGAGAATATTATCCATCTACAAAAGTTTATAAATGCAAGTGGAGTTAATTGAACTAATGTATCAAATGATGCAAATCTATGTCTTATAGATTCAACTATATCTAACATAATTTGTTTAAATGTTCTATTTTTCTTTTTAGAATGTTTATAATTCTTCCAGTTTGCTTTTAAAAATCTCTTACCAAAGAATATATTAATAAATAGGTAAGGCCCAGTTTCTACAAATGCTTGTAAATGTCCTTTAGACCAACGTAATCTTTGTCTTAATGCTATTTTTAAACTAACAGGTTGTTCATCAAAGAATTCTGCTTCATCCTGATAAGTAATTTGATACCCTTGAGCAACTGCATCAGCAGTAAGAGCTCTATCTTCAGTAAGACTAGTATATATCCATCCATTTTTTACTATTTCATTTGTGAATAAAAATCCAGTTCCTTGTATATTAGTAGCAAGTCTTAAAACACTTCTAGCTCTATGATTAGTTCTAATAGATCTAATCCAATGTAATGCATAAGTTGATGCTACCCAGTTTTCATCAAAGTTTTTAGTATTTCTATAAGACGTAATGATGGAACAACCACTATCAAAAGCATCGTTCATTTTACTAATATAATTTGATTTAAGTAAGTTGTCAGCATCAAATATGAAAAATCCTTCAAAACTTTCAATACCATAATCTTTAGCTATATTTTTAAACAAGAATTGTAGTGCAAAACCTTTAGTTTTATGTTTATCATCAAATCTTTCATAACAAATAGCACCTTTACTTCTTGCTATTTCAGCAGTATTATCTGTACAATTATCTGCTACTACAAATACAGTATATAAATCTTTAGGATAATCTTGCTTATTAATGCTATCTAATAAATTACCAATAACATATTTTTCATTTCTTGCAGCAATACATATCCCATATTTATGTAAATTTTTAGCAGGTTTAAACTTTCTTGTAAAGAACATTCCAATAACAAAATAAAAAGCCTTATGTATTACTATTACACTAAGTACAGTCCCAATAACTGCATTTATTTTAGATCCTAAAGGATGAAAGTCACTAATTGCTGTTACTATATTGTGAATCATTGTTTCACCTCGATATGATTATATCATAATTAGTTGTTTAAATAAATTTTAAAATATTATATAATGAAATAGGGAAGTGATATTATGAAATTCTCAGGTGTATCAAGTACAGGAAAAACAGTTTTCTATGATGCTGATAATGTTGAAGATGAAATCGAATTACCAGAACCATTAGAAGATGATGATGAAAAAGAAGACGAAGTAGAGGAAGAAGAAAACAATTAAAAGTTGCTAATTACAAGGTTTTGTTGTATAATATATCTTGTGATTTCGCATAGGGGTATGGTGTCAATGGTAGCATGCCGGTCTCCAAAACCGTTTGTGTGGGTTCGAATCCTACTACCCCTGCCATAGTGAATGATTACTCGAACTATAATAGTTCGAGTTTTTTATTTAAATGTTTTACAAACATATTTTTGTGTTATATAATTAATTTGTAATAATTACTTGCCAAGTGTTATTATGACAATTTGTTCGACTAGGGTTTTCTATTTAAGGCAAGATAAATAGATTGCATGCATGCGAGACATACTAATTATTTAGTATGTCTCCTTTTTTATTGCAAGTAATTATTAAAGAATAACAATAAAAGGAGGTATGTTATGAAAAATGAAATTGTTATTTTTGAAAATCAAAATGTAAGATTGGAGGTGAATTTAAAGGATGAGACAGTATGGTTATCTTTAGATCAAATGGCTGAATTATTTGGTAGAGATAAATCAGTTATTTCAAGACATATTAAAAATGCTTTATCTGAAGAAGTTGATAATTCAACTGTTGCATTTTTTGCAACAGTTCAAAAAGAAGGTCAAAGACAAATAAAACGTAATATTGAATATTATAATTTAGATATGATTATTTCAGTTGGATATCGAGTTAAATCTAAAAATGGTATTATTTTTAGAAAATGGGCAAGTAGTATATTAAAAGATTATATGTTAAAAGGTGTAGCTATTAATAATAAAAGATTAGAATTTCTTGAGAAAAGTGTAAAACTCATCGAAATAGCAAATCGCAGTTCTGATAGGATAAGTGATTCCGAAGCAAAAGACATATTAAATGTAATAGGACAATATACTAAATCGTTAGATTTACTTGATGATTATGATCATAGAACTTTAGCTAAAGTTAAAGGTAATAAAGATAGTAGAATTATTACATATAATGAATGTTTAAATTTAATTTCTAAATTAAAATTTAATAATGATAGTAATATATTTGGATTAGAAAGAAATCATGGATTAGAATCTATATTAAATGATATATATTTAACATTTGATGGAAAGGATGTATATGAAAGTATAGAATTAAAAGCTTGTAATTTCTTATATACTTTAATTAAAAATCATCCTTTTATAGATGGCAATAAAAGAATAGCAGCAACACTATTTATATATTTTTTAAATTTTTATGGATTATTATACAAAGATAATAAACAAATAATTGATAATAATACATTAACTGCTATGACTCTTTTAATAGCAGAATCGAGTCCAAAAGAAAAAGAGATAATTATAGATTTAGTTATGAATTTTTTAAATTAATGCGATATATTATATTTGGAATCCAAATTTTTTTATGTGACACCTAGTCAAATATATGGATATTTTAGGTGCCAGCAGAATATTTGCTCTAACTTTTATAGTTAGAGTTTTTATATTGCATGAAAAAAATATTATGCTATAATATTTCTTGCAAAGATAAGAAGTATAATATTTTTTTAAAATTTAAAGGAGGGTTTTATGGTAGAACCATATTTCGAATATATCGATGAAAATTTGAACTGGATTATACAAAATCCAAACAGCGTGTTATATTTAAAACCATATTATGTTGGAAAAAAGCAAGCATTATTTGCAATGATTAAAGAAGAAAAAGGTGTTTATAGAAATTTGCAAATTACAAAAGAACAGTCAAAATTGACATTTCCATTTGAACCTATATATTGGTTTTATAAAGGCCCTGGGCATTGGTATTTAAAAGAAAATCGAGATATAGTTATTGATAATTATATGGCTTTAAATACAACTAATTTAGAAGGATTTAAGATTAAAAAATTGGAAGGTGCAAAAATTTTTAATGTTGGTATATTTGCAACATTTAATGATGGTACAGCTGCCTTCATTAACCGTAAAGGCGAAAAAGAATTTCAAAAAAAAGGTGGAATACAATTTTATATTGAATTATTAAAAAAATATAAAGAGTTTGATCCACAACATGAAGAATATAAAATTTTAGATTATTATATACAACACGATTGTAATGATGATAATAGAATTATAATACCAGAACTTCAAGAAAAAACAGAAGAACATCCAAAAACATTAAAATTAGAACCAACCAAAAAAGATAATAGCAGAATATAACCAGAAAAGAAGATAAATCGTTTATCTTCTTTATCTTTATTTATAGCAGTGAAACACACAATAGTAGGTAACTACAAGTGCCATTAGGAAAATAAAACACTAACTAATTGTTAGTGTTTTTTTGTTAAATCTTTAACTAGTTTAAAAGTTTCAAATACTACAATAGTTTCATCATTGAAATTATTATCATAAGTTTTAAAGAATTTTATGTGATTTTCTTTCCAAGTATTGTAATCTCCTTCACCTTCTAAATCAGAAAGACTACTATCTATTTCTTTAAATTTTAATATTTTATAATCTTGTGTTTCAACAATACAAGCATCTTTACCGCTATCAAATACTATTATTGATTGTTGACCAATAATAGGTAGTTCATTATCATCATAATTACTTGTTGTAGCACGTTTTTTACCCTCTAATACTAATTTAATTAATCTATCATTATCTATTCCAAATGACCATTTATTCATTCAAATTCACCTTTTTATTGTCTAGAAAGAGGTCTTATAATACACTCATCATTAATGATAGCAATTTCATAGTTTTCAAATTCCAGAATCTCTGCATCATTTTCTTTCTTAATATTCCAAGCATATTTTTTCCATTCATCTATTGATACTAACTTTTTTTCAAGAGTTTCTTTTATAGATATATTTTCTGCATTAATAGTTCTAAAATATGTTTCTTCTAGGTCTAGATTTTCCATATATATTTTATATCCATCAAGATCTCCAATATATTCTTTAGATTGATCTTTATCAACAGTTATAATAAGAAAATGACTAATACCTTTTTTATTATATTGTTCAGAAAATAACCAATCAATTCCAAAGCATAATGCAATAGAAACAATAATTAGTATAACACTTAATATAATAGTGATTTTTTTCTTTTTCATAGTTATCTCCTTTCACTTATTATATCATATATTATTTGTATGATTGAATTTAAAAAACTAACAATTAGTTAGTGTTTTTTAATTAGTAAATGATAATGATATGAATCTAATACTTTATCATCAGATTTATAATAATCAATTACTTGATATATATTTATAATTTCAAAGTCTTTAAATAGTTCTTGGCATAATTCATAATCTGCATAAAAGTGTGGTGTTTTATATTCAGGTCCTTCTTCCATTCTTAACCTTGTATTTGGATCTACTAGTGGCCAATCTTCTTGTTTAAATCCCCAAGTATCTTTTGAACCTAGTGTTAAATAACATTCTCCATCTTTTTTTAACACTCTTTTAAGTTCATTTATAATTGTTTTCATTCCTTCAGTATCTGTATGAGATATAACATTTCTACAAAGAATACAATCAAATTCATTATCTTTGTATGGTAATTTTATCATATCACCAACTTTATAATCACACTTTAGATTTTCTTCTTCACACCATTTTTTAGTTCTTTCAACAGCATCTTCGCTTATATCAAAGCAAGATACATTGAATCCATTTTGTGCAAATAATACACTGTGTCTACCTAAACCACAACCAAGGTCTAAAAAGTTTTTCATTTTTAGAGCAGACCATCGGTTTAATAAATAATATGATTCTATACTTGGATTTTTCCAAATACATGTTGAATCATCTTTTACAATTTTCCAATTCCATCCTTTAGATTTAATCATTCTAATCACCACTTTCATTATATCATACTTATATAAATTATTAATTATACTTGATTTAATATTTTAAAATGTTATACTACTTTTTGCTGAGGTGTTATATATGAGAAACATAGAATTAAATGAATATATAAAAACTGAATACAGTACAGCTGATAAGGAATATGTAATAGGTAGCATCAATAGAAGAAATAGAGTTAATCGCTTAAAATTATCAAAAGATTTATTAATAGAGAAGGAAACTACTACAGTTATTAAACCTAGTAGTGAAGCATATTCATATTTTTTAGAAGAATATAAAGATAAGTTAGAAATGGAACATGATAATATTATTGTTCCTAATAATAAATTAGTTAGAAAATAACAGGAGGGTTATATGAATAGTGAATTTAAAGAAAAGAAAACTGTATATTTTGAAAAAGTAAGAAATAATTTTGATATTTTTCAAAATCTTATGGATAATAATAAGGGTAATGATAATTCAGAAGTACTACTAATGCCAAAAACAGAGGAAGAGGTTGATATAGCAGATGCTATACTAACTTATATGATAGATGCTTCCGCTTTTTTAAGATATATTATTGATGGAAATTTAGAAAGTAAACCACTAGAAGAGAATTATGCATATAATTTATATACTAATTTAATAAATGCACTTAAAGACAATAACGATATGGAAGTTGAAACTATTAAAAAGTTTATAGAAATAGTACCTCCTAAAGAAAAAGCAAAATATGTATTTGATGCTTTAAGTTGTTCTAATGATAGTGAAGAAATGATGAAATCATTATGTAAGAATACTGGATTTGATCCTAATGATGAATTATCAATTATGCAATTTAATTTATATTTTGAAAAAGCTAAACATGCTGCTAATATAGGTTATGATGATATAAAATTTAGAAATATGAGCAGAAGCGATAAAAGAAAAGTAGTTTCTATTGTAGAAATGGTTAAAGAATTACATATAATGATAGATAAAGAAATAAATAAAGATAAAGAAATGAAAAGAGAAATATAAAAGCAATTTTACTTTGAAAATTGCTTTTTATTTTTAAGAATTAATATAAACATACAAAATATTAATATTAAACTAAATACTTGATTAACTGATATTGTTTTTGTTAAATGTTCATATCTTAAGAAATCTAATAAGAATTTCATAAGAGCAGATAATATTATTGTTATATATATTATATTTTTATTATTTTTTAGATGATTGAATATTAAGAATAATATCATAAATATTATTGCTTCGATTAATTGTACTGGAAATAAAGGTATATTTAAACCATTTGTATATGTAACTGATAAGAATCCATTATATGGTATTCCATAACAACAACCTGCTATAAAACAACCAATTTTACCAATACTATATGATAATGGTAAAGAAATAATAGAATATTTAATTATTTTATTATCAAAAGGAACAATCTTTTCAAATATAAATGATGATAATATTACACCAATAAGACCACCATATGAAGAAAAACCTGCGTTTAATAAATTTACATTTTCATCACTAACTATTACAGTGAACATTTTCCCTAAAATGATAACAGATGAAAAGAATAGCATAAAGTATAAAAACATATGCTCTTTGTTTTTAAATCCTTCTTTTTTAATTGAATAGTATATATAAAATGCACCAACAAACATAGATAGTACTATTAATACACCATAATAATTAAAACTTGTTTTACCAATTATCATAAATCACTCCAAAGCACTACAGGTGTTAAAACATGAAATAACACTATAAATCATATATACCTTTTATCATTAAAAATATAACAAAAATGCATAAAAAATACAATAATATGATAAAATACATATAAAGGAGATATCATGAAAAAGAAAATTATAATTGTAGTAAGCCTAATATTAGTAATAGTATTAGCGATAGTATTAATACTAGTTTTAAATAAAAAAGAAGAACCAGTTAAAACTGATGAGGAGACTAAAGTGATAGAAGAAATTAAATTAATTGTTGATGATAAGGAATTAATAGTTAAACTTGAAAAGAATTTAACTTCTGATGCTTTATTAGAGAAGTTAGATAGTGGAGATATAACTATTGATTTAGAAGAATATGGTGGTTTTGAAAAAGTAGGTGATTTAGGTTTTAAATTACCAAGAGCAGATAAGTATCTTAAAACAAGCCCTGGAGATGTAATACTATATAATGGAAATCAAATTACTATTCATTATGGTACTAATACTTGGAATTATACTAAAATTGGTAAAATAACTAATGTTAATGAAGAAGAATTAAAAGAAGTACTTGGAGAAGGAAACGTTACAATTAGAATAACAAAATAAAAACAATTTAGAAATCTAAATTGTTTTTTTTAATAATTATTCTTTAACGTATTCAATTCCGTTATATGTTAATTTACCTTTTTCATATTCAAATGTTGCGGTATCTGTTCTAGTTGTTTCACTTGTGAACCAAGATGTATAAGGATATGAATATTCTAATTGAACATAATCACCTTCATCATTAAGTTCCCAAGTGCATGAAGTAAAGTCAGCTTTTAATGATGCTATATCGCAAGTACCATCTTTTTTAATAACAATTTTGCTTTCGCCATTAGCATAAGTTCCAGGCACTTTTTTAGCAGGACTAAAAACAGTTCCAAAGAATCTTAATATACCGAATAATACTACAACAGCAGCTAATCCGATAAAGAATTTTTTAACGAATCCAGCTTTTAAAAAAGTTAAAATGTTTTTATCTTCAAATTCATTTTCAATTTCTTCTGTTCTCTTATTAACTAATTCATCAAATTTATCTTTGAATTCTTGGTTTTTCCAAGTAAAGAATATCATAGGTAAATGATGATATTGGAAAATAATAACTGATCTAAAAATCCAGAATAGATTAATAGTTGTAACAGAAGTTATTTTTTTAATAGGAATACTTTTTTCTGTTCTTTTGAATGGAATATATGCTTCTTTATAAACTTCGTCTTCTGTAATACATAACATTGTTTTAGCAGCACATTTATAGAACCAGTTCATAATAAAGTATTCAATTGCTCCACCTATAAGTAGTGCAATAACACCAATAACTCTTCTCCAATAACCATAGTTTGGACTAGATAAATTACCTCTAAAATTAGCCCATAAAGCACTTATAAATGCTAAAGCAAGAACTACAAACATTATTTTATCTAGTGCAGATATAAATAATACTCTACAAGTTACAAGAGCTTTTTTAGTTTTTCTTTCTTTTTTAGGCTTCTTTTCCTCCTTAATTTCTTTTTCTTCCTTTACTTCTTCTTTGATTTCTTCTTTTTCCATAAAAACGTCTCCTTTCAGTTATTATTATAGTATTTATGCTTAAAAAGTCAATTAATTAAAAGCAAAAAATATATTGAAGTATAGTAATATTTATGCTAAAATGATTATGTACAATATGGAGGCAGTATATGAAAAAGATTGAGAGTTTAAGGAACAAGTTAGAAAAAATTAAAAATGAAATATCAGAAAAGAAAGTAGCAAATATTGGCGTTTTAGATTTAAGAAAATACAATGCCACTCTTTTAGGTATAGAAAAAGATAGTAATATGCTTTTAGAAGAGGCTAGATTTGATTCTGGTATTAATACTGTACAATTAGGAGAAATCTATAAAGATATTGATGCTTTAGAAAAAGAAATATCTAAAACTCTAAAAACTGTCAGTGGTGAATTAGAAGATAAAAATTCTCAAATCAAAGAATATCAAGATGAAATCTCTAGACAAAAAGATATTATCGATATGTACAATGGAAAAATTAATGCATATACTGCTATGATTGAAAGAGATAATAAATTATTAAATAAGAAAGAATTAGATAGTGAATTAGAAAAATTATGTTCTTCTGAATTAGATTCTGAAGTTAAGAAAGTTGAAAAATTAACTGAGTTAATGGAAAAACATATTGAAGTATGTAAAGATATCAATGTTGATATTAATATATTAAGATATGGTGGAGAAAGTAGAAAACAAAAAGGTAAAAAAGCTGTTAAAGGTGATATAGATAATGAGTTTGTAGATGGACTACCAAAAGAAGAGTGGGATAAATTATTTAATAATGGACACACTAAAGAAACTTGGGATGGTGTATTTACACAAGGACCAACTGAAGAAGTTTGGGATGGATTATTTATAAATGGTGATATTTTAGGAGGAGCTCCAGTTGAAGAAACTGAATTACCAAAACCACTTGAAGAAACACCAGAAAATCCAGAAGATGAAGATTTAGCAGAATTAGTATTACCAGATTTAGGTGATGAAGGTAAAGGCGAAACTAAGGAAATCATACCTGTAGAGGTTGTAGACGAATTAGGAAATGAAGTAGAAGAAGCTAAGGAAGAAACTGTTGCACCTGCTGCACCAGAAGTAGCAGCAGCACCAGCTGCAGTAGAAATGCCAGAGCCACTTCCAGAAGAAGCTCCTGTAGTTGAAACACCAGCTGTAGCAGAACCTGCTCCAGTTGCAGAACCTACACCTGTAGAAGCAACACCTGTTGCTGAACCAACTCCAGTTGAGGCACCTGTAGAAACTGTACCTGCTGCACCAGAAGTAGTAGCACCAGTTTCAGTAGAAATGCCAGAGCCACTTCCAGAAGAAGCTCCTGCAGTTGAAACACCAGCTGTAGCAGAACCTGCTCCAGTTGCAGAACCAACTTATGAACCAGCACATGTTGCTCCTGTAGTTGAAACTCCTGTAGAAGCTGCACCAGAGGCACCAGCAGCACCTGCTGATGTAACATTACCTGAAGAAATCAAAGATGAAGGTGTAGATTTAGAAAATCAATCATTAGAATCAGCAATGTCTAACTTCGATTGGGATGTATATTTCCAAAATACATTTGATTCAAATGGACAAGTTCTTAAAAAATAGTTCACGAAAGTGAACTTTTTCTTTGGAAGATTTGACAAAATTGAAAGAATCAGTTATAATTATGGCGTTAAATCGATGCATGAGAAGAGTATTTAAAGTACTCAATATTATAGAGAGTAATTGTTTGGTGGAAAATTACATATTGATTTTAAAGAATGGGCTCATGGGAAGGATACTGAAATAATAGTAGGTTATCACGGAAGCTACCCGTTACCAAGTGGCATATATATGATGGTATATATTAAGGTGGCATTAAAAGCAAGATACTCTTGTCCTTATAGGATAAGAGTTTTTATTTTAGGAGGAAATTATGAAAAAGATGTTAACAGGATTACAACCAACAGGAGTTATTACATTAGGTAATTATATAGGCTCTATTAAACAAATGGTTGAGAATCAAGGAAAATATGAATCATTTCTGTTTGTAGCAGATATGCATGCTATAACAGTTCCAGATGATAAGAGAAATTTAAAAGAGAACACTAGAAGTTTAGTTGCTCTTTATTTAGCATGTGGTATAGATCCGAAATTACATACTATTTTTGTACAATCACAAAATGAATATCATGCAAATGTAAGTTATTTCTTAGAATGTAATACATATTATGGTGAATTATCAAGAATGCATCAATTTAAAGAAAAGAGTAGAAAGAATGATAGTTTTACTGCTGGTTTATTAACATATCCAGTTTTAATGGCAGCAGATATATTAATATATGATGCTGATATAGTACCAGTAGGAATAGATCAAAAACAACATGTAGAGTTAGCTAGAGACATAGCAATTAGATTTAATAAAAAATATGGGGATACTTTTGTAGTACCTGATCCAGAAATTAAATCAGGTGGAACAAAAATAACTGATTTATTAGATCCTACTATTAAAATGAGTAAATCTAATGAAAACCAAAATGGTGTTATTAGATTATTAGATGAACCAGAAGTTATTAGAAAGAAAATAATGAGAGCAACTACTGATAGCGAAATGGTAGTTAAATATGATCCTGAAAATAAACCGGGAATATCTAATTTATTAAATATTTATACTTCTATGACTGAAAAAACTATTAAAGAAGCAGAGAAAGAATTTGAAGGATGTAATTATGGTACATTTAAGACTAAAGTTGCTGATGTAGTAGTTGAAAAAATATCAGATATTCAAAAGAAATATTATGAATATTTAAATGGTGATGAACTAGATAAAATACTAGCTGAAGGAAGAAAAAAATCTAGAGAAATAGCTAAAGCTAAATATGAATTACTTAAAGAAAAAATAGGTTTTTATAATTAGTACTTTACATATAAAAAATCGATTATTTCGATTTTTTTATTTTGATATGATAATATAAATATAGAGGTGTAATATGGAAGTATTAAAAAATATTTTTAGAGAATATGATATAAGAGGAGTTTATGGACCAGAATTAACTGATGAATTAGCTTATAATATAGGTCGTGCTTTTGGAACAAAACTAAGAAGACAAAATATTCCTTCTACAGTAGTAGCATATGATAATAGATTATCTAGTGTTAATCTTGAGAAAAATTTAGTACAAGGACTAGTAGATACAGGAATAAATGTAAAAAGATTAGGTCTTGCTACAACACCTATGTGTTATTTTGGAGCTAATTATTTAGGTACTAATTCTAGTATGATGATAACAGCATCTCATAATCCTAAAGAATATAATGGATTTAAGTTTTCTTATAATGGTATTCATAATGCATATGGTGCTTCTGTAATGGAAATACATGATTTAATAGAAAAAGAAGATTATGAAAATGGAGTAGGTAGTGTAGAAGATGTTGATTTAAGAGAAGCATATATTAAATTAATATGTGATAAACTATCTTTTGGTAATAGAAGAATAAAAGTAATATATGATTGTGGTAATGGAACAGGTAGTGTAATAGCAGGAGAAGTATTTAAACATTTACCACAAGTAGATTCTATTGGTATTTTTGATATTTCTGATGGTAATTTTCCAAATCATCACCCAGATCCATGTGTTGAAGAGAATTTAGAAGTTTTAAAACAAAAAGTTGTTGAAGAACATGCTGATTGTGGAGTTGGATATGATGGAGATGCTGATAGAGTAGGTTTTGTTGATGAAAAAGGACATTTTATTGAAATAGATAAGTTCCTAGCAATAATGTGGAATTATTTATATGATAAAGTTGATAAAAAAGAATGTTTATTTGATGTTAAATGTTCTAAAACTTTAGAAGATGAACTTATTAAATTAGGTGTTAAACCTGTAGAATATAGAACAGGTAATTCATATACAAGAGCTGCTTCTGCTGAAGGAGATTATCCTTTAAGTGGTGAATTATCAGGACATGTTTATTTTAGAGATAAATGGCCAGGCTATGATGATGGTATATATGTAGGTATGAGATTAATAGAGATGTTATCTAATAGTGATAAACCATTAAGTAGTTATTTAGAAAACTTAGAAAAATATTATTCAACTCCTGAAATAAAGGTTCATGTAGATGATGATAAGAAATTTGATGTAGTAGATAAAATTAGAGAATATTGTGAATCTAAAAACTATAATTTTATTACTATAGATGGTGTAAAAGTTAAATTTGATGATGGTTTTGCACTTGTAAGAGCATCAAATACAGGGCCAAATATAACTATGAGATTTGAATCTAAATCTGAAGATAAATTAAAAATGATTCAAGAGGAATTTGAGACAGAACTTAAAAAATACGTATAAACGCTGTACAAAACAGCGTTTTTGTGTTATAATATAGGGCGTTATTAAAAAGGGGTGTTTTAAATGACAGAAGTTCCATACGAATATATATTTTTCTGTATGTTTAATAGTTTAAAAAAATATGGTAATAAAGATAATGTATCTAAAGAACAAGTGGAAAAATACGTTTCCAAGTTTTTAGATTTATCTAAAGAAATTGCACAAGATGTTGGAAAATCAAATGTAGTATTCAATGAATACGATGTAGAGGAAGAGTTAGATTGCTTTGTAAGAGATCATTCAGATTACTTTTATAAATCAAATGGTAAGTATTATATATCAGATGATATAGATTATCCTGATATTGAAGATGAAGTTATGTCATTTATTTTTGAAAAAAGAATCGATGATATTTTTAAAGTGACTAATGAAAACATTGAATTATTAAAAACAATAGGGGCAACATATGTATATGATGAATTTACTAAGATGCTTAAGTTTGAATTAAAATTAGAGCAAACATATACTGAATATGTTATTAATCCTACACCAGAAAATTTAAAGAAATTACAAAAACAATATTTTATGAGACAATTATATGTTGAAAACTTAAAAGGATTGCCTTCATATTATATGGATGCTTTATATTTAATAAGTACAGAATTTATTGATAAATTTGAATATATTTATCCAGAATATCCAATTGATAAAGATTTATGGAACTCTATTCCTCATCTAAATGGTTTAGAGAGTGATGAAGTAGTATATGATACACCACAAGTAGCTATTTTTGGTGATGAACCTCTAGGATTTAAAAAATTAGAAAAAGATGTAGACAAAATGTTTGAATCTAAGAGTGAGGATCCATTAGGAATAATGAATATATTATTTGCAAGTAGTTCTATTGATGACAAAATTAAAGAAGTTGTTTATTTGAAATATTTAGGTAACTTAGATAGTTATATAAAGAAGAATGGCAATGATAAAAATTTATTAAAGGTTAAAGCTAGATTAATGTATATTCTTGATAATCCTGATTTATGTTTGTTTAAAGAAGAAAATTTTGATAAAGCAATCTCTAGATTAGAAGCTGCTAGATTCAGTATGCCAGAAGTATATAAATTAGCTGATGAATCTAGATTCTTAACTGGTGATATATTTATAGGAAAAAACAGAAAAAATGTAGTAGAAAAATTACTTTTAATGAAAACTTATTATGATTTAACTCATGATGAAGATTTTAAAAAATTATTTGATACTTTTTATACAATGCCAAACTATACAGAATATAGAGGTGTAGTATTTGGTAGAAATAAAACTTTAAAAAGAGATCCTAATGCGTAAAATAATGTAAATAAATAGGTTATTTAACTTATTTCAGGTTTATTATGGTAAAATATTAGTTGGTGGAGTGTATGCATTACAAATATAAAGATATAACTATTAACTATACTTTTTATGATAATAAATCTAATGAAAATATCATATATTTACATGGATGGGGTCAAAATATTCAAATGATGATGCCTATTGCAAAACCATTTATTAAAAATTGTAATGTATTAATAATTGATTTACCTGGTTTTGGATTAAGTGAAGAACCAAAAGAAGTTTGGTCTATATATGATTACGCTGAAATGATTAATAAATTATCGAAGAGTTTAAAAATGGATAATCCAATATTAATTGGACATTCTTTTGGTGGAAAAATATCTTTAGCATATGCCACAAAATATAAAACTAAAAAATTAGTTTTACTTGCTAGTCCATATAGAATAGCAAAGAAAAAACAAAGTGCTACTACTAAGATATTAAAAGGTCTTAAGAAAGTACCACTATTAAAACGTTTAGAACCTCTAGCTAAAAAGTATATTGGTTCAACTGATTATAAAAATGCATCAGAAATGATGAGAAAGATTTTAGTTAAACATTTAAATCTTGATTTAACAAGTGAATTATCTAACGTTAAATGTCCTACATTATTGATATGGGGAACTAATGATACAGCTGTTCCTTATGAAGATGCTGTAGAATTAGAAAAGAATATATCTAATTGTGGACTTGTTACATATGAAGGTTGTACTCACTATGCATATTTAGAAAGATTAGAACAAACAAAAAATGTTTTAAAAAGTTTTATAGGAAGTGATAAGAAATGAAAATAGTATTTATATGTTCATTGTTTTTATATTTGTACTATGTACTATATAAAAGTAAAAAATATATGCATATGTTACAACAAAACTGGTACAATGATGGAAATAGATATTTAAAATGGGTAATGGAAAACTTCAGAAAGATATTTGTTGGAGTAGAAATATTATTCTTATTATTTTATTTCTTAAAAGGATATACTTTAATTATATGTTTTATTGGTTTATATTATTTATTCTATTTAATGTTTAATAATAAAGTTTCTAAAGAACAAAAAAAGAAACCTTTAGTAATAACTCATAGAATAAGAAGATTATATTTTACTTTAATAGTATTATATTTATTAGTTATTGTACCAATAGTACTTAATTTTGATAAATGGCCATTAAATTATTGTTTATTAGCATTAGGATTGATGGCATATTTAAATCCATTTATAATATGGCTTGCTAATGTAATAAATAAACCTGTTGAAAAATTAGTTTTTGAACATTATAAACATATGGCAAAAACTAAATTAAAACAAATGAAGAATTTGAAGAGAATAGGTATAACAGGTAGTTATGGTAAAACAAGTACTAAGAATTTCTTAAATGATATATTAAATGTTAAATATAATTCTTTTGCTACTGCTAAGAGTTTTAATACTATGAATGGTTTAATGATTTCAATTAATAATCATTTAGATAAATTTAGTGATGTTTTTGTAGCAGAGATGGGTGCTTTTAGAAGAGGAGAAATAAAAGAAAAATGTAAATTTATTAAACCTCAATATGGTATTCTTACTACAATAGGTACTGCTCATTTAGAGAGTTTTGGTAATATTAATAATACTCAAAAAGCTAAATTTGAATTGATAGATTCATTACCTAATGATGGTATTGCGGTATTAAATATGGATGATGAATATCAAACAAGTTATGATATTAAAAGTAAATGTAAAGTAGTATGGGTATCAACAAAGAATCCTAAAGCTGATGTTTATGCTCATGATATAAAACTATCTAATAAAGGAACATCTTTTAAATGTAAATTTAAGGATAGTGGAGAAGAAGTTAAATTTGAAACTAAATTATTAGGAGATGCTAATGTATATAATGTATTACAATCAATAGCAATGGCTTATAATTTAGGAATGAGTACTACTGAAATATCTATTGGTGTTAGAAGAATAGAAACAGTAGAACATAGGTTAGAATTAAAAGATTATTCTGAAAATGTTACTATTATAGATGATGCTTATAACTCTAATCCAGTTGGATCTAAAATGGCTGTAGATGTTTTAAGTATGATGGATGGTAAAAAGATAATAATTACACCTGGTATGATAGAATTAGGTGAAAAACAAGAAGAATATAATAAAGAATTTGGTCGTCATATTGCTGAAGTATGTGATGAAGTAATATTAGTAGGTTTAGAACAAACAAAACCTATTTATGAAGGACTTAAAGAAAAAGGTTATAATGAAAATAAAATTCATATATTAAATGATGTTAAAAAAGCATTTCCTTTAATGCAACAATTAAGTGAAGGTCAAACTTATGTATTAATAGAAAATGACTTACCAGATATATTTAATGAATAGAGGAGATGAACATAATGAAAATTAAAGTAGGAGTTATTTTTGGTGGAGAAACAGTAGAACATGAAGTTAGTATTATTTCTGCACTTCAAGCAATTAAAAGTTTAGATAAAGAAAAGTATGAAGTAGTACCAATTTATATTGGAAAAGATAAAGAATGGTATTATGGCCATATATTATTAGAAATAGATACATATAAGGATATAGAAAACTCTAAAAGATTTTTAAAAAGAGTTACTTTATATAAAAGAAAAGATAAATTCTTATTACAACAAACTACAGGATTATTTAGAAAAGATTTAACTGATTTAGATGTTATTCTTCCTGTAGTACATGGTAACAATGTAGAAGATGGTACATTAGCAGGATATTTAGATACAGTAGGTATTCCATATGTATCAAGTAGAGTTCTAGGATCTGCATTAGGACAAGATAAAGTTGTAATGAAACAAGTTATGGCTTCTTGTGGTATACCAATTGTAGATTATACATGGTTTTATGATTCAGAATATTTAACAAATAAAGATGAAATATTAAAAGATATTAAAAAAATAGGATATCCTGTTGTAGTAAAACCTGCTACATTAGGTAGTAGTGTAGGAATTACATATGTTAAATCTGAAAAAGATATAAAAGCAGCTATTGAAGAAGCAATAGCTTATGATGTAAAAATAGTTGTTGAAAAAGCAGTAGAGAATTTAGTTGAAGTAAATGCTAGTGTTCTTGGTAATTATGAAATGCAAAGAGTTAGTCCTATTGAAGAAGTAATGGGTGAAGATGAAATATTAAGTTATCAAGATAAGTATTTATCTGGTTCTAAAACAAAAGGACAAGGTTCTAAAGGAATGGCATCTACTAATAGAATTATTCCTGCTAGAATATCTGATAAATTAACTAAAGATATACAAGAAACAGCTATTAAAGTATTTAAAGCATTAAACTTAAGTAGTGTATGTAGAATAGATTTCTTAATAGATAAAAAAGCAAATAAATTCTATGTTAATGAACCAAATACTATTCCAGGTAGTTTATCATTCTATTTATGGAAAGAAGATGGTTTATCATATAAAGAATTATTAAATGAAATGATTAATGCTTGTATTAAAGAATATAAAAATAGATCTAGAAAGACTAGATCATTTGAATCAAATATATTAGAAAACTTTAATGGTTCGAAAGGTTGTAAAGGAGGACTTAAAAAATAGTCCTTTTTTCATGAAAAAAAGATTAATTAATAATCTTTTTATTCAGCTCTAGGTCCGTAGCTATTTCCTTCTTCTACACTAGGTAATAATGTAAATATGAATAGTATAATTCCACCAACAGCAGGTATAAATGCTATAAGTAGAAACCATCCAGATTTGTTAATGTCATGAAGTCTTCTAATAGATAATGCTAAACTTGGAACTAGTAATGCTAATGCAATAACACCTTCTACCATCATCATAGTTTTAGGATCTAATTTTAGTAATTGTGCTACAAATCCTAAGCAGAAACCAAATATGAATGATGCTAGCATTACCCACCAATAATCAGCTCTAGTTGAACGACCTTCAAAATTAGTGTAATTACGGAAGAAAACTTTTACTGCTTCTATCATATGGACTCCTTTCTTATTTTAATTATATTATTTTGTTTGAATAAATTCAACGTTTCCTTTTGTATTTTTATCATTTAATAAATTGCTTTGTTCTAAAATATATTTTACTCTTTTAGCAACACCTATATTTCCATCTATTAATTTAGCTTTTGGAAAATGTTTTTGTATTTTATCTTTAATAATTGGATAGTGAGTACAACCTAGTACTATTG
>Ga0247610_10003171_pt1 | contig 18303 bp, 15 predicted proteins | sample 174DNAGHGhighgp2_FD_193483 | JGI IMG/M metagenome (GOLD analysis project Ga0247610, IMG submission 193483) | Sheep rumen microbial communities from Palmerston North, Manawatu-Wanganui, New Zealand - 1742 DNA GHGhigh gp2 | ecosystem: Host-associated > Mammals > Digestive system > Stomach > Rumen... | reverse complement strand
TATGCATTCACAACACCGCCCAATTACAATCACCACCATTCATATCAACGTCAAATCTTCGTCATCTTCACATCCTATTTGTGGGCATCTCTCGGGGGCTTCACTATGTCTTTCAGTTTCTGGTTTTCCTGGGCTCGTTGAACTTTACCCTTCCTCCTCCTTGTCTTCACCAAACAAGTTCTCAGAAAAAATACTATTCCTCAGCTCTGCCCTTTTAAGCAATGTTGAATACTTCAACACTTCCATGTAGAGCGCTCCTTGACCTCTTACACCTCCATGAACAGGACTATAAGGCAGGAATACATAGTCTAGATGTTCAGATATCTGGAAACGCGGATCCGTCCTGACTATACTAGAGAATTCAAATGATTCCGCTATCAGATATACATAAAAATTGTCAACCACATATTCATCCTTTGCAAACTCTCTTAACAAGCTTGCATAATTCACTGCCTGACCTAAATAATCCTTTGGATCAGCTGTGTCACTCTTCAGTTCTATAATAATGCATTTATGCTCCTCTGGAAAAAGCAGAATATCTGGTTTGTATCCTAATGGATTCTTACGATAATTCGTTAATTGCGCTATCTCTTTGTCTGTAAGGTCTTCTCTCAAGATTGTTTCTTCTTCGGTTTTTAGTGATCTGAGTTCGAAATTCGAATACCCTTTGAAATGAATGAAATCCTCATTCAATATCCAAAGATTACTATCTAGCACATCTGTGGTTCCTTGCTTGAAAAGCAGGTCATGTATCAATTTCTCGTTACTCTTCCTCTTCTTCTTTTCTATCTGACACTCCAGGTTTTTATCTAATATCAACCCCAAAATATTTAAAGCTGCTCTTCTGCTTGATATATATCTTGACAGGCTCGACTTGTTCTTGACCGGTATCAGTGAGTTTATCTCTTTCACTTTCATATTCATTGACCTTTGAAATGTCTTCGAAGAAGGATCAAGAGTTCTCAATGAGTCAAACAATATTTTAAGCTTTTGTGTATAGTCTTTTTGGTAATCAGCATCAGAATGATAATACCGACTAAGAAAGTCTGATGCTTTCTCTCCCGTCTTTCGTCCCATCGAGGCTATCAAGTCTCTGTCTAGCGAGAAATCCTCCACCATTTGTTCTATATCCTCATTGCTTTCTTCCTTTATCTTATTGATTGCAGGATAGTGCGTAGTTATTTTCTCAGTCACCTCCTCCTGCACATCATCAATAAATATTTGTTTTTCATCTATTGCATAGAAGTTCTTTTCTTTTAGGAATTGCTCCTTAGTATAGATTGTAAGCTTACCTCTAAGGTCTGTATCTTGGTTTGTTAAATAATCACTTGATACTAGACAAAGCATATTCCTACCCTCTATTATCTTTGCCTTACTAACAAACGAAAAATCCATATTGTCTACATCTACCGTTTCATTCTTACTGGTAAGCTTAATCTCATTTCTTTTTTGAACAGAAGATGGCAACATGTATGAATCAATTGTGAAAGTCTCCGTTTCTTTCTGTTTTATCAGTCCGTCACGTGTACTATTTGCTTTCTTGTAATGAACTTTCACTTCATCATGATAATCTACTTCAGGAATATCTGCGTCTTCTATGAATTTGTCTTCATTTTCCACATGAGCACCATATATATAGCGCTCTATCGTTATATTCTGAACATTACCTTTATTAATACAGAATTTGCCAAGATAGTGCGTAAATATTTTATCATGCAGTTCTTCTGTGGTCAGGTTTTCATAGTTCTCCTTATCCTTTCCATCACGGGGTAAGAATAGTTCCACACTTGTCCCTATAACATCATCTTCCAAGGCATCTTCTTCTAGTCCCTCCCAAATAGGTGTTTTCTCTTTACCTATAAAGCCTACGGAAAGTACTAAGTTACGCTTTTTCTTTTGACCATTTTCAAGATATACAGAACGAATCTCTGTATGACTAAAAAAATGAAGATACTGTATTCTACCGGATCCTAGATTGTTGAAATTTTTTGATTCATCAAACAAATGATAAAAACGATCCAAATTCTCTCTATTAAAACCACATCCAGTATCTTGTATCTCTATAGAGTTGTACTCATATTTACCTGGAAATGAAGATTTGGACACTTTTAGCCGTACAAAGATACGATCTTCTTTCCCTCTGGTTGCCTCAAGAGAGTTACTGACAGCCTCATATATAGGCTGTAAATATGAAGAGTGTTTCTTTACCCTCTTCTTCATAAGAGACTCATATGAGAATGTCTGCTCAACAAATCGGCCTTTGGAATAGTCAGAGATCATAACAATTGATAATGTGAAATATTAAACCGCCACAAAGGTAATCACTTTTCTCGAATCAACCAAGCTTTTAAACAAAATAACGCCAATTAGTATCAATCAACCAATCAGCGTTACTACTCTATTGTTTCCACTCATTCACCTTCAATCCGTCCTCCCCATTATCCTTCTTCCTCAGCCAATGCTGCACCTCATGCACATACATCAACTTCTTTTTCTCTATCATTTCCATATACGATTTACCTCCTTCTGTCATTTTCCCAAGCGCATCCATATAGTAAGTATAATCCCTACTCTCTCCTATATAATCATCCTCGTCAAACATGAACGACGCTGCCACCTGTGGATCATAATAAATCCACCGATCCTCAACGCCATCCACTGCCACCGGCAATAATTCACAAATAGGAATCACATCCGAAACGCCCTCCATCCTTGCTTCATCACCTTTAATCGATGTTATCTTATATAAGTTAATCCGATAACTATGAACATCATCAGATTTCCTATACTTCTCTGGATGTTTCAGTTTCACGATATCCCCCCTTCTATATTCCTCAGGCACCTTGATAAAAGAGAATAGTTTCCGTTCCGTCACCTTATCCTCCACTCCGAGATGCCCTATTAGCAACGGAGACTCAGGATCATGAGCCATCCTGTTCCTCGCTACCATGCTATCCTTAAAGTTCGCATAACAATACTTACACCCATGAGCACAAGTATTATACTCCCCTATATCTATACTTTGCACACATCCGCATTCCTTACGCTGGTTTGGGTCTTTCCCCACAACGAGTTTCATGCCAAGCAAATCCTCTATCAGTACACTATCGACACATTTACCATGCTTGATTCCTACAGATTCTAGTTCTATAGCCTCTGCACAAGTCTGTACCATCATTCCATATCCCCTGGCGATCTGGCACATTCCCCTCGCCAGTTCCACCATTTCATGCTGAGATGGTTCCCGTGCCTGAGTATCTTTAAGATTGCTTTGAGTCTTTTTATACAGGTCCACAAAACTAATTACACATGTATCCGTATAACCTTTCAAACGTTTGGCAATTTCCTCGAAATACTTCAAATGGTAATCTGTATCCATCTTCTCAGTCAGTAATATAGGATCATATCGCCATATCACACGCTTGGGTCCAATCTTGTCCGACAATTCTTTAAAGGTATTGATAATGCCTTCTTTCCGAGGCACGTCTACCTCCAGTCCTTGGTCGTATGAATTGATGGTATACTGGAAATAGTACATATACCCCTTCAGTTCACCAAGCCTGTTCATCATCGGCCTCGGATTTTTACTCCAGAAAACGATGCAGTCTATGACCTCAGGTGACAATGCGACCTTACTCACCTGATGAATATTCATCGGGTTCCTGACAAATACAAATCCTTCTTTCAGACGATTATAAAACCACTCTGAATAAAATGCCGGAATATCGGTTCGCCTACTTACACTCAGTATCATTGGAATTTTATAATAGTCTGAATACTATTCACTTCCGAAAAGGGATCGTATTTATGAACTATGGCCGCATCTGTCATAGCAAATGGCTGTTTTTCTACTTTATGCACCCATAAGCCTATACTAGGATTATAGTTATGATATTGTAATGCAATTCCCCTATAATGTATTCCAGATCCCTTTAAAGCCACTATCAATTCTCTCGATGCTGCTAAAGAGATACAAAGATATATATCGTTAATAAGCAAATACTTTGGTCGTTTCTGCCTTATCAGCACAATCAGATTAGCAAGGAAATTTGGATATTGTGCACCGTTAAATTTCTTCATGTCTGAAAGCATATAGTTCAAAATAATAACATCTACTCTTTCCTGTGACATGTCATAGTAGGCAAACGCATCTTGATTTTCCGCATGAATATCTGCATTCGGAAAACAAGTATTAACCTGATTCATTATAGGCACCCATAACTGTTCAGTATCAAACCCTCTAAAATGATAATCCAAATCAGCCTTTCCTAATGTGCGCCAAAAACTCAAACTTCCAAACAATTCGCTACAAGGTCCACATCCAATTGAAGCTATGTAGATCTCCTGCCAATTACTAATATCATTCCTTATTCTGTTAAATTCAAAGAACACCTCTGCACCAAAACGGTAGATATGTTTAAGCACATAATAATAAACCAACTTGTCACAATTATAGTGTACTGTTTTATTCCGATAACTATGCACCCGCTTAATACATGCATAACAATTAGGTTGGGCGCCTTGACAAAAATCTGAATTTGTACATAATGCGCCACATTGGCATGGCATCGAATTCGTGTACTGATTGTCGCAGTATTGTAAGAAATTATCAAGTTCTATCATAGTTTGTTATTTTGTCCATAAATAAAAGTAATCTTTTCATTCCTCTTCACTTAAACATCCCTACCACATCTTGTGCCAGTTTCGACAGCGGCCTACTATGCACATGTTCTTTATCCATATAATATCCAAAGAAGAACCTCTCTGGATCCTCCACGCCATTGGGGAATAATTCCGCCAAGCTCTCCTCCGTCGCTGTCTGGTTACATTTACTAAAAGCCCTCATCTTAACAATAAGTTCTTCTACCACATCAAGATGTTGTTCGTATATCATATCAATGTGAAAACGGTCTTGATGGTTTTTCAACAAGTTCTTGTCTTCACTGTTCAATTTTACTTCCAACACTCCCATATCCTTTTCCAAATAATCCTCAATAACTTTGTCTGGGGTCAATTCGAACCAAAACACATCTTGATCCTCGGCTTTTGTAGTATATAAGTTGAAAAACGAATCGTTTAATGCCTTTGAGTTATTGCAAGCAGGACAACTCGGCTGAAGATTGTAATACGATGTACAGAGAAAAGGATAAAGCGATTCGGCTTTGAAATGGTCAAACTGATATGTGCCAATTCGTTTCTTTATTTCTTTTTCCACAAACTCTTCCGTCGTTACCGCATATTGCGCATTACAATACACACAGGCTTTAATTTTCTGATCCTTCATATATTGTCGCATCAACCCAGAGCGGATATCCTTGTACCTCATACAGTTTAGAACATGCTTATAAAACTCCTTTTTATTCCCATCATAGTCAATTATTACATTTAACACTCTATCCCATTGTTTAAAAAAAGACTCATAAACTATATTGAAGTATTCAGGTTTCAGTGCCAAAAGTTCATTATATAAAAACAAGATAGCATACACATATCGCCCTTCATCATAATGGTGATGTCCCCATAGGAAATGGAAAAAGGCCAGTAACCGTTCCCTTGGCATTTCATCCATTTTCCAGTTAACTTTTTGGGGCTGATTCATAGTCATCACTCCGACATACTCCTCTACCCTTTCCTTAACCTCTTGGTCAATTAAAATTCTTCTCATACCACTGCTTGTACAGAAGCCTTAATTGTTTCGATATAAAAGGTTCACTTATTCCATTAATAAAGAGTTCTGCCTGATCCTTATCCCACACACCAAATTCTTTTTGATCAGTTCTTAAGAATTCCACAAGTGAAAGAATCTTGTTACGTGCATGTTCACCTATAAATCCACTATGAAGGAAAAAACTTTGATGTAATAAGTCACTGATGTTTGCTGCCATCGGTTGCAATATCTTGCGTTTCTTTTTTTCTTCATCTGTCAACTGGTGGCCATCTTCCATATAAACGATGTTCTTCTCCGGAATATCACTCAATATAAAAGGACTATGGCTTGTGATCCAAATGTGAATATTAAACGAGATGTTAAGATATAATCGATTGGTTAGAAGATCAAGCAAGCGCGAAATAAACATCCGTTGATACTCTGGATGGAAGCACACCTCTATTTCATCCAACATAATACTCACGTTACTATAGTGTATTTCATCCTCAGGGACGGATTTTAGATTTAGAAGATGATATATCAGAGCCGATAATTGATAAAGCATCTGCTTCTGACCTGACGATAGCTTCGAGAAAGGAATACGTTCATCCCATGTTCCATCTTCACGTTTCCTTTTCAGATATATGGTCTGACGGAATATGTTGGGAGGTAGATTTCTCATACAATCCTCAATGCTATCGAACTCTATTGGCAAATTGAGATTCCTTCGATAATCCTCAAATGTAAACGGCCGCTCAAGCCATGACGTATCAAAATCGACGTAATAATTTCTTAGGGCATTAAATTCGGTAATAAAGTTCAGCACCTGATGCACTTTCTGTTCAATATGTGTTTCTCTTAATTGTATTTCATCCACCAATGCTCTTAGTTTCTTATGCGAAAGAGTCAATCGAGAGGCACTAAGAGTTTTATTTATATCACCATATTTTACATAATCAGAATAATGGGGATATGTAGCTGCAATATTCAGTATCTTATAAACCAAATACATCCGAGCATGAACTTCAGTATCCGACAACATACTATTCAGCGGGCAGTCAAGTCTATTGAGAATTATCCATGCCACCGTACCTTTTTTTGATGCCGCCACCTTGAACTGTTTCACGTCGCCTCCATCTGCTAGCAGGTTTTTTTTCTCAATGATGTTATCTTCCTTGTTTTTTGAATATATTGGTGTAAAACGCTTATAAAAATCACTTTTCAACTCATAACTAATATGATCCAACATGAAATCCTCCACAAGAGGTTGCTTTTCTATTTGCTGGCTGATTAATAATGCTGATAGTCTGCTAACTGTTAGTGTTGCCTCATTATCCATATCTATCAGGCCTCCACTTCGGAATGGATTTAAGACAATTGGACACATGTAACCATCATTCTTGTGGAACACACCTGTTATCCAATTTTTCTTTTCTGTCCATTCTGCCGTGGTAACAAATGCTCCTTTTTCTGTAGTAATATACTCTCCTTTTTCTGTAGTTACAAATATTTCATCATCCCATTCAAGAGAGTCCTCGTCCTCATAGTCCGAAGCTTGAAAACCAAGCATTGAATAATTAGTCGCAACTGTATAAAAAAACATCTCTGCTAACTTATGCTTATGCTCATCAGATTGTAAATCGCTAAAGTCATAAAAACTACCTCCCGAAGATCTTGTCTTTAATGTGTTCAGCAAATAATCACAATCAATATTTTGAGCATAATTCTTCAACATAGTATCTGATAGCCAATATACATCCCGTCCATATTCAAGCCATAATAGAGTATCTCTTACACACAACTTACTTGTAACCATATTGTTTTCATACTCCAGATCAGCGAAAATATGTCTGGCGTAGCGAACTCGGTCTGCAGCTTCGCGCACTTCTTGTTTGCACATAACCGCTCCGACATTATTGATCATTCGAAACACAATATCAAGTAATGAAGACTTTCCGCTACCATTCTTACCAACGATAGTATGAAGCGTGATATTCCTACCGAAGAAATCTTTCAGTCCGCTATCCTCAAATGAATAGGTAGCATCTTCAAGAATCTTCTTATATTGGCATTGAGGATATATTGTTAAGTTCTTAATAGTAAACATATTAGTCTATAATTATTGTAACCACAAATACGCATCGTCTGCCCCTTCTAATATGACCCCATCATCAAATTCCTGTGTCTTTAACCCTCTCAAAGATATACCCTTGCACATCATCCTTACCTTCTTCTTTCAGATGAATGATATAAATGTCCTCAACGCCTTTGAGATGGATAACGTGACAATTCAATAATCCTATTATCAGATTTTGCCATTCAGGAATCATTGTGGTGTAATAATCAAGATCCGCCTGTGAGCCAAACGGGTTGTTCGCATGCATCATCTTACCACACTTCTCATATACCTTTACAAAGTCTTCGCGAGTCAAGAATCCACTTGTTTTATTCTGCAAATCACATATAACACCTGGCCTTGACGAGGGCACTTCTTCCATCGGAATAGGATAAAAAGCCGGATTAAGCCTTTCTATATCTTGCAGTATTAGTCTAGCATTCCAAAATTGGGCATATTTCTTTCCTATGGCATCAAACTCTTCTTTATTCAAAACCAGAGACCCCATAGAAATCAGTTCCAGCATCTTCCTAATCTGCAAGCACATGAATTCTATGTTCGTGGCCTTATACGATGTTGTAGTAAGACCTCGCAGCATATTAGTAACGGCTTCTATTCGTTTCTTTACCTCATTCATCAATATGCAATATCTAAAAAGGTTTCGATAAATCTTATTTTCATCCATAATTCTCGTTTCCCCTATCAAACCACATTTCCTTATTAACTCTCATATCTGCTACCATCCAATATCCTAACACTTCCTGTTCAAACAGTTCTTATTCCTCCCCAAACACGCTTTTCGTCTTTTTGCTGTTCTAGAGACTTAAACCTTTTACTCTTCTAACAGGGCCGTTTTAGATAAAAACGGAGCATATCCCTGCACTAAAATCGGTCAAATCCGTTCACATGCCTGACTAGTTTTTCCCACCTTTCCTGACAGTGACCTGTCCCTTGTCAGGTTAGGGCCCCCTGTCAGGTCACGACTTGTTCATAAAAGCACTCGCATCTACCGTGCTCCTGTTAACCATTAACTCTTCGCCGAACAACTTATACGCTCTATGAGTCAGCAACGGGAAATTGCTAGTACCTTCAGGCTGGTTTGACCCTATTAGTATTGAATCCAAATGAAGGCCAATCTCCGGCAGGTCACGTCCAACGAACTTAAACTCCTTATATGATACACAACGTTTATCATAGAGGTCATAATCCACTTCACCACCATATTCTACTACAAGCCTCCACTCATCTTCTGGCCTGTACTTGACGTTCTTCACAAATCGGTGGATGTCATCAACCGCCGTAAAGTGCACATGCACGTCTTCCTTCTTCAGTTCATCAACCAATTTTTTATATTTCATGATGGGCGACGTCTTCTCATCAATATACTTCATCTGGCGAAGTTCCCGCTTCCCATTCAGATGAAAGCACAAACATACACCTTGCCCATTATCACCATACTCTTTCCACATATCAGCATCATCATACTTCGTGCTGAACGATGAAATCAGCGTCTTCTGCTCGGCAAGCATACCCCTGAACCGCTTATATTCATCCTCATAGTCGCTACAAACCAAGTCACCAATGTAGAAAGTTTCTTGTGTGTTACTCTGCGATATGATAGAATTCATTCTGAAGGTGCCATTCAGCAGCATCAGGTGAAATACTTTCAAAGGCACATACTTATAGAATTCCTTTGGAACGGGCTCATCCACCCACTGCAATTCAGGAATAGGAGTATCTATCACATATCGCTTTTGATAGGTGTCCATCTTGATTCTATCTGGCTCAACGCCAAATACATCTACTATCTTTTTCACGTCTTCCTCATCCCTGATTGGGAGCACATCTTGCAATGCTGCCGCGATGTTTGTCTGCTTACCCAGATAATTAACGTCCAGCCTATCATTTACATTCAGTTGTATTTTGTCACCAGTCCTCGTCATGTTTTTGCCATCATCAGCGCAACAGATAGTTATCATTCCGCAAATGGCCTTCTTACCGTTTTCTGAACGTCTGTATTTTCGATAGAAGTTCACATCAAACAGCCGTTGTCCCTTGTATGTCACCTCAAGCCTGCCCAAAAACGGTTCATGGTCAAAGCCTGTAAGAATCTTTACGTCATATTTCTCCCTATCTATTTCAATTGCAGACAGCCATTTCTCGAACCCCTCTTTCAAGGATTCAATGTCAGGTCTTCCGTCGTATGTAATATCAAACGATAACATCTTACACTAAATTTTAACTTTTCTCACAATACGTCAAAATTGACTGCTTACACAAGACATTTTATCATTATCAAAACTCAAGATAGTTTAACCTTGTAAGATTCGAGTTGTTCAACCAATAGGACACATTCTCATCGTTTAAATTTGTTGTACTAAGCAGTTCCGCTATCACCAACAGAGAGTGCCCAGCATGGATCACTTGTAAGTCAAGATCACGGAGATCCTTGTCTTTATATTGCAATAACAACCGATAAAGCGCATTCAACAACGAGGCGTCCTTTTTAATGGCATCACTACAGAAATGTACAGCCACAGATATCGTCACAAGACAATCCGAGAGTCCTGGAGTTTTCATCATCGTACATTTATTCAGCAGTACATCAAAGAATTCACGATTCTCATCAAAAAGACCTTTGCGGAACCGTTGATTCAACTCATCTGTGGCATTCTCTACAGCCACAGGGTCGCCACTATACAAGCCTTCATCTAATCGTTTATAATGTAAGATAATTGCAAGTTTCTCTTCAATATCATTTTTATCCTTCTCATCAATAACATTTTTGTCAGAAAAACATTTCATTTCCATAAGAAGAAACCTATATTCCCTACCCCATAAAGCTTCTTCTAATACCTTTTTTGTGAGTTTGTTAAGGTTAGTCTTGAGATTATCATATATCTTCATGAACTCCTCCAACGACCACACAAATGACTTACCAAGATGCATGATATAAAAAGGTTTGGCATCGGAAATCCACTTCATACCGACACCGCTGTCCCAGATATTTCTCTCCAATATGATATCCTTCAGTTTCGGAACGACATCATCCATACCGTCAGCCAAAATACAAAAGTTAAGCAATGTGGTATTATCACTACTTCTTAATTCCTCCTCCTTAACGATGTAAGACCTCACGAATGTTTCTCTTATTTCCTTAGGAAGCAAATGATTATCATTAAGTATGCTCAAGAGTAGTGTTACATTTCTAAACTTTGATTTATTTACAATCTGCTCCACTTGCACTAAGTGATCATCAGTCAGGCCATCCAGTTTATTCAATCTTGTTCGATATTCCAGTTTGTCTATGACATCATCAGGCATCTTGTCGAATAATCTCAGTAATACCGTTACGATCTTACTGACATTCTCTTTATCATGAATACAGACCAATGCATTGCCGACAAAGGCACTGGAATCTCCAGAGTACAAATATTTACCTTCTTCTTCTACATATGTCGTACTGAAATAGTGATAAAATTCATCAAACCAAAAAGTCTCTTTCATGCCAAAGAACAATTGGGAACCAACCTGAAGCATACCGCTCATCATTGTTCCTGGAGTGTCATGAGAACTAAGAGCCTTTAATATCATATGCAGTAAATCTGCAAGTACATCTTTTAGGCTTTCCTCAAATGCGAAATCTTGGCCTATACGCTTTAGCACCTTATTGTTGTTATACTGACAACTGTAATAAAGGCAAGGGTATGGATAGTAACAATATAGATTCTTGAACACAGTGTACCAGTCGGCTACATTGATTACATTTGAAATACCGTAGCAAAGATTAAACCCTTCTCTACTTACCAAGTTCAGGAATCTGAATGAGTTCTTCAAATTGGTCCTATCGACATGATCTTCCCCGTCAGCACTGATATAAACAGTTTCCGTCCCATAGGTATTTATCTCTACATTTTTGTTCTTTAGTTCCTGAATGATCGAAAGAAGTACATCATTCAAACCTATCAACCCTTTGTTCTTAAAAACATTGAGAGGATAAGCAGCGATAAACCCGCTGTGTAAACAATTATAAAAGAAACTTGCTGTATATTTTTCGACCTCAGACTCTGAATTCATAATGACAGAATCGAGAAGTTTCATCGATTCGTTTCGATTGAAGAAATAGTTGAGTGACGCTTTTACCCCTCTATACTTCCCTTGTGGCTGCCATGAATCCATCAACACCTTTGCCGTCTTGAAGTCAAAGTGATAGAATGAGCGAAGTATGTTTTCATGCACATGGAAATCTTCGTTTTCTGGCAGCAGGTCGTCTTCCGCCATCAGTGTGGCCTCATGAATTTTCATTTCCTGCCACTCCGAGTCACCCTCCATAAGCCCTGCAATATTATCAGATATACTATTCGTGGTTAAGCCAATATCAGATAAAATGTATAGCATCGTTTTTTTATCCGCATCAGTCAACTTCAACACATCTTTCTTCAGCAGGTCGTCCAGGATAAATTCCTGAATACTGGAGTTTTTCACAAACCTTTGTTCTTTCCGTTCTGCATGGAGTTCTTGCACCTCTTCATCAATTGCCTTTTTTGAACTTAACTTATCATATATTTTCCTCCATATCGACGAAATGCTTGGTTTTGGAGTTTGAGTTTCCTGAAGTTCATCAGACGCGTCCACATATGTTCCTACTATATGTTTTAGGAAATGGTCTACTTTGATAGATACATCGGCTATCTCAGAATAGCCCAGAACAGCTCTTATTTCAGGCGTATCAAGATGGATAACACCTATATGATGATTCTTGTAGTACAATTTCTGTTCTTCCGACAAAGGTTTATTATCCGTCAGAACAAGAAAAACCTTAATATCATCTTCTCCTGGCTTAACCAACTGCTCATCGTTATCAGTACCTGTTTTGGGCTTTTCTGTCTTTGAATCCTTGTCCAGGATATCTTTCACCCAATTAAGCCATGACTTGAAATTAGGGTCATCACCAGAGAAGCCCAACAGACAATAGGATCCTGATAAAAGAGCCACTCTCAACAGGTAGGAGAAAGCCTCGTGACGTTTGAAATAGTTGTCGAAGTCTTCACGTGAAATGATATACCTTCCAGAATGGTCGCCATCAAACACATACGGTCTGCTTAATGTTTCGTCAAATGGTATTAGCGTACCATGTATTTTGACAATGGAACGTGCCATTTTCTTCTGTGACATCTCATAGTCTGCCTTGATGGTGACATATCCCATATCAAACTGCTCGTTCGTGAACTCCAGTGCATTGTCAAAATTGGTCGTGAAGATATACTGCCATTTGCCATTCAAAAAGCGCTGATGGATTGTGAGGTCCTTATCGGTCAGTATCGTTTCATCATCACCTTTTACTCCATAGGTACCGTCTGGTCTTTTATAGAAATAGGGGTTATGTGTCTCTATATAATAGTCTATGGCTTCCCTGATTCCTTTGTGTTCTATATATCTTGATACAACATTCAGATATCCGTCTCTGGCAATTATCCTCTTAATAAAGCCATCCTTACAAGCCTCGTATGGTTCCACATCTACGCCAAAGCGTCTATGCGTATATTGCTGGTACATCTCATGAAGTTCTGTATCGTATGCTTCTTCCACCAAGTCCACGAGCAATTCTGTCCAACTCAGGGCCTTAGGATACGCATTCTTTGTGAATCCGGCTCCCACAAGAGCCGAAACCATCTCAGCATTGTATTTGCGTTTCAGTTGTTCAAGTATCTGTTTTTCAGTCATCATAAACTAATTTCAGAACTTGCAGTTAATCACACGTTCCTTATATATTTTCGATAAATAATCTTTCGCTTTGAGAGCCGTCTCATTCTTGGGTTCAATCATCAGCCAATAATCCACTTTCCCCATTGTACTTTGAAGATAATTAGCCTTCCTGACTTTGTTATGCGCTACATGAGCATCATATCCATATTTCATTATGTAGAATAAATCTTTCTCCAGACTTCTTCTATAATTACGAGGTATTCGAACATCACCATTTGCCAGACTTACGCCAGCAAGAATCTTATTCCCCTGCTGACCATAAAGCCTTGTTTTATTATTATTCACCGTAAAACCACAATCTTGTATTACATCAGTAACTGTCGAAATAAACGACTCAGAGATATATGCACCAGAAATTCCAATGTCATCAGCATATCTGGAATATTTGTAGTTGTATGCAACACATAGTTTATATAATCGTTTGTCCATCCACGATGCTATAATATTGCTTAGCGCAGGGCTGGTTGGAGCACCTTGAGGAAGAACACCTTCCAAACAACAGATTGATGCCAGGTAGAAAGCAACGTCGTTGGTATAACCAATCTTTTTAAAAACCTGAGTCACCCAATTTATAGTTATCGAAGGAAAGAAGTCTTTCAGGTCAATCTTTAATAAGCAGTCCTGTCCCTGATGCACTTTGGCATTAGTCAGAATCGACCTTTTTCTTACAAAGCCATGAGCACTTCTATTAATAGGTATTTTAGATAATATTTCGCTATATATCCATGCTTGCATATATTTTAAAGAGTGATATGGGACACATATTTCTCGTGTACCACCACTCCGTTTCTTCATTTCAAAGGTCCTATAAAAGACTTTGGAACAAAAGATAACAGAGCAAACATAGTCCTTCTTGAGTCCAAGTAACGCACATAGGTGATTCAAGTCGTAAATCACAGGCACGCCTTTCTTAAGCAAAACCTCTGCATAATTCAACAGGGGGTCTATCTGTTCATCTGGTAGCCCGTTCTGTCTGTAGAACCGTCTCCATTCTTTTAATTTCTGTGCGGTAGACTTCTTCATCTATTGTAATAAGGAGAAGAGCGATTGGATGGTTACCTTCTTTACGTAGTGTTATGCAAATTTGGGAGAAAATGGAGACCCTCCATTTTTGAATAAATTTGCATTGATTGAAAGCATGCTTTCAATCCGTCGTTGCATGCAACGACAACAGCAATCTATAGCCTTAACCATAGCAGAGCGACTTCACTCCTAATGTCTAACCATCCTGCTCTTCTCCTATTTTTATGATTGTCGTTAGATTTGGCAGATACGGGAGATGCCTTCCCATCCTATCTTTTGAAATTGATTGGAAATAAGCCAATTTCTTTTGATTGTGTCTATTATCTTTTGCGGCATGATGCATCAGCCCTTCTCCATATTTCTTCCCATTTTTCGTTAGTCGAAGTTTCCCAGAATCTTCTACTATGGCAAGACCTTGTCGCTGTAAATTTTTAATAATTTCCACAAGGGTACGGGGTAATATGCCATATTTACGATAAAGAGTGTATGGCAATAGTCCCTTCTCGCTGGCATAAAGGTCTTTAATCAATGATATAGTAGCAATACTAGTATCCATTTTGTCTACGTGTAAATAGAGGAATTCTCATACGGCCATCACTATATGCTTTCCACCAGAAAATTGGGAAAACATTATTCGGGATATTACGGCCTTCACGATAGAATAATGCTTCCGAACGTCCATAGCCCATTGTGTGGTTGGAGAGTAGCAACCTTCCTATCTGTGGGGCAAGGTGCATTTCCAACAATCTCATCACGAAAAACTTTTGTGAAAGTTCGAAACCATGATATAGGCTACTCAAACCCTTCAACAATTGATTGGGGCAATATAGAGGTATACCTTTTCTATGGCAATAGTCCACTCCGAACTTCATCCCTGACACCTGACACATAGAAATATGGACATCAGTTTGGCCAAGATCACCAACCAATTGCCTATAACGTGATTCTGCCGTTTGGCCTGTCCCAAGGAAATCATCTACAACAACAAAGTTGCGGATGCCTTCATTATACATTTTTCTTAAACTTCTTTGACCCGGCATCATCGAACGAGTTCTAAAACCTGAATATTGTTTGGCCTCCAAAGTCGTTTGTAAAATATAAAGCACATCTTGGGAGCCGTCTGATTTTTCATCATTAGCAGCAGCAATAATCACAGTCGTCAAAGGTTTGTATCTCATTCTAATGATGTGATCTGCTATCTTGCATATCATTCGCTGATAGAACTCATCGTCCATATAACAAAAGCGAGATAGTAACTCATCCATTAAAGAGAACTTCTCGTTTGTATCACACATAGTAACCAATTCGTATATAGCGTCTTCCGATTCTGCTTGTGATCTGGCTAACAACCATTCATGTTTCATCAACAGATCAATAGCCATATCATATGAACGCTTATTGTATTTCATACTATATGTACATCTTTTGGAATGTATGTCATTTATCATGGGTTCCAAAGAAAAAAAATGTGAATATAACGATGAGCGCAAATAATTCGATTCATTATTTCACAATCCTCCGGTAAACAGCCAATTTTGACGTATAGCCCCAAAAGGTTCTTGCCTTGCAAGCGACAGAGTCGAGCGGCCCTTTTAGGTAACTTCCATCTAATTCTACTAAATTTTTTAATTATTTTTATGCTGCGTTGCGAAGATAAATGGTCATGGGCAACATATTCTTGCGTCCCATTCGGTAGCAAGCGGCATAGCCGAGCGCTCATAATCTGTACGCCCAGCCGCAATGGCAGCAAAGAGATTCTTGAAATACTTTAATACAGACAATCCCATCATCTGGCAGGTTGCGATGAAGGTATGATACAAAACTGACATCTCTGCCTTGGCATGGTTGCCAAAGAACAAGGAGTTCTTCCGTTCCATGGCCAAAAGATAAGGGATCATCTTCTTCAGATGAGGAACACCCTTCGACAGCCAATTGGAAAGAGTGCCATCACAAATACGCATATCCTCTTCCATCAGACGTTTCAACTCCCTGTAGAAAGGTGTCTCCATCAGATACTTGTTGAAAATGATGTAGGCAATCAGGTCGCTTGTGGCGTGAGTACCAGGTACACGCTTAAAAGATTCCACATCCTCATCATCATAGGGAAGATAAGCGGTTTTTGTTTCACCGTCCTTTGTCTTATAGACAACCATCTGACGATCATGCTGGATAATCTCAACCTTTTGCTCAAAACTGTATTTCTGATCGTATACCCTGATAATTTCTGCTCCTTCAGGTAATTTGGACAAATCCGACTTGTGGAGAATCCTACGGGTGGCCTTCATCGTGTCATATCTCATCCCTTGGCGATTCGGACGCTCTTCCTTCTCTGGACACGGAGCCTTAGTCTCTTCAGCAGGAAGTTCTGATGGACTGGATGGCTTCTCACAATTAGTACCGTCAAAACCACCACGTTCCTCATCACGGTCACGTTCATCAGGCTTCACCGGAGTTTTGCTACGACCTTTACCTGACACACCCTTTTGACTCTTCGCTGCATAGGTCTGTTTGTTCTTAAGCTTCAACTGCGCTGTCAGATCATTTATCTTCGCAAGCATCTCATCAATCTTCTTAGAGTCAGATTCGTGCATTGACTTCAGCATATCGAGAGACTCCTGCAGATTCTTAATGAATGCATCTTTATCTGCAATTGTCTTATCACGGTCTTCCTTCTGCTGAATCAGGAATTCTATATATCTGTTTTTCTCCGAATCCTCCATTGTAAGGTATGCTTTCTGAGGAGTCTCAGGTCCATCTTCCCGAGATTCCAGGTGCTGCAAATGCTGCTTTCTGAGGAGTATTTCGTCCAGTTCCATACCTTCTTATTTCTTTGCAAAGGTACGAAAAATTATTGAAATATGCAAACATTTTAAGCACTTATTTTACTGATTGTCAGATATTTACGTTAAATAATGCTAACAGAGACAAAACTCATTTGAGTCGCAGTTTTTTTACTACAGGAGACTCCAAAACTGCTACTAAATCCTTCCAGTCCATACGGTAACTGAGTACACCTTTCTCATCACGATACTCCAACAGCATAAACCGATAACCATTGGTGAAAACCTTCTCATGAATATAATAGGCATGGTTCTCAAAATGTACCATCTTGACTTTCCTGCGGTCTTTGGACATAAACACAAACACATCCCCGTTAAAAGGATCGTGATGGGTCATCTGCTTCACTATCTGGAGCAAACGGTTATATCCACAACGCATGTCTGTCACTCCGGGAATATAGTAGAAGTTCTTCAGGCCGGATATTGTCAACATAGGCCCTCCAGTTTCTCTACGAATTTCTGAAGGGAATCGTAGCTTAAGTTCTTCCGTTTGATAATGATCCCGTTGCTCATACAGACAGTTACAGCCATCCGTACAGAATCCGCTTCCTTCACAGGAACATCCCCTGACGGAACTTTGGATTCCGCTGAAGGAATGCCATCCACTTGGATGGGACGAATACGCTTGTGAGTATCCTTGTACCATTTGTTGAACTCGTTTACGGGAACACCTTGTTTAAGGCAATACTCTTCGATGGAGAGGTTGTAAGGTAACCCTTCACTCTGGTATAGAAACCAGCACTTTTCGAAATCTTTGCTACTGAACATATTTTTGAAGTATTAATGAACAGTGCAAAGGTATATCTTTTCATTTTTTCTTGCAATACGTCAAAATTGGCTGCTTACGTTTGTAAATTATTACGAATGCTTTCGTGAATAAAACGGAAGCCGACGCAACAGTTGTATTATAT
>Ga0247610_10003169_pt1 | contig 18310 bp, 18 predicted proteins | sample 174DNAGHGhighgp2_FD_193483 | JGI IMG/M metagenome (GOLD analysis project Ga0247610, IMG submission 193483) | Sheep rumen microbial communities from Palmerston North, Manawatu-Wanganui, New Zealand - 1742 DNA GHGhigh gp2 | ecosystem: Host-associated > Mammals > Digestive system > Stomach > Rumen... | reverse complement strand
TATGGAAGATATTAGTCGTGCTTGTTTTTATTCTTGTTTTAATTTATCACAAATTAATATTCCAAGTTCTGTAACTTATATTGGTGACAGTTGTTTTGAGAATTGTCTTAACTTATCACAAATTAATATTCCAAGTTTTGTAGATTATATTGGTGACAGTTGTTTTTATTATTGTTCTAATTTATCACAAATTAATATTCCAAATTCTGTAGAAGAAATTGGTAATGAATGCTTTAGTAGATGTAAGAATTTATCACAAATTAATATTCCAAGTTCTGTAAAAAAACTTAATAATGGATGTTTTAGTAGATGTAAGAATTTATCACAAATTAATATTCCAACATCTGTAACAAAAATTAGTGAAAAATGTTTTAGTAGATGTAAGAATTTATCACAAATTAATATTCCAGATTCTGTAGAAAGAATTGGAAATGAATGTTTCCTTGAGTGTAAGAATTTATCACAAATTAATATTCCAGATTCTGTAGAAGAAATTGGAGATAATTGTTTTAATAGATGTTCTAATTTATCACAAATTAATATCTCAGATTCTATAACTTATATTGGAATTAATTGTTTTAATGAATGTAGTAATTTATCAAGCATTAATATTCCAAGTTCTGTGGAATGTTTTGATGCTAATTGTTTTAGTGATTGTTCAAATTTATCACAAATTAATATTCCAAGTTCTATGGAATGTCTTGGTCCTAGATGTTTTAGAAATTGTAGTAATTTATCAAATATTAATATTCCAAGTTCTGTGGAAGAAATTGGTGATAGTTGTTTTGATGGTTGTAATAATTTACATATAACAATAGATACAAATAATCCAATATTTAAAACAGATGGAAAAAGAATATATAAAAAAGATACAGGAAAAGAAATTGAATAAATTAATGATTGTATCAATGTATTCACTTATGATTATTGTTAATTTAACACAATAACTGATTTTTTTTAATATTTTTCAATGACTTTATCACAGAATGAATTATTGATTGTTGGAAAATATTTTAATGATATTTATGATTTTATTAATCTTTCTAAAACTTGTAAAAATTATGATATTTTAAATATGTACCATTTTAATCCAATATCTCTTAGTAATAGCATGATTAAATTATTTCCAAATATTAAAACATATCATAAATATGATAGTATATTTCCACACATATTTAATTTAAAGGTGATTGATTGGATAACACCTATTGAATATAAAGAAAGAAACAAAAATAAAAATATAATTTATAAACATGTATATTTTAAACCTGATAAACAATTAAAAAATATTGTAATACCTGATGATATTAATATAATGATTGATGAAAATTTTAAAGATTATACAAATTTAAGAAGTATAAATATATATAAAAATAATGTAACAAAACTTGGTAAATGTTGTTTTGCTAATTGTGAAAATTTGAAAGAAATAAATATACCAACAAGTGTTACAAAAATTGGTAATGAATGTTTTAAATTTTGTAAAAATTTGAAAGAAATAAACATACCAACAAGTGTTAAAGAAATTGGTGAAGGATGTTTTAAATATTGTTATAGATTAACAAACATAAACATGACAAATGTTACAAAAATTGGTAAAGAATGTTTTACATGTTGCGAAAATTTAACAAATATAAATATAATGAATGTAACAGAACTTGGCGAAAAATGTTTTGAAAATTGCGATAATTTATTAAAAATAAACATGACAAATGTAACAAAAGTTGGTAACTGTTGTTTTTATAATTGTACAAATTTAACAAATATAAACATGACAAATGTAACAGAACTTGGTGATAAATGTTTTGCTTGGTGTTCAAATTTGGAATATATAAATATGACAAATATAACAGAACTTGGTGATAATTGTTTTGCTTGGTGTTCAAATTTGGAATATATAAATATGACAAATGTAACAAAATTTGGTAATTATTGCTTTTATAATTGTACAAGTTTAGAAGAAATAAATATAATGAATGTAAAAGAAATTGGCGATGGCTGTTTTGAAGGTTGTAATAATTTAACAGATGTAAATATACCAAATTATACAAAAATTGGTAAAGAATGTTTTAAATATTGTGATAATTTGACAAATATAAATATAGGAGAATCGGTTTTTGAAGGAAAAAATATAAAAGAAATTGGCGAAGGATATTTTAAAGGTTATAATAAATTAAATATATTTTAAAACATATATTTTTTTAATATTTTTTGATGTCTTTATCACAAAATGAATTATTGATTGTTGGTAAATATTTTAATGATATTTATGATTATATTAATTTATCAAAAACTTGTAAAAATTATGAGGATATTTTAAAACTTTATAAAACAAATTTCATACCAATTTATTTGAAAATTTATATACATATAATATTTATGATTATAAATATATTGATACTGATTTACCAAAAAATTATTATATACCAGTATTTTTAAGAGATATACTTTTATTTAAAACTACAAATACAACATATAAAAATATAATATATGATATGGCAGATGCTATTTAAGTATAAATTTTACATCAATATATAATAATTGTTTTAAAGAATGTCAAACACTTAAAAATGTAATTTTACCATATAGTATTACAAAATTAGGTGTTAGTTGTTTTGAAAAATGTTCTAATTTAAAAACTGTTGATTGAATTGAAAGAACTTTCAGAAAATTATTTAAAGATTATATTAAATTAAAAGATGTTAAACTACCAATAAGTGTTACGAGGGATAATGCCCGACTTAGCACCGAAGGTGTTATAAAACTTGGTGAAAAATGTTTTTGTAATTGTATTAAATTGAAAAATATTAATTTAGATGATATTGTTGATATTGGCGATTATTGCTTTTATGTTTGTAATAAATTGAGTGAAATTAAATTAAATAAAGTTAAAAATATTGGTAATTGGTGAAGGGAAATTAATTTGGAAAATGTTGAAAATATTGGTAATACTTGTTTTTATAGATGTTTAAATTTAAAAACTATTAATTTAAGTAGTTGTATTACAAGAATTTATGATTATACTTTTAATAATTGTTCGGAATTAGAATATATTAATTTAGATGGTGTTGTTGAATTAGATAGATGTTGTTTTAGAAATTGTAATAAATTAGAAAATATAAATTTGAAAAATATTAAACAAATTGGTTATAAATGTTTTGAAAATTGTATAAATTTGAAAAATATTGGAACTGATTTAAAATATATTATGTTTGGCGGACATTGTTTTGAAAATTGGTAATAATATTTTGATGATTTTATTATAAAATGAATTAATGATTGTTGGAAAATAATGGAAAATAATGGAAAATAATGGAAAATAATGGAAAATAATGGAAAATAATGGAAAATAATGGAAAATAATGGAAAATAATGGAAAATAATAATATATTTTTTTATCATTTTTAATGATTTTATCACAGAATGAATTAATGATTGTTGGAAAATATTTTAATACAATTCAAGATTTTATAAATTTAAGTAAAACATGTAAAAATTATGATATATTTGAGTCCTATCATTTTAATCCAATACCGCTCAATAACAAAACAATTAAATTATTTCCAAACATTCAAACATATCATAAATATAATATATTTTCACATACATTTAATTTAAAGGTGATTGATTGGATAACACCTGTTGAATATACTGAAAGATACAAAGATGAAAATATAATTTATAAATGTTTATATTATAAACCTAATGAAAACTCTAAAAATATTATAATACCAAATGATGTTAATATATTAATTGATGAAAATTTTAGAAATTATAAAAATTTAACAAGTATAACTTTATCAACAAATGTCACAAAACTTGGTGAAAAATGTTTTTATGACTGTGAAAATTTGGAAAATATAAATATAGGAAAATCACTTTCTGAAAGAAATTTCATACCAACAAGTATAAAAGAAATTGGTAAATATTGCTTTTGGGATTGTAAAAAATTGAAAGAAATAAATATTCCAACAAGCATAACAAAACTTGGTAAATGTTGTTTTGGTTCGTGTTCAAATTTGAAAAGTGTAAATATAGAAAAATCGGTTTTTGAAGGAAAAAATGTAAAAGAAATTGGTAAATATTGCTTTTGGGATTGTAAAAATTTGAAAGAAATAAATATTCCAACAAGCGTAACAAAAATTGGTGATGGATGTTTTTATGGTTGTGAAAATTTAGAAAATATAAATATTTCAACAAATGTTACAAAACTTAGTAATGAATGTTTTGATGGTTGTATTAATTTGAAAGAAATAAATATAATGAATGTAAAAGAAATTGGCAATGAATGTTTTATTTGTTGTGAAAATTTGAAAAATATAAATATTCCAACAGGCGTTACAAAACTTGGTGATTATTGTTTTGCTCATTGTTCAAATTTGGAAAGTATAAATATAATGAATGTAAAAGAAATTGGTGATTCATGTTTTGCTTTTTGTAAAAATTTGAAAAAAATAAATATAATGAATATAAAAGAACTTACTAGAAGATGTTTTGCTGATTGTGAAAATTTGAAAGAAATAAATATAATGAATGTAACAAAACTTGGTGTAGCATGTTTTGGTTCATGTTCAAATTTGGAAAATATAAATATTCCATCAAACATAAAAGAACTTAATGAAGGTTGTTTTAGTGATTGTATAAATTTAACAAAAATAAATATAATGAATGTTACAAAACTTGGTGAATATTGCTTTTATAATTGTTCAAATTTAAAAAATATAAATATAATGAATGTAAAAGAAATTGGTAAAGGATGTTTTGAAGATTGTAAAAATTTAGAAAGTATAAATATAGGAACACTCAAAGGAAACATTATATTAAATAAAGATTATTTTAAAGGTTGTGATAAATTAAAATTATAATTGAAACATTATTTTTTTTTAATTATTTCTAATAATGTTTTTAAAACTTTCACAGAATGAATTAATTATTATTGGAAAATATTTTAATACAATTCAAGATTATATAAATTTAAGTAAAACATGTAAAAATTATGATATATTTGATAGATATCATTTTAATCCAATACCCCTTGATAATGTTACAATTAAATTATTTCCAAACATTCAAACATATCACAAATATGACAATACAAAATTAAGAAATGAAAATGATTTAATTATATCTAATATAAAAATAATTGATTGGGTAACACCTGTTGAATATAATGAAAGAAATAAAAATGAAAATATAATTTATAAATGTTTATATTATAAACCTGATAAACAATTGGAAAATATCACAATACCAAATGAAGTTAATATATTAATTGATGATAATTTTAAACATTATACAAATTTAACAAGTATAAATATACCAACAAGTGTTACTAAAATTGGTGAAAGATGTTTTTATAGTTGTGTGAATTTAAAAAATATAAATATTATGAATGTTACAAAAATTAGTGAAAGTTGTTTTGAATATTGTAAAAATTTGGAATATATAAATATACCATCAAATGTAAAAGAAATTGATAATTATTGTTTTAAAGATTGTTATAATTTAGAAAATATAAATATATCATCAAGCGTTACAAAACTTGGTGATTATTGCTTTGATATGTGTAAAAAATTAAAAAATATAAATGTAGGAGTTAAAGGAAACATTATACCATTAAATGTAAAAGAATTTGGTGATTATTGTTTTATGAATTGTATGAATTTGAAATGTATAAGTATAGGAACATTTAGGAACGTTGTAACTTATGGTAATAGGAATGTTGTGACTTATGATAATAGCACTGAAGATGTTTTAAAATTTGGTAAAGGTTGTTTTGCGTATTGTTCAAATTTGAAAGATATAAATATTTCAAAAAATGTAAAGGAATTTGCTGAAAAATGCTTCGCTGGTTGTAAAAGTTTAGAAAATATAAACATAATGAATGTTATGAAGGATGATGCCCAACTTAGAAGTTTCAATAGCATCGAAGGTGTTACAAAACTTGGTGCTTGTTGTTTTGTCTGTTGTGAAAATTTGAAAAATATAAATATAATGAATGTAAAAGAAATTGGTGGTTATTGTTTCACTGGTTGTTCAAATTTGGAAAATATAAATATTTCAAAAAATGTAAAAGAATTTGGTGATTATTGTTTTGGTTCATGTTCAAATTTGAAAAATATAAATATTCCGACAAGTGTAACAAAACTTGGTAAATATTGTTTTGCTTGTTGTTCAAATTTGGAAAGTATAAATATAATGAATGTTACAAAACTTGGTTACGGATGTTTTGAAAATTGTAATAATTTAATAAGCATAAATATAATGAATGTAAAAGAAATTAACGATCGTTGTTTTGCCTGTTGTGAAAATTTGAAAAATATAAATTTAGGAGCTTTTGAAGGAAATAATATAAAAGAACTTACTGATTATTGTTTTTGGAATTGTAAAAATTTATCAGAAATAAATATATCAACAAGTGTAACAAAACTTGGTAAAGGATGTTTTATAAATTGTTCAAATTTGGAATATATAAATATAATGAATGTAAAAGAAATTGGTAAAGATTGTTTTAAAGGTTGTAATAAATTAAAAAATATAAATGTGTTAGACAGAATGTAAAAACAATTATATATTTTATTTTTTATATTTTTAAAAATCAATTTATATAAAGTATTTAATGTCAAAAATAAAACAAAATGAAATAAAACCATTATCATATTTTGAAAGATACATTGAACATTTATTAAGTAAAATGGATATAGAATGGATAAATCGTGGATTAATTAATATATTTGATTATGAATATATTATTAATACACAATATAATAGATATTTAAAATTAATGAAACAACATAAAAAAATTAATGTAGATATGTATTTAAATATAAATTGTACTAATTGTAGGAGCGCAAGCGACCTAGAGCCCGTAGGGCTATAAAAATTGTGTATGTTGTTTTAATTGTGATACATGTGGTGATTGTATATTTTGTGAAAAATGTTCAAGTTGTATATATGCTTATAATTCTTATAAATGTAAAAATTGTGATTATCTTAATGAATGTAAAAATTGTGAATATAGATGTATTGAATGTTATGATTGTATTAAATGTAAAGAATGTGAAAATTGTATTAATTGTATTAATTGTAAAAGATGCGGTTCATCTAAACATTTAAATCAATGTGTAGATTGTGAAAAATGTATTAGATGTACAAATTGTAAAAATTTAAAACCAAATCCACCAAAAACATATAGATTTGATGATTGTAAAAATAAAACAAAATAAATTTAAAAATGATTAATTCAATTTATTTTTAAGATTTTAATATGTGTTTATGTTATATTATTTAAAATGTAAATTCAAAAATGATTATTATAATATATAGTTATTATTTAAAATGTAAATTCAAAAATGATTATTATAATATATAGTTATTATTTAAAATGTAAATTCAAAAATGATTATTATAATATATAGTTATTATTTAAAATGTAAATTCAAAAATGATTATTATAATTTTATTTTTAAGATTTTAATATGTATTATATGTGTGTTATATTATTTTTTTTATACAAATTTAATACTTATGACAAAACTTGATATAAATTCAAAAATGATTGTTTCAAAATATTTATATGGTAAAAATTTTTCAACATTCGTATCAATAACTCCAAAACTTAATACATTTTACCACACAACATTTAATTATATAATTTTAAATCCAAAATTTGAATTATCAAAAATAATATTTAAAAAGATTATAAATAAATTAAAACAATTTGAAAATTTAAATGAAATAGTTTTAAATATTATTAATCAACAATCAAATATTATTTATAATATTGTTTATTATTGTAAAAAATATTGTAAAATGTTTGAACAATACACAAATAAAAAAATAAAGTTTAATTTTGGATATTTAAAAAATAATATGTTTATACCTTATGATTATATTTGTACAACATATGATAATTGTGAATTTTTAAAAAAATATACAATTCAGCAAATTAATATTATATTTCAATCATATAATAAAATTGCAAATAATATTCATAATTATATAACATATCATTATGATATAATATACAATTTATATACATATGTCAATATAAAAAAAGCATATAATGAATATAAACAAATATTACCAATTTTAAAAAATAATAATATTAACATATATTTCACATATGAAGAAGAAAAATTTAAAATTAAAATCAATACTTTTGATGATTTTTATAAATATTTTATAATTGATAATGTTAATAGAATCATTGGTATAAAATATCCAAAATTAAAATTAAATCGCAATACATATATTTATTATATATCAATATTTAAACAAATACATGAAATACATAAAATTCGTAAATCAAATTTAGATTATTTAGATAATTATATAACTAAACCAGATTATATAAAAAATTATTTATTACAAATGCATTCAGGTAATGCTTGTGCGCCTCATTTATTGAATTTTTTATCAATTATAAAAATGTATAAATATAAAGTTAAAAATATTCATGAAGATGTTTTAAATATTGATGTTGTATTACATAAATTAATATTAAATTATGATATAAATAAAAAAATTATAAATGATATATTTAATAATAAAAAATATTATAAATATCGCAATATGATTTATTTACATGATTGTATAAACGAATTAATATTATATTAAAATATCTATAAATTAATATATGTATAAATAAGCTTATATTTTTTTATTTATCATTATATGACTGATACACTTATTGATATATATAAAAATGTTGTTAAAAATTCAATTTATTTATATCATTCTGATTCAGAAAATTATAAAAGATTTAAAGAAGCTATAAATGGATTATTTGATAGAAATCTTATTCAAAAATTTGATAATACATCATTAATAATGATTTCTTTAAATGATTTAGTATATACCTTTGATAATAATGAAGAATTAAATAAATTATTAGATAAATATTATAAATTAGAAGGTTTAAAAATATATCAAAATTTATTTTATTATAAAATATCTATATTATACAACATTTTTTATACTGATGATAATATAATGGGTGATAGAGATTATAATAATTTTACCATAACTTTTAATAAAGATTATGAAGAATTACAAGGTGTTATGTATAATGTATATAGAAATCAACCATGTAAATCAAAATCACCTTGGATGATTCCTAAAGAATGTGAATTAGCACATATACATAAAATTTTAAAATGGTGTAAATATGAAAATGATTATTGTTTATTATATACTATATATTCTAGTGAAGTATTAACAAAATATTTTGATGATATGTATAAACAAATAGAAGATAAATTGGAAGAAAATAAAATTAATGAAATTAAAAATATTGTTACAGAATTTAGAAAAATATTATTATCAAATACTTTATAAATCATGTTATACTTTATTTTTTATTTATCTTTATTTTATATTTTTTAATCATCTTTGCATTTCATTTATTTTCATACATTTCATTTATTTTCATACATTTCATTTATTTTCATACATTTATTTTATTTTTTAATCATTACATCATTTTATTTTTTAATCATTACATTATTTTTTTTTTTTAAATTCATACATTATTTTTATTCATCTTCATATATGTCATACAAATATATTAATACAATTTCTAATAGAATGTAAAAAAATGGTGATGGATATATTACAATATCACCTACATCATCTAATTCTACATCAATTAATCTTTATTATAATCATGGTACTTATCAAGCAAATATAGTTGTTGATGATAATAATGAATTACAAATTCAAATTAGTACATTTATTTATTTACATGCTTTAATTACAATTCAAATGATTTTAAATAAAGTTTCAACACTTCTTTTAACTCTTCTGATTTTAATCCTTGTCTTAATACTTATACCTATTCAGCTATTATTAATTCAGGTTTAATGTTAAATTTAATGGTGGTGATTGTGAAATTAATGCTGCTTTCTTAATTTATCTTTTAAATTTAGATACTAATATAATTGAATTTGGAAAAATAAAAATGTTTAAAGATGAATTATATCCATGGAATTTAAAATCAAATTATATAACATATAAAATATATTATAGGATATAGATTAATGATTGGCGGAAAATTAAATCTTGATGGAAATATGTTACCTTATGATTGTAATACATTTGCTTCATTTAATAATAAATATTTTGAAGGAAATTATATAAAAACAAATTTAGACCACTATTTTAATGATTTATCATTTATATATCATTCATTTATATTTGATTATCAACCTGGAAATGATTGTTTTGATGTTTATGATTTAAATAAACCAAATTATAAATTAACAATTTATCAATATCCGGTTGAAACAATAAGTAGTTCAGAAACATTTTTCAATATAATTGTTTGTGATTTTGTAAATGAATATTATGCAGTAGCAACACAAACAGGGCATATATTTGATTCATTTAAATCTTGTGAAATTAAATATTTGGTAATAGGTTTTATAAGTACTGATATTTATAATAGTTGTGATAAATTTCATAAATCTAAAACAACAAAAGATATTGAAAATGATTTTTTAATAAAAATAAGTTATAATCCAACAAATATTGATTATAATAAATTAAAAGAAGTATTGATGGTTAGTAGTTGAATTTATATTTGTATTTTTAATAATTTCATATTTATATTTTAATTTATTTTAATCAATTTATATTTACATTTTCATATTTACATTTTTAATATTTATATTTTTATATTTATATTTTTAATATTTATATTTTTATATTTGTATTTTTAATAATTTATTTTAATCAATTTATATTTACATTTTCATATTTATATTTTTATATTTATATTTTCATATTTACATTTTAATATTTGTATTTTAATATTTATATTTACAATTTAATCATTTCATATTTACATTTTCATATTTACATTTTCATATTTATATTTTTATATAATTTTTTTAAACCACTTTTAACAATATGTACAAAATAGGTAATTTATATATTAAACCTAATATTCATAATGAACAATTTTTAAAAACACATTATCAACTTTCTACAACTTTATCAGATACTGATTATGAACATCAATTTCAACCATTTTATTATTCTGAAGATTTCAATGTTTATAAAGATTATAATGATGGAGCAACACCTTCAGCTGCTTTATTACTTGTTCATAATACAATTTATGATGAAATTAAAGAAGAATTAGGAATTCATAAAGAAACAATTTATAGGGATTATTCAGAAGAAAAAGAAATTGAACCATTTAATACAGAAGAAGAAGCTTATATTGGATGTCCAAATGCTTCATATGTATTGAATTTTTATGATAATAATTTTAAATCACAAGATGATTATATTATAAATTCGAAATCATTGCCAAAAACAGTTATTGATTATTTGGATTTAGAATGTAAAAGTGTTTATTATAATTGGGATGGTAATGACCCTGAATTTAATTTATATAATCAATTTGATGAAAATATTGTAAATTATATAAATATTGAAAATTTTGATAAATCAGAGCGATATATTACAAGTTTGAATGATTTTTGGGAACATATTGATAATATTGCTTATGTTGATATAAATATTGATGTTGATAAAGAATGTGAAATAATTAAAGATAGATTGATAAAGATATATAAAGAAAATGAAAATGAAGATATATGTATTTATGAATTTATTAAAAATAATATTGATGAACTTTTACAACTTGATAATATAACACTTTTAGCTGTACTTGTAAATATTTTCAATATACCAATTTATAAATATTATTTTGATTTAGAAAAACGTTTAAAACAACTTGAAAATGTACATATAGAAAGCAAATATAAAAATACAAGAAAAACAGAATTATATCCAGAATATGAAATTAGTGAAGATATAAATTATGACACATTAATAAATACTTCAGAAGATATAAATTATTTGTATCAATCAAAAACATTATTAGTTGATTATAGAGTTGATTGTAACAATTGGGGTGCTTTAGTATGTAAAATAAATAATAATTATGTGTATGAAGAATTTGTTATTGATTATATATTTAATTCTAAATATTATTGTGAAGAATTTAAACCATGTGTTAATAAATTTTATTGGTTTTCATTTTCATCTGATGATTCTATTATAAATAGATTTCATAAAATAATAAAATCTAATATAGATGCTGAATATGTTTATTGTCCTAATAATGAATTTAAATTTATAAATAATGATGAATCAGAAACACAACACTATATTCCAAAAATATTTCTTTATACAATATCGACATATTATTATAATCCAAATGGTGAAAATATAGTTGAAGGCTATACAATTAATAAATATTTACCTGATATTATAACCAAATCTTCAAATATATTTAATGAATTTTTAAAAGAATATACAAAAGATGAAGTTTATAATGTTGATTTAAGAGATAATTTGAAAAGTTTTGATAAGTCTGAAAGACCTATAAGTTCAAAGAACCTTAATTTGCCAAAAGATTCTAAAGAAATGGGATTAATAATACATCATTTAATATCATACATACAATGTAATTTAATAGATGATTATTTAATTTCAATAGTTTCAAATTTATTTTATCTTCAAATGTTTGATATTTTAGATTTGATTGAAATTATCACAAGAAAACATATATTTGATATTATACAAATGATTATTTAAAATTAAATATGAATGCTAAAATTGAAAGAATAATTAAAAATATTTAAAACTTCATCATTATATTTTTTTATAATATTTAATAATGTCATCAAGTTTATATTATCTTAAATTGTGTAAAGATTTACAAAATATAAATTTACCAAATAATATTAAAGTTTTACCTAATAAATGCTTTTATAATTATTTTAATTTAAAATCAATAACATTACCAACAAGTATTAAATTAATTGAAAATAAATGTTTTGATAATTGTTATAAATTAACATGTATAAATAATCAATCTTTAACATGTTTGACAAAATTAGGTAAAAAATGTTTTCATAATACACGTTTAAAAGATATAGAATTTTTAAAAAATACTCATATAATGTATTTGCCTGAAGAATGTTTTAATGGTTGTGAATTTGAGCGTGTAACATTACCAACTACTATTAAACATATAGCATCATGTTGTTTTATGAATTGTTGTAAATTACAAAATATAATTATACCAAATAGTGTAACATATATTGGTGATTCATGTTTTTATGGTTGTGACAAATTAACAAGAATTGATTTATCAACAAATTTAACATGTTTGCCTGAAGAATGTTTTAGTTGTTGTACAAATTTAAAACATATTGTATTGCCTGATAAAATTACAAAAATACATGAAGATACATTTATTGATTGTAGGTTAAAATATATTCAATGGTCAAGAAATTTAAAAACAATTATACTTTGGAATGATAAAGAGAAACATATAAAAGAAACAGATGATTTATTACATATTTATAGAAAATATTGTGAAACATTTTGCTATTATGACTTTGATAAACGTATAACATTTATTAAAAAGATATTTAAATGAATTTTAAAATATGTGTTGATGATGATTGAAAATTAAAGTTTATAATTATTATTTTTAATTATGCTTTAATTTAATGTTTTATATTTTTATAATTTAATCAATTTATATTTATAATTTAATTATATTTTATAATTTGATGTTTATATATTTATAATTTAATTATGTTTTATAATTTGATGTTTTAGATTTATAATTTAATTAAGCTTTAATTTAATGTTTTATATTTATAATTTAATATTTTTAAATTTATATATTTATAATTTAATCAGTTTATATTTAATTATGTTTTATATTTATAATTTAATCATTTAATCATTTAATCATTTATATTTTTATACATTTTCAAGCCCTAATGAGTAAAATAAATATAACACAATTAATAAAAGATAAAGATGAAGACATCAACAATTTAAAATATAAAGAAATAATTAAAAATAAAAATGATAAAATTTTAAAGTTTAAATCAAATTATGATAAATGAATAAAATGTTAATAATTAAATTATTTTTATAAATCATTTAAATATGGAATTATATAATATATTAAAAATAAATAATATTGATATGGATTATATAATTAATGGGGTGGGAAGTTGTATTAATTCAATAAATTCTATTAATTCATCTTTATCATCAATAACTAATTCAATAAATGATTTAAGTACAACATATTATAAAACAACACTAACAAATACTAATCATATTTATTATAATTTAACATCTAATTATGATATATCACAACAAACATTTGATAATAATCAAGTTGTTTTTAAATATCCCAATAATATTAATTCAAATTTATTTAAAAATAATTCAAAAATTAAAATTAATTGTTGTACATTTTCATCTAATACAATAAATAATATAACAAAATGTAATATAAAATGTTTAACATTTAATGAAAATGTATTTTCAACAGGTAATGGTTATAATAGAAATATTAATTTAATTGTATGTATAAATTGTAATAGTATGATAAGTAATACATTTAGTGCTTGCCTTAATTGTAATATTACATGTAGAGAAGCAAATCATATTTCATTTGATAGTCCTGCAAGAGTATATATTAATGCTGATGCTATAAAAAGTATTACATTTAATAATGTTATTGGTAAATTATTTTGTTATCAAATTAATAGTGGAAGTATGTATAGTTGTGAAAATATAGATTTTAATATTATAACAATAAGTAATTGTACATTTAATAATATTAGTTTTGTAAATTTATCAGCAAATAGTATTGTAAATTGTGTATTTAGTTTATGTACCAATATAAATATTAAAGCAAATATTGTTAGTAAATGTACATTTGGATATGTATCTAATCAATCTACATATGGTAATACTTTTATTTGATATTGTATGTAATATAATATCAAATGTTACTATAAAATATGTTACTATTATTAATTTAACTGTTCATTTAATAAATTTATGTTCATTTTATTCACTAAAATGTTTAAGTTTTAATTGTGCTGGTATGAGTGGAGCAAATACATTTAGTAGTATTTCAACATTGATTGATCGTAATTATGGTTATTATAATACTGGTGGTCATATAGTAGAACGTGTTTCAACATATTGTTATTTTGAAAAAATAGTTAGTTGATATTAATATAAAAATATATTTTTAACAGTTATAATAATCATGAATCAAAAATATCAATAAGTAGTTGTTACACAACCTAATAAATTAATCCATATTGATATATTATTTCTAATATCAGTACTTTGAAATCTACATATATTTAACACAGTTGATAAACTTTGATAACTATTATTATAACCACTATTTACAAAATGATATAAATGAGTTAAACTTGTAAAACTATTGCTTTCTAAATATACAGCATTTACATTAACTTTTGTGCAATTATCAAATGTACATGACTTTAATTCATTACAATTAATATTAATATTTTTACATTTTGTAAATAAACAATTTTGAATTACATCAACTGATAAATTTATAACATAATCATCATTAAATGTACAATTATAAATCGCACCGGCAATAATATTTAAATTAGAACATTTATAAAAATTTCCATTTCCAATATCATTACAAGTTATACATCCCCACATATTATTAAATGTAATACTATGAACACCATCACATATAATATGTACTTTCATAACATCATTAAAACTATTAGATTCTAAATCTGCGCATACAATATTACAAGCAACACATTTATTAAATGTATTAGTATGTAATAAATTACAAGATATGTTAATATTTCTATTATAACCATTATAAGTTTTAAAACTATTTTCATTAAATGTTAAACAATTTATATTACAAACTGATACATTATATATTGTATTTGATGAAAATACATCACAATCTATTTTAATTTTTGAATTTTTAGAAAATGAATTTGAATTAACTAAATCAAGATATTTAAAAACAACTTGATTATTTTCAAATGTTTGTTTTGTTATTGTTAAAGTTGAAATAAGATTATAATAAATTGAATTTGTATTTGTGGTTGTTGTTTTATAATATGTTGTACTTAAATCATTTATTGAATTAGTTATAGATGATATTGAAGAGTTAATTGATAATAAAGATGAGTTAATAGAATTAATTTTATCAATACATCCTCCTCCATTAATTATATAATCCATATCAATATTATTTATTTTTAATATATTATATAATTCCATATTTAAATGATTTATAAATAAATTAAAACATATATATAAATAAATTAAAACATGTATAAAAAATTAAAAACACATAATTATTTTATAATTATAAATGAATCTATTGAAGATTATATAAAATAAAATTTAAATGTTTGATTTTTACCTGTATTTTATTAAAGAAAATGAGAATTTAAAAACAACATATAAATTATTATAACTTCACAATGCAATGAAAATGTTATTGATGTTAGTTATTTATTATACATGGGATAATGATTCAGATTATAATATAACATTTAAGAAGAAATAATTAAAGTATTGAAAATAACAAATAACATTTAAATATTAATTAAATTATATATTTTTTAACTTTTTGCCAAGTGATTTTTTTATGTAATTTTAAATTAACTTTATGACTGTTATTATTGATGGTGAAAAATTTAATATTGAAACACAATATAAAGATATTGAAGATAAATTAACAAAAGATAAGATTAAGATTAAAAATATTAAAATTAAAGATAATATTATTTCATTATCATCATATAAATTTGATAGTTTTTATAATCTTGAAGTATTAGATTTATATGATTCTAATATTAAAATTTTAAGTGATTATGTTTGTGCTAATTGTCCAAAACTTACAACTGTTTCACTTCCTAATGACTTAAAATCAATAAATGATGGAGCATTTTTTAATTGTGATAATTTATATCGCATTGTATTACCAAAAACTGTTAATTATATTGGTAAATCAGCATTTGAAAATTGTAAAAAATTAGAAATTATAGAATTTAAAAATAATAATAATTTTATAATTGATGATAATGCTTTTAGAGATTGTACATCATTACAACATATTTCATTACCAAGAAATCTTAATATGGTTAATATTGGTAAAGATATATTTAAAGGCTGTGATAACTTAAAAGTAATTGGTATTTCTCAATATTCTTATGAATCTTGCTTTAAACGCAATATTGAAAATAATAATTGTATAATTAAAAATTTAGGTATTAATAGTTTTGACAAATGGATAAACAAATATAAAAATAGAATATTAGAATTAAATGATTCTATGTTTTATTCAAAACTTGGTTTTACAAATGACTTTTACTTTAAAAGAGCTTTTGAAAATTCAGATATTATTTTATATTCTAGTAATATAAAATCAATAGGTTATAAACTTTAAAATATTGTGATAAATTATTTTTTTAATCAATCATAATGCGTAATTTCAACATTAATATTTATAATAATTTAGATGATAATGTAAAATTTAATTATTTAATACAAATTAATAATAATGATGAATTTTATATAAATTTTAAGCCAAATAAATATTATACTATTGAAATGAATTTTCAATCTGAAAATAATAAAATTAATGATAATGAAGAATTAACAAAAATAATTTATAATAATTTATTAAAAATACAAGATTTAAAAATTTATGATGTGGATTGTAATGAATATAATAATTTAATGTGTTCAAATTCTTTACTTATTAAATATAAATCTAAAAATATTTTCAAAATTGTTGAAGATTTAATTAAAGTAATGTTTTATAAATACGATTATATAGCATATAATAATGATAAAGAAAATCAAATTCAACGCTTTTATAATGGTATTAAAATGGATAATATAAATTATGAATTAGGCAATAATGAAAAATCATTAATTGTATTTTGGATTTTAAAAGATTGTTAAAATTTTATAAATTAGGTTTAAATATATTTTTAATAATGCTTTTAATTATATTTATTTTTATAATTTAATCATTTAATATATTTATATTTATTTTTATAATTTAATCATTTTATAATTTAATCTTTTTATAATTTATATTTTTAATATTTTATTTTATAATTTAATCATTTAATCATTTTATAATTGATAATTCTTAATTTAATCATTTAATCATTTAATCATTTTACATTTACATTTATAATTTAATCATTTTATAATTTAATATATTTATAATTTATAATTTAATCATTTTATAATTTATAATTCTTAATTTAATCATTTAATCATTTAATCATTTTATATTTTTATTTATAATTTAATCATTTTATAATTTAATCATTTAATCATTTTATAATTTAATATATTTATAATTTATAATTCTTAATTTAATCATTTAATCATTTTATAATTTAATATATTTATAATTTATAATTCTTAATTTAAT
>Ga0247610_10003168_pt1 | contig 18325 bp, 11 predicted proteins | sample 174DNAGHGhighgp2_FD_193483 | JGI IMG/M metagenome (GOLD analysis project Ga0247610, IMG submission 193483) | Sheep rumen microbial communities from Palmerston North, Manawatu-Wanganui, New Zealand - 1742 DNA GHGhigh gp2 | ecosystem: Host-associated > Mammals > Digestive system > Stomach > Rumen... | reverse complement strand
CAAGCACTTTACCTTATTGGCCCATCCTGATGATAATCTGGTGTTTCTGCGTAATACGGTAGGCTTCGAACTGAGCAGAATGTTGGGATTGGCCTATACCCCTGAGCAACAGCCCGTTGAGGTGGTGCTCAATGGCAGTTATATTGGACTCTACATGTTGACCGACAAGATACGCGTAGCCACCAAGCGCGTGAATGTCGTGGAACAGGCTGATATGGAAACCGATCCGGATAGCGTGACTGGAGGTTGGCTGATGGAGATAGACAACTATGAAGAGGAAGGCCAGCTGAGGATGAAGGAAGGCAACGGGGCAAAGCTTCGTTTCACGTTTCATACCCCTGAGGTGTTGTCGGATGTTCAGCGCAACTATATCACAGAGCTGATGAAAGCTACCGATGACGCCATTTATGCCTCCGACAAGAACAGCACCGATTGGGAACAGTATATTGATATGGACACGCTGGCGCGGTTCTACATCGTTCAGGAAGTGATGGATAATGCCGAGTCGTTTCATGGCAGTTGCTATATTCATAAGGAGCGAGGCGACAACACGCTGTTGATATTTGGTCCTGTCTGGGACTTTGGCAACGCCTTCCATCGTGGTCACGACAAGTTCATCTACCAAGATCCGCCCTTTGGTCAGAACTGGATTGGTGAAATTGCTAAGTTCCCACGATTCCAGGAGCGCGTCAAGTATATTTGGCAACGCTTCTTAGGTAACGAATATACCCAACTTGATGGCTTCATTGACGACTTTGTCAGTAAGATTTCGCAGGCAGTATTGAGCGATGCCAGCCGCTGGCCACAATATGGCACCACCGATGTGGAGGGCAGAAAACGAAGCTTCAAGCAGCAAATGGGCTACAAGGTCGATTTCCTGCGCAAGAAATGGGGCGAGGGTATAAGTGACATCATGAGCCACAGGATAGAACCTTCAGACAATCCCAACTGGTATACCTTAGACGGTCGCAAACTCAATGGCCGTCCCACGCGTCCAGGCATCTATCTTTACGGCAACAGGAAAACCATCGTTCCGTGAACCTAGCAGACGCACTTTCCTACCTTTTGACTTAAGTCAAAAGGTCTCGTGACTTAAGTCAAAAAGGTTTCCGACTTAAGTCAAAAGGTCGTTCGACTTAAGTCAAAGGGTCGCCTTCTGCGTCACTTTGCCTCACGATCTGCGTCATCTTGCCCTGCAAGGAGCGTCTCGGTGGTCAGCAAGGAGCATCACCTTGCCCAGTAAGGAGCGTCATCTCGCTTACCAAGGAGCGTCTCGTTGCACAATGAGACCGTTCCTTTAGTGTCAATATGGGTATCCTTTAATGATAATATGGGCTTTCTTTTGTTACAGTAATAGTGCTTCTTTGTTTCAATTAGTAGTAAAAAAGGCACTTGTAAACCCTTAAATCGGCTACAAGAAGGTCCTTTTTCTACATTTCACCCCCATAAATCGTACTGAATGCTGATTTTTTTGGAAGCAGGTTTGTGCATCAAAAGCAGGTAAAAACATCGAAACTTGGCATTTTTGATGCCCTTTTTGGCCTTTTAGAGCGGTTTATTGTAATGTTTTTGTCCTATTTTGAGGCAATTATTTCGAATTCCTCGTATTTGTCATTATTGTATCTTGCTGATTATTAGCCTTTTAGAAGGATTTTGCTTTTTTAATCTTACAGATTACAGTTCTTACAGTTCTTTTTTGAGAGGTGTGTTTTTCTTCCTTTATATATATAAATATCTATATATCAATTAGTTATATAACAATAGAAGAAAAAACAGACCCCCTATTTTAAACTGTAAGAACTGTAATCTGTAAGATTTCACTCTTCCTCTACCAGGCTCTCCAACACCAAGCAAAGTTCTTGACCGTATTCCCCATGTTCTACCAAAAGTCCCTCTTTTTGTTTCTCTTCTCATAAAAAAAAGTACACAAAAAGAACCGTCTCTTTTGTGTACTTTTGTGTATGGAATAATCAAGAACTTCGATCCCTAGAACTGTCCCTGATCCCTTTGTAAGAGAAATCAACAGCCCTGTGATTCATTCCAAGTTGTGCAATTCAGCAAACCGCCTTCCTGTGCCACTTCGTCATAGTTAATTGTTTCAATGACTTTGTCAGGGAATGCCTTTTGTATAATGTCAATTACTTGTTTGTCTTCGTCCCTTCCAAAAACAGGCAGGACTATCAGATTGTTTACCTCCAAGTAGTTCACGTAAATTCCTATGGTACTTAATGGATGTTTAGGATCTTTGATGTCTGTTATAAAGGGTACATCGATGTATTCCAAACCGTATTTCTCGAGAACCTTTTGCATTCCTTCACGCCAGTATTTATACTCGTCGGCAAGTTTGTTTCCAAGTAATGTGTTCCGATTCACAAACCTGACCATGCCATCGGCATGTCCTGTCATATCACCTTTCTGCGCTGGGATGATGATGATCTCGCACTCCAAAAGATTACTTAGTTCGCTGATGAGCTTTTCTTTATCCCAATCAGGATTCTCGCTGAATATTCTGTCAGAGAGTATTGCCCTGCCATCGCAGATAAGAACATTGCCACCATCAATATTGATGTCAGAAAATTGAGCATCTATGTTGTTCAATTTGCAAACCTCCTTAACATCAGAGCGAGATTTCTCCCATTCCTTATTTCCTTTCAGATAACTTGGATCGTATTTGAATTGGATGAATTTTCCTGATTCAGTTTGGATTGGCATATAGTCTCTGCACCAGATGTCCTTTGTACCTTTTAGCAGACGATATTCTACATTGTGCTTTTTGAGAATTGAAGTCAAACGATTAAAGCACTCAGGGAATCGCTCTTTAAGCAGCTCTGACAAATAAACAACTTCCTTACCCTTTGGTTTTTCATGAACAGTTTCAACTTTTACTACAGCATCATCAGTCATTTCTTCTTTCTTCTGCTGCGCATTTTTAATATCCCAATACTTCTTCCTGATTGACGGATAATCGGCATCCATAAACATCTCACATAGCTCCTTGGTAGGCTCCCAATCATTTTTCAGGCACAAGTCAGTAAAGACAGCCTCCTTACCACGCTTGTTCAAAACAAAGTTATTTATATACTCAGATGATATATGCTTTCCTGAACGTAGGAGTATCATATTCATCTTCTTGAGAATTTTCCTGTGAGCATTCGTCGATGAACTATTATCAACTAGCCTTTTCATCAACTCACTAAGCTTGGGCTTCTTGACCCATTTTACTGTTTGGATAATGACTGGAATGATACCAATTAATCCAATAATTGTTCCAATGATAAATTCTGTACTCATATGGCTATTTCTTTATATTTGTATTGTATTCTTCTTCAGATATTTCCTGAACATAATCTAAAACATCCAACGCGGAGGATACTTTTTTCGTGCCATCCCAATTTAGATAAGTAATAATACGACCATAATCACTTACCCAATAACTTGTTTCTATAATTCTATGCATCTTATTTCCGACTTTATAACTATTTTCTCTTGTTATTTTAATAGATTTCAGGAATAACGAATTATGATTTATAGAAGCATTAATATACACATATTCGGATGAGCATTGATACTTTTCTCCCCTATCTGTTTCAGTCCACTTAAAAGATTTATCCTTCTCAGGAAAAGCAAAAAGAATCAATCTGTCTTGATAACGTGTACTCCCAGTTAATCTATTTTGCCGAAGTTGAACATCTGATATTACTGCATTTTCTTTTGTGTGGTATCTATAAGTAGTTTTGGCCGACATCATCCCATGACCAATGTATACTTCTTCTACAAGATAATTGTCATAGGTCTGAGATTCAAAGCTATACTGGGTTACAGACAAGAGCTTTCCATTACTATCTGGTGTAGTGTATGTACGGAAGCCGAAAGGATAAATATAATCCCCAAAATTATAATTTTGTGCTTGGGTTGACATAACAAGTAGCATAATTGCCACTATTAAAAGAAATTTTTTTTTCATGCTTTATAGTTTTAAGTTATTATAGTAATATCATTATATACAAAAAAAACGTGGACAATTTACTTCGTCTACGTTTCTGAGGTATTGGGGAAAACCTATTAGTCTTAAACGAGTAAATGCCCACGCCGAACGGCGTGAACTATCTACTTCAGTTCTTGACTAATTTCTTTCAATTCCCCAATTGTCAGAAACAAGAATCTAAAAGTGGATATTCATCCTATATGTCCTTTTCAGTTATATCTTTCTTAGCCCATAGGCATCTGCGGTTTTAGGGTTATACCATTCTATTTTATTTGCTGGATTATTTCATCCAAGCCAATAATATCTATTTTGGGAAAGTCAACTCTCTTCAGCACATCAAAGTGGTTATCGTCTGTTACTACAAACTTTGCATTACATGCTACGGCACAGTCTACGAACTTGTCATCATCAGGGTCGGCTTCGATAAGATGGAAACGATAATATGGTGTAACCATCGCCCACCTGATTTTTTATTTGGCATGAAAATCCATGTGGCGAAGCTCGTCCAGTTTTTCTTGATTCAGAATGCCTTCGTCCCACAGCCGGTCAGCCTCTTCATCAAGACGAGACTGGAAATGTCGTGTAAGCACCATCTGAATTTCACGGGCGTACTCCTCGCTGTTGTTGAATGAGAACAATTTCAGCAAGTGCATTTGTGTAGGGGTCAATGTAGCTGTTTCCATATCGTTATTCTATTTCGCAGGCAAAGATACATACTAATTCTGAAACTTCCAAATTTTGATGAAGAAAACTTGCTTAAGAGTCTTATGAAGCGTCTTAAACGTCTTAGCGTCTTAAACGTCTTAGCGTCTTAAACGTTTTTTTTCAAAAATGCACATACGCAGAGAAAAAAAGAGGATGGGCCATTTGATTGACTCATCCTCTTGATTGTTCGAAAATCAGCAACTTCTTACTTGGTGCCATCGTAGAACCACTTCAGGTAGTTGGCTCCGTGAACGAAGCCGGCACCGAAGGCAGTCATGATGATGTTGTCGCCCTTGCGAAGCTTGGGTTCGTATTCCCAGAGTGCAAGGGGAATGGTGGCAGCAGAGGTGTTGCCGAAGTGCTCAATGTTGACCATCACCTGCTCCATAGGCATTTCCAGTCGCTTGGCTACGGCTTCGATGATGCGCATGTTGGCCTGATGGGGGACGACCCAGTTGATGTTGTCCTTGTTCAGTCCGTTGCGCTCAGCTATGAGTGCGCAGTCGTCGCTCATGTTGGTGACGGCATAGCGGAACACGGTGCGACCTTCCTGATAGGTGTAGTGCATGCGATGCTCTACGGTGAAATGGCTGGCTGGGCTCACGGAGCCGCCTGCCTTCATGTGGAGGAAGGGCAGTCCCAGACCATCGGTACGCAGGTAAGAGTCCTGCAGTCCGAAGCCTTCTTCTTCTGTGGCTTCGAGCAGCACGGCGGCTGCACCATCGCCGAAGAGGGGACAGGTGTTGCGATCGCGATAGTCGGTGGCTGACGACATCTTGTCGGCGCCGATGAGGATGATCTTCTTGTAGCGTCCGCTCTGAATCATAGAGGCAGCTACGTCGAGTGAATAGATGAATCCGCAGCAGGCAGCCCAGAAGTCGAAGGCCATCGCGTTTTTCAGTCCAAGCTTACCGATGACGATGCTGGCTGTAGAAGGAAAGTGATAGTCGGCTGTCGACGTGGCAACAATGAGCGCGTCTATCTCGTCGGGATTGACTCCCGTCTTCTTGACGAGCTGCTTTGCAGCCTTACGTGCCATATAAGAAGTGCCGAGACCCTCTTCTGTGAGGATTCGGCGCTCTTTGATTCCGACACGCGTCATGATCCACTCATCATTGGTATCTACCATGCGCGACAGTTCCTCGTTGGTGAGGACATAGTCGGGCACGTAGCCGCCGACGCCTGTTATGACAGCGTTGATTTTTCCCATTATTCAGCTACTTCTTCGTCCTTCTTGATAGCTACCTTACCACGATAGTAGCCGCAGGTGGGGCATACGGTGTGGTAGATGTAGTAAGCACCACAGTTGGGGCATACTGCCAGTGTGGGAGCTACTGCCTTGTCGTGGGTACGACGCTTGGCGGTACGAGTGTTTGATTGTCTTCTTTTAGGATGTGCCATAATTGAATAACGTTTTAACTATTTACTATTTTACAATTTCATTTTACGTTCCGAGCGACAGCAAATGGTTTTGCTTTTCACTCTTCGCTTTTTAATTTTAGTAGTGCTTCCCACCGTGGGTCAATCTCCTGTGCGTCCGCATCGCTGCTTCGGGCAGCCGAGAGCTCTTGTAGCTTCTCGCTCATAGCGACGTTACAACCGCCAAGTTGGTGAACGTGCTGGATGGGTACCGCCAGTGCTACTGACTCGTAGATGAACCACGACGTGTCGAGTATTCCTTCGTTCTCATCGACCGTGATGATGTCATCGTCTTCGGCGTATTCGCTTCCAAGCTTTACTGTCAGGTGAAGATCGGCCTCGATGGGCTGGTCCATCAGTTCAAGACAGCGGTCGCAGGGTATGCGGACAATGCCTTCAGAATGCAGCTTCAACTCAAAAAAGCCGACGGTCTTGCGTATAGACCCCGACACATGCAACGAGCCGTACTGCACCTGAGCGTCTTCGAGCGACTGGAAATACTGGTCGTCGAGCTCGTATTCCAGAGGTGTTTCGACCTCTGTCAGACTCTTCAGATCAATCTTGAATCGCTCTAAACTACACATAGTTGCACTTTTGGGCTGCAAAGTTACTTATTTTTTTTAAAATAAACACGGAAATGTCCAACTTTTTTCGTTTTTGGGCTTAGAAATAGTGTTTTTTCACGTTTTTTACTCCCTTTGTTGGTCTTTCTGTGCTTCTATAATGGCATCACGGCATTGTTCCATGAGCCATTTGGGGGTAGAGGTGGCACCACAGATACCGATGGTCTGAATGCCGTTGAGCCATTGGGGTGATATCTCATCAGGGCCTTCGATGAGATGTGAGTTGGGGTTGACGCGCAGGCACTCGTTGAACAGTACCTTGCCATTGGAACTCTTGCGTCCGCAAACGAACAGAATCAGGTCGTGGCGCTTGGCAAACTGCGAGATGTTGGGCATGCGGTTGGCTACCGAGCGGCAGATGGTATCGAAGCTCTTGAAGGTGGCATCGGGAGCGATGTGGGCCTGAATGTAGTCGATGATACGATGGAACTCGTCGAGGCTCTTGGTGGTCTGGCTGTAAAGAAAGATGTCGTGATGAAAGTCCAGTTTCATCACTTCGTCGAAGCTTTCAATAACAATGGCGTTGCCCTCAGTTTGCCCCACCAGTCCCAATACTTCAGCATGACCTTTCTTTCCGAAGATAACAATCTGACTGTTGGCGCCATATTGCTTCTTGATGCGTTTTTGTAGCTGCAATACCACAGGGCAGGTGGCATCGATAATCTCGATGTTGTTCTGACGGGCCAGCTCATAGGTGGCAGGCGGTTCGCCGTGAGCACGCAACAGCACCTTGACGTCGTGCAACTGTCGCATCTGCTCGTGGTCGATGGTGATGAGCCCCAAGCTGCGCAGACGGTCGCACTCCATACTGTTGTGCACGATGTCGCCCAGACAGTAGAGCTTCTCGCCGCGTGCCAGTTCCTCTTCTGCCTTCTTGATGGCTGTGGTCACACCAAAGCAGAAGCCGCTGTCGCTGTCAATTTCTATTTGTAGGGTCATTTGTTTAATGGGTCTAATGGGTCTTATGGGGCTAATGGGTCTTATGGGACCTATAGGGCTTATAGGTCTTATAGGTCTTATAGGTTTTTAAAGTAGGTGTCAAGCAAGTCGGCTGCTGCTACGAAGCTGGTCTTGTGGCCTTCGAGGACCGACTGTTCAGCAGTCTTCAGCTGGTTCTTGATGACAGGATTATTGTAGAAGTTAAGGCGCAGGTGCTCGTTGATGCTCTCGTACATCCAGTATTTGGCCTGTTCGTTGCGACGGTAGTCAAAGTAGCCGTTGGCTTTCACGAAGTCGATATACTCGTAGATCATGTCCCATATTTCCTTGACGCCCGTGCCATAGAAGCCGCTGTAGCAGAGCACCTTAGGCAACCATCCGCTCTCGGGCATAGGGAAGAAATGGAGGGCGTTGCGGAAGTTGGTGGCAGCCATCTGACAACGGTCCACATTATCGCCGTCGCACTTGTTGATGACGATACCGTCAGAGATCTCCATGATGCCGCGCTTGATGCCCTGCAGCTCATCGCCTGTACCTGCCACCTGGATGAGCAGGAAGAAATCCACCATCGAGTGACAAGCCGTCTCACTCTGGCCTACACCAACGGTCTCAACGAATATCTTGTCGAAGCCTGCAGCCTCGCAAAGGATAATCGTCTCACGCGTCTTACGCGCCACACCTCCCAGAGAACCTGCCGACGGACTGGGGCGGATGAACGAGTCGGGATGGATAGCCAGTTTCTCCATGCGTGTCTTGTCGCCAAGAATGCTGCCCTTGGTACGCTCGCTGGAGGGGTCGATGGCAAGGACAGCCAGTCGTCCGCCCTTCTCGCGCAGGACGTGGGTGCCAAACTCATCGATAGAGGTCGATTTGCCAGCGCCAGGTACGCCGCTGATGCCCACTCGGATGCTATTGCCGCTGAAGGGTAAGCACTTCTCGATGACCTCCTGCGCTTTGGCTTGATGGTCGGGATTGACACTCTCAATGAGGGTGACAGCCTGCGACAGGATGGTGACATCGCCTTTCACGATGCCTTCAACCATCTCGGCTGCCGACAGCTCACGACGGCGCACGCGACTGCGCTTCAGGTAGGGGTTGATGATGGATGGCTGTGCTACGCCACTATTGACTTGCAGACCAGCATATTCTGCGCTGTTCTCGGGATGTTCCATAATTCTTTGCTTTTAGCTATTGGCTATTGGCTAAATGCTAACAGCCAACAGCAATTATTTAACATTGATGGGAATGACGACTTTGGTATGTTTGGGGTCGTTGGTAATCATGAGGATACGAGGCTTGGAACGTGCCTTCAGCAGTTGCTGTCGGTCGGCCTTCACCTTGAGCTTTGCCACCTCACCAGGCTGTAGATCACGTTTGTTGAGTGTTACCTGTAAACCCGACGTGAACAGCTGCAGCGAGGAGATGCTGAGCTTCATGTTGCCCGCGTTGGTGATGGTCATTGTGGCATTCTTGATGTTGCGCCCCTTGTGCATGCCCAGGTCGAGTGCCTCAGCCGACATCTTCAGTTGAGGGGCAAAAGTGTTGCTGATGTTTCCGTAGTTTTTGACGTCAGGTAACAATACCACAGAGACGGGCAGCAGAATGTTGTTGTTGATAGTGTCGCCCAGATGCTTGGCCAGATAGATGGGTTCCCGGGTAAGACCATAGTTGCTTACTTTCTCAGAGTTGAGTGTGACGGTCAGCTTACCCGACTTTCCTGGTGTCAGTATCTCAGGACTGGCGATAGCGGTGAGATAGGGTGGCAGGTGGAGTAGGTTGGGAGTGATGCTGGTGTTGGTATTGTTCAGAATCTTGAACACAATTTCAGGATGGTCACCCTTCTTCACATCATCAAACTCCAGGTCATTCATGTCGGCCAGTATTCCTTCGAAGTCATAGGGATAGAGTTTGGAGTAGTCTTTCCACTCTTCGAGCACCATTCCCTTCATGGTCAGATAGACAGGTTCTTTAGTCGCATTGGAATAAATGCCCACTTGTTTCGTGAAGTGTCCCAACATCTTGGCATCGTAGGTCATCGTGATGGTGAATGAATGGTTGGGCGCAATGGTCTTTGAAGGCACATCCACGGTGGTGCAGCCGCAATCGGGCTTCACCTCGTTGATGTAGAGCGTCTTTGAACTCTTGTTCTTCAGTTCGAAAATGGCTGTAACAGGTACTTCGTAGCCCGTTTTCCCACGTCCACAGTTGATTTGGTGACAACGATCTTCTGAGCATGCAGGTTTATCGCTGCTCCAAAGAAGATGGCTGATATAAGAAGTTTTTTCATTCTACTTTGATGGTTTGTGATTTGGTAAGACCACGGAACTCTGGCGAGTAGGCACATTCTACGGTGCAGGTGCCCGTCTCATACTGTCCTGTGCGATCAACGTAGTATTCAGTCTCGATGATGTGCTTGCCCTTAGACAGCTGGTCGAAATAGTAGTTCGTGGTATAGTCCTTCGGAGCGATGTAATAGCCCCAGCTGTAGCCGCTCAGTTGGTTGACGGGTTCCAGACAGGCAGCACGCTTGTCAACAACCTGCACGAAGTCGTAGTCGCGGTCGGCCTCGATGGTAAGACGTACCTTGATGCGGTCGCCAACCTTCAGAGTTTTCTTTGAATTAAGTAGCAGTTCGCGCTTCACGCTGATGCCACTCTTTTGGTCTTTGATATCTGAAGTGCTCTGCATGAACTGGGCATAGACGGCTCCCCATGAGGTGCCTGTCGAGGTCTTTTCTGCCGTGAAGGTCTTCGCATTCTCTGCAGGAACACTCACCTTCACATAACCGATACCTGCTGTAGCTTCAGAGGTGTCGAGAGAACGACCGTCAACCTTCAGCATCGTTTTGTCCTGTGCTTTCAACTCAGAGGTATTACCATTGAGGAAGGCATAAACAGCTTCTGTACTGTTGATAGGCGTGTCCCATGCCTGGGTGCGTTTCTCCTGAAGCAGCCAGCGGCGCATCTCGTCAATGGTCTGAGTGTCTTCGGGTGTCAGGCGCTGGATGGCTTCGATGGCAGCTACCTGAGTGGGGATGCGATAGTCGCGCCAAGAATATGAAGCACGTTGGGTGTCGTAGTAGCGTCCCATCTCCTCTTTATAAACAGTATATTCCTTCAGACTCTTGATGTAAGTCTTGGAATTCAGCACGATGGCCGACATCGCTTTCTCGTAGATGGTCTGGTTCTTGGTGTCTTTCTTCAACAGGTTCTTCAGGTAGTTGTTGGCATCCTGTACCTTTGCTGGCAACTGTCTGCCATCGATAGCACAAATGTAGAGCCATTGCAGTGCCTTGTGACTTGGGAAGGTGGGCTTGTAGCCTTTCTTCTCTTCCTTCTTCATCTCGTTGACCAGTTCAACCATTTCCTTGCCGATATAGTTGATGGCCGACTTGAGCATCTGCTTGGTCTCTTCCTGTTCGCCGACCATCTGGTTCAAACGTACCAGCATCTCACAGATCTCGATGGTCATATAGGTAGAACCATCCATACCCTTCCACCAACTCCATGAGCCGTCGCCGAGCTGTAGCTTCTGCAGTTTGTCGATGGCAGAGCTGAGACGTTGGTTGATGAGGTTGTCGTCGAAGAAGTCAGCCAGACGTTGTTTCTGTTCTGTCTCATGGTTGGCATCCATCACCCAAGGTGTCTCGTTAAGCAACAAGTCTTTGAGTTCTGCATTCTTCTGGAGTTGAGAGTTGAGACTGGTGGTTTGTGATGCCTCACGACTCCAAGCCTCGAAGACATGCTTGGCATTCGAATTCTGAGCCAGAATATGACGACCGATAGCGTTGGCATATAGAGATGCAGCCTGACTGATAGCGTTCTCGTCGTACGGTTGGCCAACAGTTGGGAGAGCCTGTATCATCAGCCATGCTGGGTTGTTGGTGTACTCGACGGTGAGTGTCGGAGTAACCGGAGTACTCTGAGTATTCAGATTCTCTGGGAAGATCTTGGTCAGGTCGATTTCCTTCGTGCCTGGCTCGTTCTGCGTGAACGGCACGGTAACGGTGACACGCTCGCGGTTGGGCAGAATGGCCAGATAGTGCTGCTCGCCGTCGCTGAAGTTATTACCGCTAACCGAAACCTTTGCAATCAGCAGCGAACTCCAATCGTTTTGTGGTTGGCAAACGAAGGTGACGTTGGTAGTGGAGTCGGGTTCCAAGGTGACAGCTATTGTGCTCTGAGTAACTACCTTCTCAGTCTCTGGGTCGATGAGCTGCAGACGGGCCTTTCCGTTAATGGCTTTCTCACCAATGTTGAAGATACGTGCTGAGATGGTGGCCTGGTCGCCCATGCGGACAAAACGAGGCATGTTGGGCTGTATCATCACATCTTTTTGGGCAACGGCTTCGCCAGTCAGTTCGCCATACATCATATCCTGTGTATGGGCCAAACCCATGAATCGCCAGGTGGTCAGACATTCAGGCAGGGTGAACTTCATCGTCACCTGTCCGTTGACATCGGTCATCAGCTGGGGATAGAAGAAGGCTGTCTCGTTCAGGTTCTCACGCATTTGAACGGAGCTTGTTGTCTCCTCTTCATCAGAACCTTGGGTTGTTACAACTACTTCTTCATTTTTAGCTTCGTCCATGCTGAGGGCGTTCTTCTCCATTGCCGGCATTGCAACTTCATTGAGTTCATACTCCTCAGCATCTTCGCTTACAGCTAGTGATTTCATTTCCATTCCTGCCATCAGCATTCGTGTACGTCTGCCGTAATAGGGTGAGGGATAGAGATTGTGGTCGAAGGTGCTGAAATTCAGTCCGCTTGTAGGCAAAACTCCTTGATGCTTGTCACCAGACCAATGGATATTACCCCATGATGAGATGGTCCAGTTGACAGAAGGAAGCGGTAGCCAGTTGCCGGGAGAAAGAACCCATGAATGGGGCTGCAGTTGGTCGAGGCTCTTGTCATAGAGTGTAGCCATCAGTTGCGCATTGGCGGGTTTGCCATCAGGTTGTGTGACGATGAGTGTCCACTCTTCCTGCTGACCAGGAGTCAGACGGTCGCGGAAAGTCTTCCATTGCAGTTTCAGCTTCTTGTCGGGCAATGGACGCTGAATGGTGGCGTGATGACTATATGACTTACCGTCCTTTATCCATGCGAAGGTAAGCACTAGTCCGTTACCATATTCTTCTTTATAAGTGAACTTCCTGTTGATGAGTTCGTTGGAGAGGTCAGCAGTTCCCATCTCTACAATTTTTCTTCCAGCCAGGATGGTATAGACGATATGTACATCCTTGTCAGAAGAACCTACTTGAAGCGTCACAGGTTGACCATCGTTGGGGAACTGTGAGTCAGACAGGTAGAACCATTCGTCGGTTTCTGTAGCAGGTTGCTTATCGTTAAGCGAGAATACCACGAAGTCGCGCTTCAGGGTGTCGCCCTCGCAAATAGCTTCTAGCGTGTGGCTGCCGCTCTTTAGATTTGAGAGCTGAGACTTGAGCGTTGGAATGTGAGTGTTGGTTTGTCCCTCAGTCCACTTGCCGTTGTCGATACGATAGCGTAGGGTGGTGGGGATGTCGATGCCTGCGGCATTGCGCAGGTTGAACATCACTTGTGGACACTTTTCTGCTAACACTTTGTCAGGCAATGTTGTGCTGAAGGCAGTCTTACGGTTGCCCAATGGTAGTGACAGCTGTCCTTGATGCGTCTCGCCAGCCTGGTCAGTAACATCGGCAACAACCACAAAGTTATAGAACACAGGATAGGCCGTCTTGGGAAGAATCATCGGCATCTCAACGGCAAAGGTACCATCGGCATCGGTGATGGCTTCACCAGAAGCCACTTCCTCGTTGGCAGATCCTGAGCCATAGGCACCACCACTCCAGTAACGGGAGTAGCTGAGCCACCAGAAAGCCAGACGACGCTCTACCTTGTATTTGACGCTGGCACCCTGAACAGGAACACCAGCATAGGAACGGGCTGTTGCCCTGACAACGACTGTGTCGCCGTCTTCATAATGTTGGTTCACCTGCGGGAACACAACCTCGAATGTAGGACGCTTATATTCTTCGACATCGAAATAGTGACGATGTCCATTAACAGACAGCGAGAAACTGCCTGTCAGTCCCTGTGACGGTAGCGTGAAGTCAGCAGAACAAGTACCAAAGTCATCAGTTGTGACATCTTTCTCTGCTATTACCTGATAGTTGGCATCGCGTAGTTGGATGTGCATCTGCTGGTGTGCATTTGCCTTGTGGTCGTAGCCGTGAAGGGTTGTATAGGAAATGGCCGACATGTGGATGGTCTGTCCTGGACGATAGATGCTACGGTCTGTGAAGATGGCCACTTGGTCCTCTTTGTTGCCTGAATCATAGAGGTAGAAATAGCCATAGGCGTTAGTGGGGGGACAGGCTTTGTCTGTAGGAGTGGTGGCAAACAGCGTTGAAGGACGTTCATTCTTATAAGTATAAAGGTATTCGCCCTTGTTGTTGGTAGTGACTGTTGTCGTTTCTCTGTTGCGACCATAGCCTGATGTCAGACGTATCTTGGCATTCTTGATGGGTTGACCTGTCGAGGCGCTGACAGCCACATAACGAACTTGGCTGTTGGGCAGTCCCTGAACCATCACACGAACATCGCTGACAAAATAGAGAGAGCGTGATACCTGAGTGGATGGTGAGCTCTCAAACTCCACCATGTAAACACCTGCAGGCAGTCCTCCCATTGTCATTGTATCCTCAAACTGTTCATAGGACTTCTTTCCAACATATTGGCGTGTCTGCGTTAATTCTGGTAGAGACGTCAGCAGGGGTCTTAGCTTCTTGAGACCTTCCGAGGTGTAAGGACGGGCTTCAATGTCGCCATTGGCAGCTACGCGATAGACACGCATTGTCAGAGAGGTGATGCCTCGCAGGTTCTTCAGATAGACGGTCTGACTGCGACCAGGAATGAATACCTGATGCTCCATACTGGCATCAAACACCAATGAGGTAAGGTCGCGCAACCTGTTGCGGAGAATGTTCATACGTTGCCAAGCTCCCCATTGACCAAGTGCATAGTTGATGTACTGCCATTTCTGTTCGGCAGTAGCATCTGTCTGTCGGTTCATGTAGTTATAGCGCTCAATGGCAATTTCGCCAGCTTCAGCCAAGTCGGCATATTCCTTGATGAGGGAGTCGAGGCGCTGCAGGTAGACAGACTTGTTGTACGCCACCTGTTCGTCTGGACGTTCCTGTTTGATAACCTCCAGACTGGTGAGAAGTGCTGCGCGACGGTTGTTGGTCTTGAGGTAATAGTCGCGTAACACTTGGAACTGCTGTGTCTCATAGCCGATGACGCTCAGCAAATCGTGGTCAAAGAACTTACTATCGATGCCATTCACAACAAACGGTTCGTAAATGGACGACTTCACAGCTGCCAGTTTAGCAGGGTCAGACAGCGCTTTGTTGTAATAGTCTTCTGCTATCTGCTGATAGTTGTCAATGTCGAGCGACTTGTTGTTCTGGTAGATATATCCCAATACGGCATTGTAGATTGCCTTTAATGCCACATCGTTAGCTTGAGCCTCGCGTAGCTTGAGACGCTCTACGGCAGGCTCCAGCGAGTCTGGTGATACAGATGTCAGGCTGCGGGCCTCCTGTAACTCGGCTTTCAGTAACTGACCAAAGGCCTTTTCCTTCACAGCCTTTTCTGCAATCTGACGCAGCAATTGCTGTTCGGTTTTTGGGAGGTCTTTATCGACTGCATCGTCAACTTGCTTCCACAAGTTGTTGTAGGTCTGTGCGTACATATTCGTAAAAGGAACCATGACTGCGATGGCAATAAATAACATTATCTTTTTCATAAGCGTATACTTTTTTGCAAAGATACACATTATTTCTTAAATTAGTTAGAGTGTCTGTAGAAAATATGAAAGTTTAACGAAAATGTTGTTTTATACGCCTTTTTTTTGCGGTTTAAGAAATTTTTCTTAACTTTGCAGCAAAATAGAAACTAAAACTAATTTACTTATGAAATTAAGATTGTTGCTATCAACGGCTCTGGCAGTTTGCGCTTTGCAGACAAATGCCCAGTCCGAACTTTATCCCAAACATTTTGACTTGGAGCAGGTGACGCTGCTTGACGGTCCTATGAAGACAGCTATGGATCTTAACATCGACATGCTGATGCAGTATGATGTGGACCGTCTGCTCACCCCCTTTGTACGTCAGTCAGGTCTTAGTGCTACGACAGACCAATCATCACCTTATTACCAATGGCTGACGAAGCATCCCAATTTCCCCAACTGGGGTGGTGATGCTGGTTTTGACTTGAGTGGACATGTGGGTGGTCACTATTTGTCGGCATTGGCTTTGGCCTGGGCTGCTTGTCACGATGAGGCAACTCGTTCACAACTGAAGGAGCGTCTGGATTACATGTTAAAGGTCATGAAAGACTGCCAAGATCAGTTTGATAATAATACTGAGGGGCTCTATGGCTTCATTGGCGGACAGCCCATTAACAGCGACTGGAAGGCTCTTTATAAGGGAGACCTCTCTGCCATCCAGAACCATTGGGGATGGGTGCCGTTCTATTGTCAGCACAAGGTGTTGGCTGGATTGCGCGATGCCTATCTGTATGGCGGTAGCGAGGATGCCAAGGAGATGTTCCGTAAGTTGGCAGACTGGAGTGTGAACTTGATTGCTAAGGTGTCTGATGATGCCTTTGAGGGTTTCCTGAATTGTGAGCATGGTGGTATGAACGAGTCGATGCTCGATGCTTATCAGCTCTTCGGTAATCAGAAGTATCTGAATGCTGCAAAGAAATATACCCACAAGGCTATGCTCAACGGCATGCAGACATTGAATAAGACGTTCCTTGATGGTAAGCATGCCAACACGCAGGTACCCAAGTTTATCGGTATGGAGCGTATCTTCGAGCAAAGCACAACTTCCACCTCCTATAAGAAGGCTGCCGAGAACTTCTGGCAAGATGTGGCTGAGAACCGTACCGTTTGTATTGGTGGTAACTCTGTGGGCGAACATTTCCTGTCAGTAGCCAATTCCAATCGCTATATCGATAATCTTGACGGTCCTGAGTCTTGCAACACCAACAACATGCTGAAGTTGTCAGAGATGATGAGTGACCGTACGGGTGACGCCAAGTATGTTGATTTCTACGAAAGTGCCATGTGGAATCATATTCTCTCTACACAAGACCCCACAACGGGTGGTTATGTCTATTTTACAACTTTGCGTCCTCAGGGTTATCGTATCTATTCGACCCCCAATCAGGGTATGTGGTGCTGCGTTGGCACAGGAATGGAGAACCACTCAAAATATGGTCACTTTATCTATACCCATGATGGCAACAAGACGCTGTATGTTAACCTCTTTACGCCATCTCGTCTAGTAAGCAACGATTTCGCTGTCACACAAGAGACCCTCTTCCCCTTCATTGATACCGCTGCTCCTAACATCCCAACTCCTCAGACGGCAACTACTACCATTACTGTAGAGAAGGCTGGTGAATATGCTATCGCCGTGCGCCATCCAGCATGGGCTGGTGAGCAGTATCAGGTGATGGTGAATGGTCAGGCAGTAAACCAGGAAGTCACAAAGGGTAAGGCCAGCTATGTCACCATTAACCGCCAGTGGCAGGTAGGCGATCGCATAACAGTATGGTTGCCTATGGAGTTGTGCTTTGAGACATGTCCCAACTATACTGACTACATCGCTTTCAAGTGCGGACCTATCTTGCTGGGTGCACAGACTACTGCAGTCAGCCAGGCTGAGGCCGAACAGACTGGACTTGTTTATGAGAAACTACAGAACGAATATGCTGGAGCCGGACGTATGGATCATGCTCCTGGCGCTATGGGCTCATCGAAGAACCTGCTATATTCTCCATTGCTCATTGGCGAACGTAGTGAGGTACTCAGTCGCATTCAGCCCGCTGATCTCACGAAACTACAGTTCACCATCGATGCCAGCCGCAAAGGTGTTGATACCTACAAGTGGGACAAACTGACCCTCGTGCCCTTCTACAGCATTCACCATAGCCGTTACATGTGTTACTGGTATCAGCAGACAGCTGAGAACTTTGCTAACAGCAGTATGGCCAAGACCGAAGCTGAGAATGAAGCTCTGCTGGCCCGTACGCTGGATTTCGTGGCTCCTGGTGAACAGCAGAGCGAGGCTGGTCACGATGTCAAATACTCCAACGGCTCTACGAAGGGCACCTATAACGGTGAGAGCTATCGCGATGCACAATCAGGCGGCTATGTTCAGTACACTCTTTTTAACAATAATGGTGTAGCCGACTCGCTTGCTATCATGTGTCGTTTTACTGTTGCTGACAAGGGTCGCAAGGCCTCTCTCCTTGTTGATGGTGTGAAGATTGCCGATATTGTTATACCTGAGTCTGTAAAGAAGGCTGACAGCAATGGTTTCTATAATGTGGAATATTCCATTCCTGCTTCACTCATTACGGATGGCAATGGTCAGGTCAAGACGTCGTTCGTGGTGCGCCTTGCCGCTACGCAAGGAACGCTGAATCCTGGTCTTTATTATCTTCGACTGATGAAAGGTTATGTCGAGAATGCTGATGCTTATCATTTCAGAGCTTCTGACTGGACGACAGGTGACCCCAATCGTGTGTCAGCATCGAACATCACCTACGACACCAACCTTAACATCATCCATGTGAAAGCCACAGGTAATAATAATGTG
>Ga0247610_10003167_pt1 | contig 18329 bp, 17 predicted proteins | sample 174DNAGHGhighgp2_FD_193483 | JGI IMG/M metagenome (GOLD analysis project Ga0247610, IMG submission 193483) | Sheep rumen microbial communities from Palmerston North, Manawatu-Wanganui, New Zealand - 1742 DNA GHGhigh gp2 | ecosystem: Host-associated > Mammals > Digestive system > Stomach > Rumen... | reverse complement strand
TTAAATACAAAAAAAAAAAAATTAAAAAGATTAAGAAATTTTCCTTTAGCTAACTTTAAAAAAGAAGATGAAATAGAGGAACGAATAAAAGAGTTGGAAAAAATAAATACAGATAATAAACATATTATATCTGTCTATTTAAAAATAGAAAATCCAAAAATAATAGATGCAAAAGGACAAATATATAATGATTTTGAAGAAAATATAAATCAAGCATTATATAATATGAATGGCTACGATGGTTTAATTGTAAAAAATTTAATTGATGTAGGTGAAGATGAAAATCCATCAGACTTTAAACCATCAACACATTATATGGTTTTATCTTCTAATCAGATTAAATCCGTAGATAACAAAGGAACGTGGTCAAATAGTAATAATATATATGAAGAATATAAAAAAACTAATGGAACTTTAGAAGATTATAAAAATTTAGGTAAAATTAAAATAGAACTACCTAAGTATACAGTAAATAAAACAGAAGGTGTGTTTGGTTTAGCTACTGAGAATGGAGTTATAGAAATTGGTAAAAAAGCAGAAAAAATTGATTTTGACCATGAAATAGCACATCAATTAAGTAATGGAAATAAGGAATTGGCTATCGCAATCATGAGTAATTATGGAGATGCTTTTGGTCGATTTAATATTGATACCATGAAGTTTGAGGGCATTGGTAACTCCCCAGAAGAATCTTTTGCACATGCTTATTCTCTTTATATTAATTACCCTGAAAAACTAAAAGAACATTATCCTAATGCTTTTAAAGCAATTGAATATATTTTATCTAATATAACAAATTTAAAAGAAGTACAAAATAAATTTTATAAGGCTTATAAAATAAATGAAGAAGAATATAAATATGTAGATAATATAGAAGTCTTAAAACTTTCTCCTTCGGATGATATGAAAGTATACAGAAATTTTGCAAAAGATTATGAAACACTTCGTGCTTTAATAGTTGGAGAAGATATTTATTTATGGGATGCTAAACAACTTACACATGACCAAGTGGCTGATAGTTTATTTGGAGAAGACTTTGAACTTGATAATCAGTTCATGTTTGATACACGTTTTAAACAATTAGATGATTATAGTGTAAGAAATACCATAGATATGGTTAAATTTGATAAGGGAACAAAATTAGCAGAACAGTGGTATAATGATTTCTTTAAATACTATGAAATTATTAAAAATAGATTAGGGGTAGACTTCACAAAAGAGGGTTTAGAAAAGGTTGAATATCTTAAATCACTTAAATCGAGTAATATCTACGAAACATTAAATAAAGAATTGGAGAAGTATTTATGATAAATTTTGATAAAATGTATGAGGAAGTTACAGACTTAAATACTTTTAAATATAAAAGAAATGTAAACGATTTCACCTCCGAGCTTTTAGAAATGGGTAAGATTGCTAACCCAGCTAATCCATATGATTGGGTTGCTGATAAAATGGAAGATATGAGTAAATGGAATAAAAAAGATTGGGAATTTCTATTTAAAAAAGAACTTTCTTTTAACGATATAAGAAGTGCACAGACTACGTTTGAAAAGATTACACAAGAAATAAGAAAAATTGCTGATAGCTACGAAGAATCCAAAAGATTTTCGGAATCTTTAAACGAAAAACTTGAAGAACTTTCTGATGGTATATACGCTACTCAGAGTGCATATGATATTCTTAATCTATTTAAAAATAAACCAAAAGCTTATAGAGTAGTTTATGATAAGAATAACAGATATTATTTTATCGGAGATGCTCTAAAGTATATACATAGTGACTTAATCTCTGCTGCATATCATCAAGGATTTTATTATGACGAGTTTGATATGGGTTCAAAAGAGGAGATTGTTACATATTTAGGAAACAATCTCGAAACACAAGATATTTTAATGCTCTCTTTCTTCCCAAAAGATTTTGGAGATGTAAAAGCAATAGATGATGAAAGAAGTAGTGATTGGTATACAAATAAATACACCTATGATTTTGGAACAATTTATGTTCATGAAATGAATGAATTTGAGGATTTTGATTTTTATCATATTGCTAAACCACTTTCATATGAAAAATTAGAAATTCCTGAAAGTTTAGAACTAAATGTATATAAAAGATTGAATGAAGAATTGGAAAGTTACCTATGAACGAAAATTTAACTAAATTAGAATTTAACAAAGATATCTATGTAGCTGATAATATGGAAAGTTTAGTTTATTTATTAAAAACAAAACCAAGAGATTATAGAATTTTAATAGATAATAATGCAGGGCTTATTTTAATTAGTCCGTTAGATAAACGTATTCACATTGATTTAATATGGCAAGCAGCAAAAGAAGGCTGGTATGCTGAATACTTTAATGGAAATACATTTGATGATGCAGATGATTATTTTTATGAACATAACGGTGTCGATATATTCTCTATTATATTCTCTCTTGATAAAGATAAATACTTAAATCAAGATGGCAACCAATTTAGTAATGAATATGATTTTGGTTTTATTTATACAAAAGATTATAAAAATGAGCTTCCTGATAATTTAACTGAAATTATAGGAAAACCAAAGAATATTTTATCTGTAAAGGATTCAAACAAAGAAGAAGAAGTTTACGATGAAAAACGTTTATGGAATGAGTGGACTAAACAAGATATTATTTATGAACTTAAGGATAAAAATCTTTTAACAGATGAAATACAAGATATTTTATTTAAGAAATCCTTAAATCAATTAAAAGATAAATGCTTTAATCAAATAGGCAATTTTTATTCACTTAAAGATGGGAATGAGATTATTAAAAATTTAGCTAATTTTAACGAATCTTTCGGGAATAAAACAGGCATGCCTTATTATGATGAAGAGAACCCAAATAAACTGATTTTTTCACAAAAGATTAAAATGACTCCTGCTGGGTATATAGAAACATGTGTTGAGGGATTCAATGTTAATAAGGAAAACGGTTGTGGAGTAGCTACTTCATATGATATTTTATATTCAGAAAGAGCTTCGGATAAAAAGAGAATAGAGCATATTAAAGATGTCCTTTTACACGGAGAGATGGATGTTCCCGTATTAGAATATATCTATTCAACTAAAGATAAATATCGTTTCACACAGGAAGGAATACATAGAGCCATTTCAGCTAAAGAGCTTGGATATAAACAGATTCCAGTAAAATTATATGTATCCAAAGCTACGGATGCTGATAAAGAAGTAACCTCAGAATTTTTGGTTAAAGAGTTGGCAAGACATGTTTCAAGATTGAATAACAGGAAAAGTTTTATGCATGAGGGTGTTGATAGTGCTACCATAACACAAGTTTTAAACCAAAAAGAACTAATTAATCTTTTATGTAAATACAGATATGAGTATAGAATAATATATGATTCTAATAAAGATTGGTATTTAATCGGAACAGCTTTTGATAATTGCCACGAAACAATTCTGTATAATTGTGCAGCTTATTACGGATTAGACTTTAACGGTATGACGGATTATTACGATAAGCATTATATGGATTTACACGATTTAATGTATACTCCAAAAGAAGATGGATTAACTATAGGTTTTGACCATAATGACCGTTTATATACTTTTAAAGGGTTTGGCAGTATCTATACAAAAGGAGATGAGCTTCCTGACGTATTACTTTTAGATTTGATAGGAAGGTTTGGAAAGCCGAATACAATCTTTAAAGAAGCTGTTGCTGAAAAAGAAGAAACCTTACCAGAGTTGAACGATAATTTCTGGAGATGGTTCGGGGATAGTGTCGTAAAAGATGATGACGGTAATCCACTTATATGTTTTCATGGTTCTACCTTAGATATAGATGAATTTAGTACGGAATATTCAGGTAATAATACAGGAAATAATGAAGAAAAAGTATTCTACTTCACAACCGATAGGGAAATGGCAGTAAGTTATTCAACAGAAGCCGCTATAAGACAAAAAGAAATTCCTTATTATGATAAAGAAGAGGGTACTGAATACGAAACTTGGGAAGAATTTGAAGAATATTTAAGAAAAGAAGTTTGTAAGACACCACATATTAACCCTTGTTTTATTTGTATGGAAAAACCTTATATTTATGATGCAGGGTTTAGAGATTTTGACCCTAAATTAAACTATACTTTGATGTCTATGATTAAAGGAGAAATAGATACTTCTCATTGGCTGTATGATGAAGAATTATATTTAGAAATCGCAAACGAACACGAAGAATATGATGAAGAAACGGATGAATATATTCAAATAAAAGATTTTGATTATGACGGTATTATCATAAAGAATGTAAGAGATACAATCTCTCCTTTGGTAGATAAATACTGTGATGAATATATTGTTTGGAGTCCTACTCAAATAAAATCAATTTATAATAAAGGCAATTGGAGTTGGAACAGTCGTAATGTTTTTGAGGCACTTAACAGAGAAATAGAGAGGTATTTATGATATTGAATGAAGAAGATTATAAGTACATAAATGTAAATGGTGAAGATATTGAAATACTTATATTAGAGGAAACAGACAATCCAAGTAAATTACATTCTTTTATGAAAGATTACCCAACTGTACGTGCTATTATAACAGATAAATATTATTTTTGGAAAACGGATATTTTACATGACACCGTTGCTGATAAACTAAAACTATCTCAAGACGTAGAAAATCGTTTTATAATAGATGGGAATATAGTTGATAATAGTTATATTTTAGCTTTTTATGATATGTGTTTAGATTTTGGAGAGGTGGACAAAGAATCCGAAATAGCACAAGCATGGAAAAAGAATTATTTAAGATTAAAAGAAAAGTTTAATGTTTCTTTATCCGAAAAAGATGAAAAACTTTTGAATGATATTTGTGAGGGTAATATAGAATTAGATGAAGATTTAAACGATAACTTTTATAAATGGTTCGGAAAGAGTAAGGTAGTAAATCCTGATGGTACACCGAAAATTGTATCTCATAGAACAAATAAAACTTTTGATAGGTTTGATAAAAGTAAAATCAGCAGTAGCAATCTAAACGGTAAAGGTTTTTATTTTTCAGCCTCTGACGATAAAGGTAAAAAGAATAGTTACGGAAAGAATATAGGATATTACTATTTAAAAATGGAAAATCCTGTAAGAAAATCAGATTGGATTGACCGTGAAACTTTAGAAAAATATTTTGAACCTGATGTTGTAGAATATATTTTTAATAATGTACAATCTTCAGCTGCAAGGCAGGGAGATAAAGTAAAATGGGTTATGGTATTTTTTAACCTTTGGAATTATAAAATGGATTTTGGTAAAGACTTGCACGTAACAGAAGTGCTTAAACAGATGGGCTATGACGGTATAATAGATGATGAAATAGAAGATACCTATGTAGTTTTTGAACCTAATCAAATTAAGTCTGTTGATAATAAAGGAAATTGGTCTGATTCAGAGAATATTTATGAACAACTTGCATATCATGGTACTCGTAGAAACTTTGATAAATTTGATTTATCTAAATTTCAAAGGGGTGATTACGGATATGGTGTTTATTTTACTTGGGATAAAACATATGCAGGGTCTTACGGTGAAGTAGGAGAATACGAAATCCCAGATGAAAAATATTTATTAGACTGGGATTGGGGATTTGGCTTACAATCTGATTATATAAAAGATTGCTTAGATAAAATTTATGATGAAGTTGAATCTAAAGACACCGATTGGAAATTGGAAGATTTCATGTTTAATCATACGGGTACTGGTGCGAGTTTTTATTATAATATAGGAGAAATTCTTAAATTAAATTCTAAGGATACGGCTAAATTTTTATACGAACACGGAATAAAAGGTGTCGTTACTGAAAAGGGAAAATGCTGGGTAATCTTCAATCCTGATGAGATTAAAACAATTTATTCTAAGCTGAATGAAGAATTAGAGAAAATTTTAGAAGAAGCTGCAATGTATAAATCCAATAAACCTACTTTTAAAGATTTCTATGAATATGTAATAAAAAATCCAAAAGCTAAAAAGTCCTATTATGAATTTACATCTCCTTATAAATTAAGAATACCTTCTGATACTATATTACATGATTATCGAAAACATGGCATGACTTATGAAAATTGGGATGATTGTTTATCGAATTTAGAAAATATACAAAATGCAGGGATTTCAACAAAAAAAGTATCTAATGAAGAAATGGCATTAATTCGAGTTTTAGGGTGTAAAGATTATGGCGTAACAATAATGTTATGTAAAGATTATAATAATATTACTACTATATTTAGTGATAATCCTAAAATGATTGATAATTGGATTAAAACAGGGTCTCGTTCCCATAACGTTACCCAACCAACCAGTAACTTCCGTCAGGATAAACCTGATTCTGTAGTTCTTTATGGTCTAGACCCTAATGAAATTATACAACATATTTTAGAAAAAATCAAGAGGTAATTATGATAGCATATCATGCAAGTAATAAAAAGTTTGATAAATTTTCTTTAGAGCAAGCAAATACAGGCAACCATAAAGAAAACTTTAAGGCTCTATGGTTTTCTACGGATAGAAATTATATAAAACAATTCGGTAAAATAATATATAAAGTAAACATAGATACCAAAAACTTTTTAAGAGAGAGTCAATATAATAAAATAGATAAACTTGTACACGAATTTGATTCGACTTGTGATGACGGTATAGGGATTCTTGAAACAAAAAGAGGTCAAGAATTTGCTGATTTTCTTGTAAATAAAGGATATGACGGTTATATTTTCCCTCAAAATGATGGTAAAACAATTATTTGCTTTAATCCTAATGTTGTTACTATTTTATCATCTATTGATGAAACCTTAACCGTATACAATGGTGGAAATTTAGAAGAAAAATTTGAAGAAATAGCAGACAAAATATTTGCTACCAAAAGTGCCTATGATGTTATTAACAGGATGAAAAATAAACCGTCTGCGTGCAGACTAATCTATGATAAAGACATTAACTATTATTTTATAGGAGATGCTTTTTCATACATTCATCAAGATATTTTGGAAGAAGCTTTTTATCAAGGTTTTTATCCTGATATGCTTTCATCATCTGAGGCGAGAGATAAAGTGGATAATTATGAAGTTCTTCTTTTTGCTTTTTACCCGAGGGAAAGCCACAGACAAGATTTAGAAAAATCTTCTGACGGATACACAAGAAAGTATGTATATGATTTTGGTACTATTTATTCCCATGAAATGACACCTTTAGAAGATTATGAGATATATAAAATATTAGGTGAACCAAAGAAGAAAGAAACCATTTTAGAAAATATTTACAATAAATTAAATGAAGAACTAAATCAACTTTTATGATTGGCATAATTTAAGTTTATAAGTATCTAATCTGTCATGGTCTAAATGAATAAGTTCATCATATCTATTTTGTGCAAAAGAAGATGAAGAGTGTTTATAAACTTGTGCAAGTTCTTCTCTTGTTATTTCGGTTTGCCAATGTAATCTGTTTAATAAAGCACATACATTAAGAGTTTCATCCATCTTTTTAAATAATTCAGTAATTCTTTTAGAGATTTTTTCAGCATTAACCTCATTTCTTCTAAGGTCATTATTGACAAATCTGCTTCCAGCAAGAGGTGCGTTTAACTTAGCATCAACCATATACGGACTTAAAGCTACCAAGACTCTTTGAAGTGCTATTATAGCATGTTCGGCTATTTGTTTTTCTTTTAAAACTTTATATTCAGCACCTGCATGGTTTCCGTTAAAGTGGCTGTCTTTATAACCTTTATAATCTTCAGTATGCCATTTTTTCATATCGGTGTAGTATTTCTTTATGGCTTTTCTCATTTTACCGACACCGTTTTTAATGGTTACTTCATCATTTGTATATGTACCATTCATTCTTTTGAAGGTTACATCACCGTTTTTATGCTTGTGAAGAACACATTCTGTTACGGCGGGTAACTCACTAACTGTTCCTGTTAAAGAACAATATTTAAGCGGATTGTATCTGTATTGTACATCACCTCTTACCACCCATTCAGGATAATTCCCACTAAGCCCGAAGACATTTAAAACAGTCGGAGCTTCATACGGGCATACTTTCCATTTATGGTGATGATATCTTTCATCAAACTTCAAAATAAACCAAAATATATAAGTATTTAAACGTCTTTTAGCTGAATAATACAAATTTTCTAAATCATCTAAAAGAGTATTTACCATAACCTCTGTATTTTTAGGAATTATCAGACCGGTATTATACTTTTTATACTCATAGCTTAACCATCTCTTTTTATCCTCTATAAAATTACACACTCTTCCGATTCTTTCATCCGTTAAGCTAGGAGTTTGTGCGAAGGATATATCTTTAATCATAGGGATTAATTCTTTAGTTATTTCACCTTCTGATAGATAATATATTTCTGGTAAATCTAAGTTTACAGGTAATCTTTGTCCGAGTATATACATAAGTCATCCTTTCTATTTTTATTATACCACGATTTAACAAAAAGTCAACCCTTTTGTTGAAACATATATGGGTAAAGTAATTATTTTAATTAAATTTTGGTAACTATATACAATGTTACAGTAACTTAAAAAATCTATCTGAATTTTTATATTAAAAATATAGAGGTTTATAGAATGAGGATTTTTATTTATGGATATTAAACAATTAAATGAGAGATTAGAGAGAGTTTTAGAATCATGTGAATGGGAATATGTTGGAGATGGTTCTATTGAATCCATAATTGGATGGTTGTATACCCATAATGTAAATCTAACAAAAAAACAATATTATGCTATTGATGATTTAAGAGATTACCTAAAAGGAAAAAAAGAATTATCTGCTGATGAAATAAAATCTATAATATCTTTCCTACAACACAACAATAAAAACTATCGTAGTGGGCAAGAAAAGTTAATCAATGAATTAGACGTAACACAGTTTATTGATAGAGTTCATAATGAAAATATACTATATTAAGCAGTAGTCAAATCTTGATAACGAGTTCTAACTGCTTTTGAAAAGTTTTCTCTAATTTTTATGATTTACTGTAACATTGTATAGAGTTACTTAAATTTTTATATTAAAATATAGGAAGCTCTTTAAGAGTTAAAAGGGGCAAAGATGATTGAAAAAGGTAAAATATATAAACTGAAAAAGATAAATCTTCCTTTCATTCATAATGTTGAAGATGATTATGAAATCTTGGATGAATACGATGATAATAATGTAGTCGCACGTAATAACGAAACCAGAGAGGTTGGTTTATTCAGAAAAGAATATTTTATCGACCCAGAAAAACCAGAAGAAACTGAATATACAGGCATAAAAGAAGTAAACCCAACACTTAAAAAACTAGAATCAGTTATGTTACCTATGAACCTATCTTTTTGGAAGGAACTTTCTGAGGATATGGGTGGATGTGTTGCTGCATCTGCTGTTTCAGGTGGTGGAATGGCATCTGGGTTTTCAGCTTTAGGAGCTGCACCGTGCCCAGCTTTAGGACAAGTAACAGGAGGAAATGTTTCCGGATGCTTAGTCAACGGAGTACCCGTTGCTGGCAAGAGTGTTAAAAAGAAAAAGAAAAAGAAAAAGAAAAAACACGAAGATTTTGAATATTACGGACAAGCTGAAAGTTATATGAATTCTCCGGAGCAGATATTTAAACAAGGTAAAGGAAATTTAGACGAGCCTGATTTTCAAGACGCTTATAACTTAATCAAGTTTGGCTTTGGTAAAGAAGATTTAGAAGAATACAGAAAATTTATAGATTGTTTTAAGAGAAACGGAAGGTACGGAGATTATTTAGCATATTGTAAACTTCAAGACAAAAAGACTCCTGTAGTATTAGAACAATTAAAAGAAGATTTTAATGAAGAGTATGAAGAAATAACAGAGCAGATTGCAAAATATCTGGACAAGTTAAATTTTCATTATGCAAACACTGAGGACATCATTTATAAAAAAGAGGGAGAATACAAGTATCTCTTTAAGTTCGATAATGAAGTCGGAAAAATAAAGATAAAGGTATCTAAAGGTGAAGAGGTGCTGGTTGAAAAGGAATATGAAATAGACGAAACAAAAGATATTCAACCGATTTTTGACGAGATAGAGCAGATATATAAGGAATATGGCTTGTGATTATTAGAAAAATGATTGAGATAGTAGAAAAACTTTCTGCTGGGCTTGATGCTTTAAACGAAACGGCTGAAAGGTATTTAGTAGCACAACCCACCCCAGAGGCAGCAAGAACACCTGGGTTTACTATTGAATTAATTGAAGGTAACAGAGCTGTTCCGAATAAATCAGGTAATAATTATATCTGTTTTTCCTTACTTAATCCAAACGCTAAACCTTTAGAAGACTATACTGACCAAGAATTAAGAGAAAAAGCAAAAAAATATTATGATAATATAACTGATGATATCAGAATAAAAAGATTTTAGGAGGAATAGTCATGACAGCACTACTTGAGAAATTGAACGAATTAGAAAAAGAAATTAAGGAGTGCAAAGAACTCACGGCTAAAATCACGGGAAAAGAAACAGAAGAATTAAATGGAGAGAATAGAAAACGGGGTAATTAATCCCCGTTTTTTAATGACTCCATTGTATCAATAAGCCCTTGTATAACATCTTTATACACATGAATATTTGGTTCATTACCATAAAGTAATTCTGAAACACTTTCTTGTTTCAACGTATTTATTTTATTTTCCAGCTCAACAATACGAGTTTGTTTTTGTTGTTCTTCTATTTCTTCTTGGGTTAATCCCCACGCTTGTAATTCTTCTTCTGTTTCTCGTATTTCATAACCTAGTCGGTGATTATTTGCTACAATAAAATCTGCTCTTTGTTTTTCTGTATATGGCTTATTTAATATTGCTTTTATTTCCATTGTTATCTCCTATCTTATATATCCACAGGCAAACCAATCACAATTTACTGGACCTGGTGCAAAATCAGCCACAAATATTTGAAAATGGTCAACTGTCTTATTTGTGCTCACCTTATAAGCTGCGGCTCTTTGTAAGCCTGTGGTATAATTTATGTTCATAAATGTTGTATAAGTTGTATCTTTAAAATTAACTAATAAATTAATTATGTGGTCTGTAACATTTGCTCCTTGATAATTCCCACCCTGCTCACACCATTTACCTATATAACTACCTGTTGTTGGGTCGTATTCACTGTAAACTTTGTACCAACTCGGCATAATTGACGGGTCAGAAACTGCAATAAGTTTTCTAAATCCTGATGTATTAGATACATTTGTTAAATCAACATCTGCTTTGCCATTAAGGTCTGTTGTAATCTCGTCTATATCAACTTGAATATCGGTTTTTGTTGTAGTTGCTACAACAATGTAATAATACCCTTCTAAAGAAGTTGTAATATTTGATAACTGGGCAACAAGACCAGATTTAGTAGGGTCAGTAGTAACACCATATGATTTAGAAATAGGAACATTAGAAATACCATTATTAGAGCCAACATCAGCACCGTAACCAGTAGCAGAAGGGCCAAGATACAAATTAGCATTAGCATAACCAACAGAAGATAAACCATAATTAGTAGTACCATCAGTTAAACCTAATGAAATACCGTTACCAATTACAGGAGTCGTAGAACTAATATCTTTAGTGTAAATTTTGTTACTATATTTAGGTAGTCGTACAGTGTTATTAATACTATCATATACAAACTTACCACATACACCATATGTAGCAACTTGTTCTTGCCAAACTTGTTCGGCTGTCTTATCCTCACCTATTAATTGCGTTGCAGAAATAACAAGCGTTTTGAGGTTTCCCTGTCCGGTATTAAATGAATTTACTATGATTTTATAATAATTATAGAAGTCTGTATTTGAAGACAAATTCATTGTAGTGGAAGCACCAGCAGAAGCAGTTTGATTGGTTATGATAGATGTATATGTACTCCCGTCATTTGAACCTTGAACAGTATAATTAAGTGGATTTCTATTAGTATCATACACATTCCAAACTATAGAGGTTACTTTTAGTTTATTGGGATTATAAAAAATTATTGTTTCAGATGTGCTTGTACTATAAATATTTTCAGTATTTGTACTGTTAAATGCTCTGTACACATTAGGGTATGAACTTGCAGAACAAGCAAACTCATCCCCACCCATAGTCCCATTAGCGGTTAAAGTTGGCTGTGTCCAAGATACTTCGCTTTCTGTAGTCGGCTGTGCAAAATAACTAGCCGTAGGGTCATCAGCATATAATCCGGCAATATAATCTACAAAGTCGGAATATATACCACTACCACTTATCAAGGCACCGTCTAACAAATGCAATCCTGCATCTTCTAACGGGAGTGTACTTGTAACAATTTCTCCAATGTTTCTACTGTTCCCACATCTTTCATCCAAAATATCCCAGTTGTTATTTAGTGCTGTAGTGATATTAAAGGCTAAATCACCGTCTGTCACGGAGTTATACTTGAAAAGCCCTAAATTCGGTGTAGTTTCAGACATTTAGCATCCCCCTTTCAGTGACGAAAGGTCGGAAATACTAATATCCAAAAGCACCATAAGAATAAGATTTTACAGTTCCTATATATACTTTAAAATAAGATTTTTGTCTTTCATAACATATTTGAGCAACTGCCATAGAGGAATTTGAAGTGCTTGCTCCTGTAGGTATTATTCTTGTAATATTATAATAAGTAGAAGAAAAAGTAGTTGGTAAATATATTGTATTTATTCCTGCTGTTTCCTCATTATCTAACCATTGTATTATCATATTATTACTAATCTGTTAAAACACCAGCCTGATTAATGAACTTTAATATCCAATAGCAATATAATGAAAATTTATATCATATCCAGAGGAACTGTTATCTCTACCTCTTGCAATAAAATTAGTTGTAGTAAGGGTATGGAGTGCAAGAAACATGGAAACTTGTAAATTTTCTGCTGTTCCTATGATATTTAATCCTGCATTTGTGAAAGAGTAACTCAAGGTTATTGTTGTATTTGTGCCACTTTTTGTAGATTTAGCCTGTGATTCACCCCAATTCATTTGCAGACCATTACTAAATATATCCAAGTCCAAGTATTCTTGCTTTGTTGAAAACATGGTCATTTGAACCAATATTCCAAACGGTAAGAGAAGCACCAGTTACAGCCAAATTATCTAATTTACTACATAGGTAGTTATTAACACACTGTGTCCATGCTGAATATATATAAGTAAAAGAAATTGCCCAAGTAAATGCTGTTGATTTATAAGATGCTTTATTGATAGTTACATCAGAAGATTTATATACTACTTTCCAATTCATTGTCCAATGGTTACTAAAAAACATTTTATTAAAATAAGGAGGATATTTTATGAAGTTGATAATCTCACACAAACCATTTTTACAGAGATTAAAACTTCCTATTTCTATCGGCATTGTTGGTGAATCTGCATCAGGGAAATCTACTATTACAGAAGATTTCACTTCTATATTACGAGAGCATTGGTCTGTTACTCAAATAAGTACAGATGATTATTATTACGACCACTCTGAAGATGTTAAGAAAGCAGGAAGTTTTGCTGAATGGGCAAAAGACAAAGATTTAGATTCGCCAGAGGCAATGGAACTTTCCCTAATGAAATCTCATATCAGTGAGTTGAAAAATGGGCATGCCGTTTGGCTACCAAAATATGACATGTCAGGTACTGCCATTCGTAAAGACCATGCCATTTATTCAAGTCCTTCTGATATTATTATCTGTGAAGGACTTTTTACTATGTGTATAAAAGATGTCTTTGATTTGACTATATATGTAGATATAGAAAGAGAAACACAAAAGAAAAGATGGTATGATAGAGCCATAGAGAGAAATTTAGGAAGTTCAATGGATGTTATGTATAATCGTGCCTTGGATAGAGCAGAGAAATATATCCATCCTTATCGTGAAGAGTGTGATATTATTATAAGTGGGGAAGGACTAAGACCTCTTTATAAAAAACTCATGACCAATTTTTATATTAAAATATAGGACAGAATGTCTGTAAAATATAAGGATAAATGTGAGGATTAACATGGATATTAAACAACTAATAGAGGCATTGGCAGAATACGAAATAGATTTTGAAAAAAGTCCAATAGTATATGACTATTACGATTACGAGAATAAAAAACAAGCACAGAAGTTTTTCAAATCAAAAGAAGAATTTTTTGCTTTCTTGGATGAATGGTTAAAAACTGTTCCAAATTTAGATGATACAGAAGTTAAAGATATTCTGTTTAGAGAAATTCCTTTTGCTGATAACCAACCGTTGCCTGAATTATTAGATGAATACCTTAATATCCAATAGTAAACCAAGAGTTATCTTGTTGTTTATTTAGTCCTGCTAATCTAAAACCTGTTAATAACAGAATTGGTATTTCCGATTTTTAATGTGTACAGATTTATTGGATGACAGCTTCTGATATAATCATTTTGGTTTGATTGTGCGCTTGTTACTGTAACAAATGAAGTATATGCTTGTGGGAGTGTTATTTCAGGTTGAGTTTTTGCTGCCACAAATACCTTTCCCCAACAAATCAAAACTCCATTACTAATATCCTATTGCTATGTATTGTATAGCAATAGTAAATCCTCCATTACATTGCCCAGAAAATTGAGATAAATTAGATGTCATTGCTCGGTTATAACACCATGCATTTCCGATATTATTTATAAATATACAATAATGATGCGAGAACGCTATTGGTAAATTATTCGTATAACCACCACTATCACGTGCTGTTCCTTTTCCATATTCTATAATGATACTATTACTAATACCCTATACTCATCCAATAAAAACCAAGTTCAGCATAATCCCCATCATTCATAAAAAGTTACCTGAGATAAATCTGCCCAACCAAAAGCTACCATGACGCCACTTGAAATCTCTGCACTTCGCACTATAGTACCGAACAGTGAGGCAAATTGGGTATATGAACAAGGAAAGTTTACAGTTCTTTTCACATTATTCCCTACAGAACCTTGATATTTACCGTAATTTATCAAGAATGAGTTACTAAAATGAGAATTAATTCTCCTGTTCTCAATTTTTAATTAAAATAAGAAGTTCAAACGGTGGAATTTTTATGAAAAATCACCTAAAAAATCAAATTCCATGGTAATTAAAAATTTATGGGAGAGCAGAATGGCACATACATATACTTGGCAAAAACTGGCAAATAATGCTTATAGAATGAACCCTAAATCTAGAGGACCCCGATATCCTTATACTCCAAGGTTTGAATACTCATCATTTACCTCTGGAGAAAATAGAGGTCAAAAAGTAATCGTTCCATATAAAGCTACAAACACACTACTTATTTCTCTTAGAGCATGGGGTGTTACTCAATCAGCATTACATAACGTTACTATGTTATTCTCTGATGTAGAAATACTTACAGAAAATCCAAACAGCCCTGCTTATTTCCAGCTAAAATATAAAGATACCATGTATTGGATTAAAAAACTTGATAAAACCAAAAACCCTTTGACTTCCCGTTGTTCATGTGCAGACGAATTTTTCACATGGGCACTATGGAAACATCAAGCTGGTTGTTTATACGGACAAAAGCCAAGACCGTATAAAAGAAAGACTATGACTAGACCGCCACGCAATCCAGCACATATTGTGGGTATTTGTAAACACGTTTTCAATGCTTGGACATACTTGAAAAATTCAGGCATGACGGTTAATTAACATTAACCTATGGTGACGGTTAATTAACATTAACCTATGGTGACGGTTAACTAAAGTTAACCTATAAGGACGGACAAATAAATTTGTCCTATATGGACGGTTAATTAACATTAACCTATATGGACGGTTAATTAACATTAACCTATATGGACGGTTAATTAACATTAACCTATAAGGACGGTTAATTAACCTGTTTCAACAAAAGGGTTGAAAAAATTTTATAAAATGCTAAAATAAAACAGTAAATTGAATTGAATTTTTAAGTTAAATTATAGGGAACGTAATCCCATACGCACAGGCAAAAATCTAAGAGAAGGAAAAGGAAAACAATGATAAAGAAGTATATTCTTACACTCAAACATGACGAGGGGGAAGTTGAGATTACAACTACGGCATCAAGCAAAGAAGCGGCAATCAAATCAGTATGTGATGCTGAACACGCTCCTGAATCTGCTGTTATTAAAGTTGTTGAAAAATCTTTATACGAGGCAATGAAAGAATTAGTCGAAGAAGAAACTACAGAGGTTACAATCAACTCTGTTGTCATTACAGGATGTGAAGGCCCTAATGACGATAATAGATTCCCATTTGGCAAAGAAATCTCTTTAGAAGAGGCTCAGGAATTAATCAATAAAGAAGATTATGCAAGATATGCTTCTGGAAAAATCGGAATTGATAAATGTTTTATCAAGCTTAAATTCACTGTAAACGGTGAAGAAAAAGAAATAAAAGATTATCTTACTTATTCAGATAATCTAAGAATAGATTTGGGGGACGGCGCTAAATATGGTGATATTCAAGTTTCAATAATCGAACACTTGATTGCGCTTTTAGACGGTGCAGGTCTAAAAAATATTGTAGTAACAAATAAACCTATCCCATATAAAAAAGATGAATATGAAAAAGAATTTGGTACTCAGGAAGAAAATATTGAAAAATATATTGCTGACCATAAGGTAGAACTCCCAACAGGACAGGATTATTCTAAGAAATCCATAGCAGATATTGCTGTTGGGGATATTTTTTATGATAGTGAATACTCTGATTATTCAAGAAGTTATTATTATGACTTCTATCGTGTAACTAAAAAGACTGCAAAGAATATTTGGTTAGAACCTTTAAAGAAAGAAAAAATTGAAGTTCCTATACATGGTGACGGCAGAATTGATTATGCTATGTATGAATTTCCTTCTGAGGAAGTAAATACAGAACGTTTAGAAAAAACTCCGTATGGTTTTGATTTTTCTAAACCATTCCGTTTAACTGATAAATATACTAATACACTAAGAGCAGAACAAGGCTCTGGATATGGTAAAGTAGAAGTATTCCCATGGAAAGGACAAGCTTTAAAAGAGGATTTTGAAATGAAAAATTATTTTGCAAGAATAAATGAGGCAATTGACACGGTTTGTGCGATTAATGAATCTGAAGATGATGATAAATTTAACTATATGATGTTAGATAGATTAAAACAAGATTGTGAATACTATCTTGGTTTTGGTAACAGAAATGAAAAACAATTATGGGCTGGTAATGTAAAAGACCAAATTGCAGAAATGAGAAAAATATACGATAAATTACCTGAAAAACCTGAATGGATTTCTTTAGAAGATATTGATAAATATGAAAAAGAAATGTTATCGAAAGATGAAACTGTAAATGAAGCAGAAGATATTGTTTATGAACTGGAAAATAGAAAAACTGGTCATACAATATGGTCTCATAAAAAAACTATGCCAGGTTATAAATTTACAGGTAGACAAACTTCTAATACTTCAAACTGGAATGCTAAAGGGGATGTTCCATGTACTGAATCTTTAAACGAAGAAAAAGAAAAACTTGATATTCGTGAACTTATTGAGGGTTATAATTTTAGTATCATTAAAACAAGAGTTCCTGAACAAGAAATATTAAAGAAAGCAAATTATGATAAAGATTTGTTTGATTGTGAAGACTTTGAAGAAGAAGTAGGTAAGCCTTGTTTCGTTCTTTATGATAATATGAAATATGAAATAAGAGATATATATTTAGGTGAAACTTTAACTCCTCAAATAAGTATTGATATAGCTGACAATCTTTCAGCATTTATTAATGATAGTATTTGGGAAGACGTTGTAGATAACTTTATTCCAAAAGAAGATAGAGCAGAAATACACAATTTCCCTGAATTGTTTGAATACTTAAAATCTCATGATACAGAAGTTTCAGAATGGGAGACAACGGTTGTTGAAATGCTTGCAACAGGTAATAAAGACTTATTCAAAGAAATCACTGATATAAAGGAAGAAGATTTCAAAGAAGCTTTTGGAATTCATGAGTCCCTTAAAGAAAATAAACAAGCTAAATTATTTAAGAAAAATGATAAAATAATTTTCAATACACATGGACAAGATAGTGAACTAAATTGTCGTTCTGGACAAAAAGCAACTGTTCTTAGACCTCTTACAGATGAGGAAGTTGATATCGAAGATGTTGGTAACATGTATAAAATTAAGTTTGAAGATGGTTATGAAAGAGATGCTTTTGAAGATGAATTAAAACTTGATGAATCTTTGAATGAAGATATCCCCTCTTTAAATGATATTGAATTTTTAGAAGAAGACCCTTTATATGATGGGGAGTG
>Ga0247610_10003166_pt1 | contig 18332 bp, 16 predicted proteins | sample 174DNAGHGhighgp2_FD_193483 | JGI IMG/M metagenome (GOLD analysis project Ga0247610, IMG submission 193483) | Sheep rumen microbial communities from Palmerston North, Manawatu-Wanganui, New Zealand - 1742 DNA GHGhigh gp2 | ecosystem: Host-associated > Mammals > Digestive system > Stomach > Rumen... | reverse complement strand
AAAGGAAAAAATATGACAAAGCGTAACGTTGCTCTTATCACTGGCGTCACGGGCCAAGATGGCTCCTATCTCTCCGAATTCCTTTTGGCCAAGGGCTACGAGGTTCACGGCATTATCCGCCGCTCTTCGGTGGACTTCCGCGAACGCATTGCGCATCTCGAGGGTAAGCCGAATTTTCATCTGCACTATGCTGACATGGGTGACTCTATGAGCCTCGTGAAGGTTGTAGGCAAGGTCCAGCCGACAGAAATTTACAACCTTGCCGCACAGAGCCACGTGCAGGTTTCCTTCGATTCTCCAGAATTTACCGCCGACGTGGACGCCACCGGTGTGCTCCGTATTCTTGAGGCCGTGCGTACCAACCACCTCGAAAAGACCTGCCGCATTTACCAGGCAAGCACAAGCGAACTTTACGGCAAGGTAGAAGAGGTTCCGCAGAACGAGAATACCCCGTTCCACCCGTACAGCCCGTATGCCGTGGCCAAACTCTATGGTTTTTGGATTATCAAGGAGTACCGCGAGGCTTACAATATGTTCTGCTGCTCGGGCATCCTCTTTAACCATGAATCCGAACGCCGTGGCGAGACCTTCGTGACCCGCAAGATTACGCTCGCAGCCGCACGCATTGCCCAGGGCAAGCAGGACTGCCTTTACCTCGGCAACCTGGACAGCCTCCGCGACTGGGGCTACGCCAAGGACTACGTGGAATGCATGTGGCTCATTCTGCAGCACGACAAGCCCGAAGACTTCGTGATCGCTACCGGTGTTCAGCACACCGTCCGTGAATTTGCGACGCTCGCATTCCACCACGCAGGCATCGAGCTCCGCTGGGAAGGCGAAGGCGTGAACGAGAAGGGCATAGACGTTGCGACGGGCAAGACAGTAGTGGCCGTGTCCGAAGACTTCTACCGCCCGACAGACGTGGTGAACCTCTGGGGCGACCCGACCAAGGCGAAGGCCGAACTCGGCTGGAACCCGCAGACCACGACCTTCGAGCAGTTGGTGCAGCTTATGGTTGAACACGATATGCGCAAGGTCGCCGCCGATAGCGTTGCGAGCCATGTAAGGACGAATTTGGCCGAGTACCTGGAAAAGGGACTGGTGAAGTAATTCTGTTTAAAACATTGGAATCTTGACAATCACAGTAATACCCGCAATCAAAAATCTAATGAATCGCAATATTCTTAAAATCGGACCTGGAAAAATCACAGAAATAGAAACGACCCTGAAAGAGGCGAATGTTTCCGGAAAAATTATGTATGTGTCTGACCCGTTTGTTGATTCACTGTATGGATCCTTTGTCAGGCCGCAAATCGAGACCGTGGGTAGTGTCAAAGAGCAATCTGTCGATAATAACACCATTTCGTATGCGATGACTGTTGCTGAGCGCGTAATTGCTTCGGACATTGATTGCATTGTGGCTATGGGCGGGGGCAAAACGCTTGATATTGGGAAATATGCGGCATTTGTATCCAAGCGTCCGTTTCTTTCTATTCCGACGACTATGGCACATGATGGCATTGTGTCTCCGATTGCCGTGCTAAAGCGAGAAGATGGCAAGCCCAAAAGCCTCGGTTGTGCCATGCCCAGCATGATGATTATGGACACAAAGCTGATTGCTAGCTGCCCACCACGGTTAATTAAGGCGGGGATTGGCGATACCATTTCAAATTATATGGCTTTGAAAGACTGGGATTTTGCGGTTGCAAGGGGCAAAGACGAAATGAACGGCTACGCCTACATGATGTCGCGCACTTCGCTAGATGCGCTGATGAAGACACAGTTCGACCATATTTGTCCGGAATTTCTTGATGTACTTGCGAATAGTTTGGTTCTTTCGGGTATTGCAATGAACTATGCGGGTAGTTCCCGCCCTGTGTCGGGCTCGGAACACTTGTTCTCGCACGCCCTGGATTATTTTTGCGAAAAACAGAATTTGCACGGATTCAATGTTGCGCTTGGAACGGTAGCAGTGCTGAAGATTATAGGTGAAGATCCTGGTGAAGTGATTCACTATCTAAAAAAATTTGAAGTGGATGTGAATCCGGCACATATGGGCATTCCTGAAGATACGTTTGTCTACTGTATGCAACACGCTACAGAAATGCGCCGAAACAGGTATACATATCTGCACGAAGCAGACTTGAATGAACAGAAACTAAGAAAAATCTACAACGAATTAAGAGAGGAACTCTAATGAACAAGAAAGCCCTTATTCTCGCAGCCGGTCTTGGCACTCGTCTTGCTCCGATTACAAACGATAGGCCGAAATCCTTGGTGCCGGTTAATGGCAAGCCGATTTTGCTCAAGCAGATTGAAAACTTGAAGTTGAACGGTATTGTCGACATTACTATTGTATCGGGTTATAGGGCTGATTCGCTTGAAAAAGCAGTTCATGAAAAGTATCCAGAAATCAAGATTGTGGAATCAGTAGATTACGCAACGACGAATAACATGTATTCGGCCTACATTGGTATCAAAAGTATGTTTCCTGGTGGCGACATTGCTCCATTCTATATGATGAATGCTGATGTCTTTTATGATTCCTCTGTGATTGCGGCTCTTGAGAAGGATTCGCGCCAGAACCTCATTGTAGTCGATATGGGCCGCTATATCGAAGAATCGATGAAGGTTGTTGAAAAAGACGGCCATATTGTTGCAATATCTAAGCAGATTACGCCAGATCAGGCTCTTGGTTGCTCCATAGACGTTTACAAGTTCGGAGCCGATGGTGGCAAGGCGTTCTTTGATTGCTGCGTTGATTACATTGAAATCAAAAAAGAACTTAAAAAGTGGAGCGAGGTCGCCCTTAACGATGCCTTGGCCAAAATTAATTTCTGTGCCTGCCCATTAGAAGGCCGTTGGCTTGAAATTGATAACCACGAAGATTTGGCCGCCGCCGAAAAACTTTTTTCGGAGTAATGAGTAATGTTAGATTGCTTTGGCAAGGACCTTTCTGAACTAAAGAAAAAAAGACTTTGGCTTTTTGATATGGATGGAACCATCTATGAAGAAGAGCGGGTCTTTGATGGTACGTTAGAATTGCTTAAGGCTATTGTGGATCAAGGTGGACGCTATGTTTTTATCACGAACAATTCGTCTAAATCGGTCGACGATTATGTGAAAAAAGTGACCAGACTTGGCATCAAAGCTAATGTTGAAAATTTTTTTACATCAACTCAAGCGACTATACAGTATCTTAAACAGAATTATCCTAATGCCAAAGTGTATTGTCAGGGAACCCAAAGCCTTGTAAAAGAATTGAGTGGTCGCGGCATCAATGTTACAGAAAATGTTGAGAATGTTGATGTGGTTCTTGTCGGCTTTGACATGGAATTAACCACAGCAAAGCTTCGTAATACTTGCGAAATCCTTAGCACCCAAGATGTCGTGTACATCGCAACAAATCCAGATTGGGTTTGCCCGGTTTCGTTTGGTTTTATTCCTGATTGCGGCTCGATTTGCAGTATGATAAAAAATGCTACTGGCAAATGGCCCTCATTTATGGGGAAGCCGGAACCTACAATGGTGAAATGTGCGATGGGAAAATACGGTTATTCTATAGAAGAAACCGCTGTTGTTGGCGATCGCCTTTACACTGACATCGCAACAGGCTTGAACGCAGGAGTAACTGCTGTATGCGTGCTGACCGGAGAAGCTACTATTAGTGATATTGAAAAGGGAACGGTAAAACCAACATTTACCGTTGAAAGTGTAAGAACGTTGGAAAAGGTTTTTTGTTGTTAAAAGACGACGCTGGCCTCCTAAAAAAGGTGTAGTTATGGAAAAAGTTAAAGTGTGTATAAAGGAAATGCTTTTTTTCCTGATGAGCAAACTACCAATCCAGAAAAAAATTGTTTTCTGTAATTTTAATGGCAGAGGGTTTGGCGATGACCCTAAGTATATTACGCAGGAACTTTTGTCTCGTAATACATCGGCTAAATTAGTTTGGTTGACAGATGCTCCTAAAGAAGGCTTCCCTTGTGAAGTGGAAGTTGTCCGTTATAACTCAATTCTTGCTAAATATCATTTTTTTACATCTCGTATTTGGGTGCTTAATACGAAAAATGTGAACCATCCCATTAAAAGAAAGGGACAGTATTATATACAAACTTGGCATGGTGGTGTGTTTAGTTTAAAAAAAGTCGAAAAGGCTGTAGAAAATATTCCTGAATATGCGAAATATGTTGAAATGTCAAAACGAGACTCAACTATGATTGATTTGATGTATTCAGATAATGATTATGTGAAAGAAGATTATGGACGAAATTTTTGGTATGATGGCGAAGTTGTTAAATGTGGAGTTCCAAGAGAATCTATTCTTGTAAATACTCCGAAAAACGTCCCTGTTCATGTAAGGCAGAAATATAATATCCCGTCTGGAACAAAAATTGTTTTATATGCTCCGACATTTCGTGGTGACTTTTCCATGAATGCCTATAGATGGAATTATAATCATGTGTTAGATGAAATGGAATCTAAAATTGGTTGCCCGTTGATTATGCTTCTTCGAATGCATCCCAATGTCGCTAAAGAGAGCGACGATTTTGTTGATACGGAACGCGTTCGCAATGCGTCGTTGTATCCGGATATGCAGGATTTGCTTGCTGCGGCTGATGTTTATATTAGTGATTACTCGAGTGCGAGTTTTGAATTTGCTTGCTTGAGAAGAAAGCCTGTCTTTTTGATAGGCTTGGATTATGAAGAGTATACAAGGAAAGAACGTTCGTTTCATTTGTCATGGGAAGAATTGCCTTTTGGTGTTTGTAAATCGGAAGAAGAATTATGCGATGCTGTTAGAAATTTTTCTGATGAATGTTATCAAAAGAAGTTAGACGCATTTTGTGAATTGATTGGACTTGAAGAAGATGGCATGGGAGCCAGTAAATTGGTCGATATAATAGAGTCTAAACTTAGATAGTGTAATGGCAGATTATATTCGAAATAAAGTCTTTAGCGGCTTAATTTGGAGCTTTGCTGAAAAAATTGGTTCGCAAGGAATTGGTTTTGTTGTAACAATGGTCCTGGCACGCCTGCTAATGCCGGAACAATATGGTTTGATTGCTATGTTGACAATTGTTATGACTCTTTGTGGCTGTTTGGTTACTTGTGGGTTTTCTGTTTCTCTTATACAAAAGAAAGATGCTGATGATTTGGATTTTAACACAACATTATATTGTAGTACGTTTTTGGGGATTGTTCTTTATATAATACTGTTTGTATGTGCGCCTTTTGTTGCTTTGTTTTTTAAGCAACCGGACTTGACTCTTTTAACGCGCGTTTATACGATTTCACTCTTGTGGTCTGGATATAATTCTACTTTAGTTGCGTATATTTCGAAGCATATGCAATTCCGCAAAATGTTTGTGCGGACTGTCATTGCGAATGTCATCTCGGGAATTGTTGGCATTTTGATGGCTTGCCAAGGTTTTGGTGTGTGGGCCTTGGTTGCTCAGAATTTTACATCGTCAATTGTTGGTGTAATTGCGTTGCAGTTTAGCGTTGAATGGCGACCGAGGTTAAAATTTGCATGGTCCCGTGCAAAAGCACTTATGTCGTTTAGCTTGAATGTTACTGCAGCTGATTTCATTGGGTGCGTCTTTAATGAATTGAGGGGATTGTTGATTGGCAAATTTTTTACACCAGCTGATTTGGCTTTGTATAATAAAGGATGCCATTTGCCACAACTCATATCTAATAATATAGAAGGATCGTTAGGTGCAGTTTTGTTTCCGGCGATGTCTCAAATTAATGATGATAAAGAACGTGTGAGACAAATGCTTAGCAAGTCGATGAGGTTGTCGTCTTATGTTATGTTCTTCTTTCTTGGGACTATGCTTGTTGTAGCGGAACCTCTAATCCGTATTTTGTTTACAGAAAGATGGATTGGCTGTGTTCCTTATTTGCAATTTATGTGTTTGGGTAAAATGCTTTCTATCGTTTCCAATGCTAATCTTCAGGCATTAAAAGCTATTGGCGAAGGAAAAGCTCTGCTGAAATTGGAAATATACAAAAAGCCTGTTTTTTTGTTGATGGCTGTTATTGGTACGTATTTAGGAACGTTTGCTTTAGCTGCGACAATTCCGCTTTATACGGTTTATGCGGCCTTTGTCAATATGAAACCAAATAAAAAATTTTTATCATATGAAATAAAAAATCAATTGCTGGATTTGCTCCCCGCAACAGTTCTCTTCTTGTTGATGTTTATGATGATTTCTCCTCTAAATAGTCTTTTGATGCCGGATGTTTGGAAAATACTTCTTCAGGTGGCGGGGTGTGCTATTGTTTATATTGGAATTTCATATGTTTTTAAATTAGATTCCTTGATATATATAATGAACATTGTGCGGAAGAAAGAATGCAAATAAAGAGGGCAGAGAGTTTATGATTGCCGTTTCTATTCTTATTCCCGTTTATAATGTGAAAGAGTTTATTTTCCGTTGCCTTGAATCGGTTGCGGCCCAAACATATCAAGGCAAAATGGAATGCATTATCGTTGACGACTGGTAATGATGGTAGTATGGCTTTGGTCGAAAAATTTATTGCGAGTTATAGTGGTCGTGTAGAATTTCGTGTGCTTCATCATGTGTGTAACCGTGGCTTGGCGGCTGCGCGAAACACTGCTGTTGCAAATGCAAAAAGTGATTTCGTCTTTCACTTAGATTCAGATGATTGGTTGGAACCAACTGCCGTTGAACATCTGGTGATGAAGCAAAAAGAAACGGGAGCAGATATTGTTTCCGGGAATGCCTTGAGACATGGGGAGAGGGGAACGCAGGTTCTTAGAGAAGCTGAGTTCGCGTCACCGAATGATATGGTTTATAAAATGATTGAATTTACAATCGAACACGTCATTTGGCGGAGATTGATTCGCCGAACGCTATATTTAGAAAACGGCATTGAGGCGGTTGAGGGGGTGAATGTTGGAGAAGATCATCATACGATGCCTCGATTGGCGTATTATGCAAAGAAAGTTGCAACACTTGATGAAATTGTTTACCACTATAATTGCTTGAATTCTAATTCTTATATGTCTGCACGAACATCTCGTCTCAATATGAATAGGTTTCGTTCGGACTATTCATCTATAAAGATATTACAGGAATTCTTTAGGGATAAGGACGAATATTGTACGAGGCGTCTTCAAGAAATAGAGAAAGAATTTTTAGAAAACAGCATGAAAAATGCTGCGATGCGTAATGATATTGTTGCTTATGATGAAATTGCAGCACAGTCTGCAATAAAACCACCTTTTTTCTGGTTTTGGAAGTGCTATGGATTGTATAAAAACAAAATAGCTAAAATAAAAAGTTATTTAAATTTGTTTCTGATTGGGTGGATCTTTTACGCTCTCGAATGGTTGGTATAAAATGATATTTCTGTTGGACGGGCCGATAAAAATTGTAGGAAATGTTGATTATGATTAGTTCTTTAGTGCTTTTTATCCAAAAATGCTATTCGGCATTCCTTAAAAAGCTAAATAGACTTTGTCTCAAACGTTATTTTGCAAAAAAAAATATTGAATGTGACATAAGCAAAGTGTCTTTTTGGGGAGATGTTCCGCATTTTTCCGTAGAGGACGAATGTACAATACAAATTGGTGATGACCTGATTATTTGCTCAGGGACGAAAATGGGCATTGATGGATGTCAAAGTCGGATAAACGTAGCGTCGGGAGGCGTTCTGCATATAGGTCATCACGTTGGTTTGACAAATGTTTCTTTAATATGCCGAAAGCAAATTTTCATAGGCGATTATGTCAATATTGGGGCTGGTTGCCTTATTATGGATAGTAATTTCCATTCTCTTGATTGGAGAGACCGCTTAGACAGATCTGTTGATATAAAAAAATGTTTGAATGAACCTGTTTATATAGGAAATGCGGCTTTCATAGGCGCTAGATGTATTGTTTGCAAAGGGGTGTCTATTGGAGAACATTCGATAATTGCGGCTGGTAGTGTTGTTGTTTGTGATGTGCCTGCTAATGAAGTGTGGGGCGGGAATCCGGCAAGGTTTATAAAAAAAGTAATTTAGTGCTAGATGAGTTTTTGAATGGAAAATGCGTCTTACATATTGAAAAAAAAGCTTTCAATACAAGATTTGTTTTTTTCGTTGCTGTTCGTTTCTCTTTGTGGATTTAGTTCTGGTAATCTAATTCCTGGCAGAACATATATTTTGTTTTATTTGGGACTTTTTGTACTAGTCAAAAGAATAAAACGGGTTGACCATGGTTTTTATCCCTTAAAACTTTTTATTGCATTTTTGATTATCGCGTTTGCCCATCATTATTTGATTATAAGAAAAATCGACAGCAATCTGTTAATATGTTTGCAACAGTTTTTGGCTGCTTGGGGTTTTTTCCTATATATGGGGCAAAGGGCCAATTATGCTATTTTTAAGGTTATGGTTGCATTGAGCTTTTTTTCGCTTCTTTGCTATGGAATTGTTGTGATTGCGGGGCATGCTCCACATGTTGATTTTTTGAATGCTGCAGGCTCGAATTATAGAGGTGTTTTTCTTTGGAATTCTCGCTTAGATGAAATATATATGCGTCGCAACTGTGGTCCGTTTTGGGAACCGGGAGCTTTTGCTGGATATATAATAATGACTTTCTTGTTGTACTTCAGGGAATTAAAACTATTATGGGTTCAAGAGAAAATTTCTTGTTGTATTTTAGGCTTGGCTTTGATAACAACGTTTAGTAGTCAAGGGTATCTTGCCTTTTTTGCTTTGGCAATAATCAAAATTTTCTTAACAACAAATAAAAAAAATGTATCGTTAATATGCGTATGTTTGATGTTTGCGTGCGTTGTTATTTCTGTCCTTTTTTTCAATGTTCAATTTCTTGGAAAGAAGTTGAACAAACAGATTGAGTTGTCAAAAAATTATACGGACGTAGTAAGTGTGGAATCTTCAACGAGATTTACGACAATGATGATTGATTTTGACAATATCGCAACTTCCCCTTTTTTTGGACGGACCGGAGAAACCGCATATTTATATCAAAATTTCCCTGCGGTAATGAAAATTGTTGAACGTAAGGGATACTATGGAACGGGAACAGGTATGACGGGTTTTATTGCATCTCATGGAATTGTTTTGTGGTTAGTGTGGGTGATGTTGTCGTATCGTTCATTAAGGTATAAATATCAAAGAAAAAAGGATGCAGTAATGATTCTTTTGGCTTTGATACTTTTAGGACAGGGAGAACAATACTTAAGTCGCATTTTTTATTTGTCAATCCCATTCTGGTATCTGGCAAACAATGTAATATATAAAAATAAAGAATATCCTAAAACATTACTATGAAAAAGAATTATGATTACCTAATTGTCGGTTCTGGACTTTATGGAGCGACATTTGCTTACTGCGCTACGAAGTCTGGTAAAAGATGCATAGTTGTTGACAAGCGTCCGCAACTTGGTGGAAACGTATATTGTGATAACATTGAAGGAATCAATGTGCACAAATATGGTGCTCATATTTTCCATACATCTAACAAGCAGGTGTGGGATTTCGTTAATTCTATCGTAGAATTCAATCGTTATGCCAATTCACCCGTGGCAAATTATAGGGGAAAACTCTATAACCTGCCGTTCAACATGAACACGTTTTACCAAATGTGGGGCGTGCTAACTCCGGCAGAAGCCCAGGGAAAAATTGACGAGCAAAGAGCGGAGGCGGTTGCGTCTTTGAATGGCCGGGAACCAGCAAATCTCGAAGAACAGGCTCTGACGCTTGTCGGCAAGGATATCTTCGAAAAACTGATTAAGGAATACACAGAAAAACAGTGGGGGCGCGATTGTAAGGAACTCCCCGCTTTTATTATCAAGCGCCTGCCAGTGCGAATGGTGTTTGACAACAACTACTTCAACGACAAGTACCAGGGAATCCCTATTGGCGGCTATAATAAATTAATTGAAGGTTTGCTGGCTGGAATAGAGTGCAAGACCAGCGTAGATTTCTTTACTGAATATAGGGACAATTGGAGAAACATTGCTGACAAATTGGTCTATACGGGCGCAATAGATGAATACTTTGATTATAGGTTGGGAAAACTGGACTGGCGTACGGTGAGTTTCAAAACGCGAGTGGAAAATATGACGAATTTCCAGGGGAATGCTGTCGTGAATTATACTTCCCATGACCAGCCGTATACCCGCATTATCGAACATAAGCATTTTGAAATGTTCGGCCAAGATGTTTACGAGTGCCCGAAGACCGTGATTTCAGAAGAATATTCTACAGAGTATAGGGATGGCATGGAACCTTACTATCCTGTGAATAATGAAAGGAATAATATGCTGGCCGATGAATACCGTAAGCTGGCGTCTGCTGAAAAAGATGTTATCTTTGGAGGTAGGCTGGGACAATACAAGTACTTTGATATGGCGCCCATCATTGAGCAGGTCCTGAATATTAAGGAATTCTAGCATGGATAAAATTTCGATAATCGTTTGTGCCCATAAACAGGACCCCTGTACGAGGAACTCCGGCATTTATAAGGCGGTACAGGTTGGCAAGGCGCTCCACCCGGAATTGGATTTGGGCTACCTTTGTGATAATTCCGGAGAAAATATAAGCGATAAAAACCCTAATTGGTGCGAACTGACTGGGCTTTACTGGGCTTGGAAAAATTTGCCGAAATCCGAGTATGTTGGCCTGTGCCATTATAGGCGCTATTTTGATTTAGATATTACTGCTGAGAATATTGACTCGTTGATGCGTGGTATTGATTTGCTGACGATTGATAATGGCACTATGTTGAGCAAAAGAGAACGTGCCCAAAACTTGATGATGATGACTTCTCAAGAGGATTTTTATCTATTTGCGGATATTTTTTTGACGAAGCATCCGGAATGTAAGAAGGGGTTTGTTGACTACTTCTTTAATTCTAGAAGGAGTTTTCCGTTTCAGATGTTCGTGATGAAATGGGAACTTTTTGATGAATATTGTCAGTTTGTGTTCCCGGTGCTTTTTGAATTTGAACAAATTGCTAAAGAACATGGTTATACCAGGCAAAAAAGAACTACTGGCTATATAGGAGAATGGTTTCTGGGTTTGTTTATTTACTGTAAAATGCTCAAAACTAGGCAGGTTCCGTTGTATAAAACGGATGACTCGGTTCATTCATTCAGCCTTAAATATCGGGTATCAAGAAAACTGCAACAGATTTTGTATGATTTGGTGGGACTTGTTTCAAGAAAAAAGACAGATGTTTCTGTACCTCCGGCGGTTCTAGTTGGCCTTAGGGCGGATGGCATAGAACTTCATTCATTGAAATAATGGACATTATGAAAAACTATAAAATATCTATTGTTACAATTGCATACAATTGCGAATCGGTTATCGAAGAGACCATAAAAAGCGTCATTAATCAAACGTATTCGAATAAGGAGTACATAATTATTGATGGCGCTTCGAAGGATGGAACTCTCAACGTTGTTAAAAAGTATGAAGGTTCTATAGATTACATTTCTTCGGAACCAGATAAAGGTATTTATGACGCGATGAATAAAGGAATCGTTCATGCAACGGGTGATTTTATTATTTTCATGAATGCCGGAGATTCCTTTTTCTCAAATAATGTTCTTGAAGAAGTTGTTTCTCAAATTGAAGACGATTCAATTATTGTCTATGGAAATATAATGATTGTTGCCAAGCGTTATAGGTATATGGCAGAGCCGGCCCCATTATCAGAAATGTCTTGCCATATGACTGTATTCCATCCGGCTACATTAACAAGACTTGCCTATCAAAAACAGAATTTGTTTGATGTTTCGTTTCGGTCTTCTGGTGACTATAATTTCTTTTATTCTGCTGCGATGAAAGATAAAGTTAAATTCCAGTATATTCCTGTGACGATGGCAAATTTTGATTGTGTCGATGGGACATCTAATACAAATTTCAAAAGGTCTCAGAGAGAGAACCTTCGCATTTGGAACAAGGAAAAAGATTTGCTATTTAGGGCTAAGTTGGAATTTCGTTTGTCTATTATTGCGTTTAAGATGTGGGTGAAAAAGAACCTGATATCAGAAAAGCATGCGGATGCAGCAGAAATGCGACGGTTGCATCGTTTAGGAAGAAAAATAATAAAGGAATAGCGAAAAAATGTTTATGGATTTTTTAGGATAAATTGGTCCGGTATGAAAATCGTTCATGTTCTTTGGAGCCTTGGGATGGGTGGCACGGAATCGTTGCTTGCGGATATAGTCTGTGAGCAGTCGAAGAATAATCGGGTCTGTGTAATTGTTGTTAATGATATTGTTGATCCGAACATTCTCGATAGAATAAATAAAAAGTGTAAAGTTTATTTCTGTAAAAGAAAACCGGGGAGCAGAAATCCTTTCCCGATTATAAAACTGAATCTGCTCCTATGGTTTTGGGGTCCGGATATTATTCATGCACATATGGATAATTTGGGCAAATGCTTGAAAATCCGGAGAAATGCTAAAGTTGTAAAAACGATTCATTGTGCTATGGGGAACGGCCATGATCATATTTATTATGACCAATTGTTTGCAATTAGTAATGGAGTGAAAAAATATGTATCGTCTCAAGGTTTTGACTCTGTCGTTGTTTATAATGGCATCCGTTCGGACTTGATTTCTTACAAAAAAAATGTAAAACATGATGTGGTTCAAATTGTTAATGTGGGGCGCTTGCAACAGGTGAAAGGCCAGCAGGTTCTTGTGCAAGCGGCTTATTTATTGAAGAAGAAAGGTGTAGGTAATTTCCATATTGATTTTATAGGAGATGGAGAAGAATTCCAAAATCTGAACAATATGGTTAAAACCTATAATCTCCAAGATGAAGTTTCTTTGGTTGGGCGGAAGTCAAGAGAATATGTCTACGCAAATTTGTGCAAATACGATTTATATGTACAACCATCAATATCAGAAGGTTTCGGATTGACTCTCTCTGAAGCCATGGCTGCCGGAGTTCCCGTTTTAACGAGTGATCAAGATGGCCCTATGGAAGTTATTGATTCGGGAAAATACGGTTCTTTTTTCCAGACTGGCAATTCTGAAGATTTGGCAAATAAAATAGAGTTGTTCTTGAATAAAACGGTACAAATAGACACGGTTGCAGCATATGTTTTTGTAAAGAAAAACTTTGATGTGAAAATGACTGCTCGAAATTATTTACGTGAATATGAAAGGCTTCTAAAAGTGTAGTTGTATTATGTGTGGAATAGTTGGGTACATAGGATCTAAGCAAGTTCTTCCAATTCTATTGGATGGTTTAAAAAAACTAGAATACCGCGGTTACGATAGTGCGGGTGTCTCGTTTATTTCTAAAGACTCTTTGCAGACGGTCAAGGCTGCGGGAAAGATAGTCGCCCTTGAGGAAAAGTTGAAGGACTTTGCTGATGAACAGAGTTCGCTCGGCATTGGCCATACTCGTTGGGCTACTCATGGTGCGCCAACCGAGAATAATGCGCATCCGCATGTCAGTGCCGATGGAAGAATTGCGGTCGTCCATAATGGTATAATTGAAAACTATGCTTCTTTAAAGGCAAAATTGCAACAGAACGGAGTTGAATTTAAGTCCGATACCGACACGGAAGTTGTCGCACATTTGGTTTCACATTTTTACCAAGGCGATTTGAAGTCTGCTGTTATCCAGGCAATAGGCCAACTTGAAGGCGCTTTCGGCTTTGGAATTATTTGTAAAGAAGAGCCGGATGTGTTAATTGGAGCCCGCCGTGGTTCTCCGCTTGTGTTCGGTATTGGTGACAATGGCGAGTATTATTTGGCTAGTGACGTGGCTGCCATCGTGAACCATACGCACAAGGTTGTTTATCTTGATGACAACGATATTGTCGTTGCTCGTCGTAGCGGTTATGAAATTATGAATCTTCAAAGTCAATCTGTTCAGCGAGATGTGCAGAAGATTGACTTTGATGAAGATGCTGTCGCAAAGTGTGGCTTTGATCATTATATGCTCAAGGAAATTTTTGAGCAACCGGAAGCCTTGTGCAATACCATGCGAGGACGTTTAAATATTGCCGATGGCAATGCTAAACTAGCCGGTCTTGAGGCTAATATCCGGGAACTTCGTGATATCAATCGTATAATCATTACCGCTTGCGGTACCAGTTACTATGCGGGTATGGTTGGTGAGTATATGATAGAGGATTTGGCGGGTGTTCCGGTTGAAGTGGAATACGCCTCTGAGTTCCGCTATCGTAATCCGATTATTAAGCCGGGAACGCTTGTTCTTGCAATTTCGCAGTCGGGTGAGACCGCTGATACGCTTGCTGCGATGAAGGAGGCTCACCAGAAGGGCGCTACGGTTCTTGGTATTTGTAATGGGGTTGGATCTTCTATTGCTCGCAACTCCGATGGTGGCGTGTATCTGCATGCTGGCCCGGAAATTGGTGTCGCGAGCACGAAGGCTTTCTCTGGTCAGGTTCTTGTATTGGCTATGATTGCGTTGTTGCTAGGCCGCCAGCGTCGTGTTTCCTTTGAACACGGCATGGAAATTGCAAATGCGATTACAAAGATTCCAGAACTAGTTGAAGAAACTTTGAAAATGAACGGTGCAATTCGCGCTATTGCTGAAAAATATAAGGATGCGAAAAATTTCCTTTATCTCGGACGCCATTATAATTACCCCGTTGCAATGGAAGGAGCTCTAAAGCTAAAAGAAATTAGTTACATCCATGCGGAAGGTTATCCTGCGGCTGAAATGAAACATGGCCCGATTGCTCTTATTGATGAGAACATGCCGGTTGTGGTTATTGCTCCAAAAGACGCCTTGTTTGACAAAATTATCTCGAATATTCGAGAAATCAAAGCTCGTGGAGGTAAGGTCATCGCGGTTACGACTCAAGACTGCTCTCCGCTTGATGAATTCGCTGATGATTTAATTCATGTTCCTACAACATTGCCGATGCTTATGCCGATTCTGACATGTGTTCCGTTGCAATTGCTTGCTTATCATGTGGCAACATTGCGTGGCAATAATGTAGATCAACCTAGAAATTTGGCCAAAAGTGTAACTGTGGAATAAAATGAATTGAAAGAATGTTTTACATTTTGTAATAAAGAACAGAAAGAGTCTTGTTTGTTGCGTAGGATTGATAGAAAATGAATATAAAAACATCGCATGGATTGCTCTATTATAAAAAGAAATATCCTTCAGTTCGTCAGCGAATTGATAAAGAAAAAATGCTTCAAAATATTCAGATTCTCCAAATGTATCTTGACAAAACGGGGATAGAATGGGGACCTGCTTTTGGCACTCTTATTGGAATTGTTCGAAATGACGATTTCCTTCCTTGGGCGACCGCTGCCGATTTTTTCATTTTGAAAGAAGATGAAGAACGATTTAAGGACGCTTTGTGGCTGTTGAAAGAAGCCGGTTTTGAACTGGTTCGTTATGAAAGACGTGGGTTGTATTGTCTTATCCGGAATGGACAATGGGTGTCGTTTTATGTTTTAAGAAAAATATCGCCTGATATTCGGCATTCTGGTGGTACGCATTTTCTTTTTGACAAATATCTTCATCAAACAGTAAAATGGGATTTTAAAGGAATTTCTCTAAATGTGCCTACACAATTGGACGAGTACTTAACGTTCCAATATGGCGACTGGATTCATGAAAAAAACACGATTGCCCAAAAGAATGTTTTTTTTGAGCGACTGAAGCTTCGAATCAAGGATACTCTTCCCGATAAGTTGTATTATGCACTTATTTTGCGGCATCACCAAAAGGATTTTTCGGCTTTTAAAAAACAATGCGAAGATAACGGATTGCCGATTCCCGAAGGCGTTGAGTTGTCGTATCTTATGCCTAGAAAGAATAAAAAGGTTCTTACCGTTGGTGTCTATGATTTGCTACACAAGGGGCATGTCGAGTTATACAGACGAGCTAAGGGACTCGGCGATTACTTGATTGTTGCGGTACAGGATGGTGATTTTATATTAAAATATAAACCTAATGCAAAGGTGCTAAATTCTACAGAAGATCGAAAATATATGATAAAATCTATTCGATATGTGGATGAGGTTGTTACGTATACCGATGTTGATAAAACCATTCAGGAAATAGATTTTGATGTGTTCGTGACGGGACCGGATCAATGTCATGCCGGTTTTCAACGGGCTATAGAATGGTGTGAATCGCATGGGAAAGAACATATAGTTCTTGCTAGAACTGAAGGCGTTTCATCAAGTGAACTTAAAGCGAGAATCTCATCTAAAATTATGGGGGAAAAATGAAAGAACTGAAATTGGAAGAGTCACAACAAGCTGCACTCTGTGTTTTGAATGTTATAGCGGACATCTGCGAAAAAAATAAGTTTACTTATTCTTTTGTCTATGGAACATTGATTGGTGCTATAAGACATAAGGGGTTTATTCCGTGGGATGACGATATTGACATAGCGATGCCTCGCCCGGACTATGAACGTTTTTGCGAGTATTGCAAAAAACACTCGGAAGAATTAAAACCATTTCGCCTTTTGAATATGGATACATGTAAAGATTATCCCTATATGATTAGTCGGATGAGTGACGATCGTTATGTGCTGGATGTGGTGAATGAAAAAAAATTTGGTTTAGGAGTGTTCGTTGATATCTATCCTTTGGATGGATTGGGAAATGATTTTGATGTGGCTTGCAAAAAAATGTCAATTTTAAGAAAGTATCCGAGATTGATGTATTTGTCAACTCGTAAATACTACCATTTTGGAATTACAAAAGGATGGAAAAAGCGGTTGATAAAACTATTTGCGTTTATATATGCTAAAATAATGGGAAAGAATTATTTTGCAAAAAAGATTAACTCTAGGGTGGATTTTTCGTGCTACGAATCTAGTAAATATGTGGGGTGCGCTGTATGGGGAGCCGGAGATAAAATCTTTGTATTTGACAAAGAAAAAATGGGCGGGTTAACATGGGTTGATTTTGAAGGCGGAAGATACCGTTCTTATGAGGGGTATGACTATTTATTGAAGAAATGGTTTGGAAACTATATGCAATTGCCTCCGGAAGAAGACCGTGTTCCGCATCATTTATACAGGACGTTTAAATTATAATTCTATCAACGAAGAGGCTTTTTTATGTCTTTTTTCCAAATCTTGAAAAAACAGGGCGGGGGCGCGCTACTTTGGCAATATTTTCGAACAGGGGTGTTCGCTTATTCTCTAGGCCAGTTGCTTTTAACTGGTTTTTCGAAGAGGTCTTTGGAAATTTTAAGACTGGGCGTGAATTTGAAAATTTATGATAAACTGAAAAGGAAATATTTGCCGGTTATAAGGGAGTTTGAGAAAAGATCCTCTAAAGATTTAATTCAAGAACGCAGTAAAAAAGTCTGGGTGTTTTGGATGCAAGGAATGGATAATGCGCCGCCATTAGTTAAGCGCTGCTTTAAATCTTTGCAAGATAACCTTGTTGATCGCGAAATTATCCTAATTACTGAAGAAAACATAAACAAATATGTGAAATTTCCTGATTTTATAATGGAAAAATTAAAAAAAGGAATTATTTCATACACGCATTTCTCGGATTTACTGCGTGTGGAACTTCTCGCCCGTTATGGCGGAACATGGATTGATTCCACTGTGTTTTGTTCTGGAAAAAATATTCCCAATTATATGTTTGATTCGGATTTTTTCTTGTTCCAAAAATTGAAACCAGGCTCGGATGGTAATGTTATTCGCCTTAGTTCTTGGTTTATAACATCTTGTAGTAACAATAAAATTCTTTTTGCTGTTAGGGAAATGCTTTATGCTTATTGGAAGAAAAATAATTCTATGATTGACTATTTTTTGCTTCATCATTTTATTATGATTGCGGCCAATTATTATAGTGAATATTGGAAAAAAATTGTTCAATTTCCGAATTCTTTGCCGCACGTTTTGCTCTTGATGCTTTTTGAACCATTCGATCAAAAAAAATGGGATGCTGTTACTGCGGCTTGTCCATTCCACAAACTCGCTTATAAACGGAGCAAAGAAGAAATGGAAAAGGACGGGACGTATTACAAATATATAATGAGGGACTTTTCCTGAGGTGAATGTGAAAATAGAATGTTATAAATTAAATGAAAATGATGTACGCATTCCTGTTCCGGAAAACTATAGAGATTGCGTAATTCTCATAAAATCCGATTATTATCGAATGAATGCGCGGGAAAAAAATTTTTTTGCTATTGCTATTAAAACGTTTTTCCCGTTTAAATCATCGGTACTTTTTTGGCGCCGCATGTGCTCGTATAGAGGGATCCTCTTTCCTTTATTTTATTTAATGTATAAATTAGCGTGTGCAAAATCTATGGTTGAGATACCTTTGTCTGCAAAGATTGGTTATGGACTTTATATT